>Ga0214921_10003637_pt1 | contig 23405 bp, 21 predicted proteins | sample LL1505_MetaG_FD_177992 | JGI IMG/M metagenome (GOLD analysis project Ga0214921, IMG submission 177992) | Freshwater microbial communities from Lake Lanier, Atlanta, Georgia, United States - LL-1505 | ecosystem: Environmental > Aquatic > Freshwater > Lake | place: USA: Georgia | collected...
AGATTGTGCGGAAAGATCGCGTAAAAATTACCTGCCAGCGGCGCGTTCCACAGCGTGCCATTCACCCCGACAACCAGTACCAGAAAAAACGCCAAAGCCGCGGCCAGCGCTAAGCTGATCATGAGGCCCTGGCGCTGGTACAGCGCACCCAGCGCCGGTGGCCAGGCGTAGTCGGCGTAGGTCTGCACGCGCACTTTCGCCATGGCCTGCGGCACATTGATGGCGAACTCGTGGGGCGGGGCGTACTGGCACGCGTGGTAGCAGGCACCGCAGTTGTGGCACAGATTGGCCAGGTAATGAATGTCGGCCTTTCCAAATTCCAGGTGCCGCGTCATGGCAGGGAACACCGCGCAAAAGCCTTCGCAGTAACGGCAGGCGTTGCAGATCTGCATTTGCCTGGCGACTTCCGCCTCGTTCGCAGTCAGTTCGGGCAAGGCGCCGGAGGCCAGGGCCACGGCCTCGCGGGTCAGGGCTTCAAGCTGCTGCATGGCTGTCTTCCATCAAATTTTTCAGGCTGTGTGCGGCCTTGGCGGCCTGCACGCCGGCGATACGGCCGAAGGCTGTACCAATCGTCATGCCGACGCCGGCGGTGTAACCCTTGCCCAGCACATTACCGGCCATGAGTTCGCCCGCGGCAAAAAGATTGGGGCTGGGTCGATCGTCAAAACGCACGGCGGTGGTCTCGTCGACCTTCATGCCCAGGTAGGTGAAGGTGATACCGGGCTTGAGCGCGTAGCCGTAAAACGGCGCTGTATCGATGGGCCGCGCCCAGTGCGTCTTGGCTGGACTCAGGCCTTCGGTGTGGCAGTCGTCGAGCACAGCATGGTCAAAGCTGCCAATCCGGCAAGCCGCGTTGTAGTCTTGCACGGTCTTGACAAAGGCTTGTTCATCCAGCCCGAGTTGGCGCGCCAGCTGCTCAAGTGTGTCGGCTTTTTCGCCGGGAAACACTGGCGGCATGAAGCGGCCCACGGCCTTGGCGTCGATGATCGAAAAACCGCGCTGACCGGGTTGCTGGGCCACCAGCCGGCCCCAGATGGCGTAGCGCTTGGGCCAGAAGTCCTCCCCCTCGTCATAAAAGCGCTGCGCCTGCTGGTTCACCACGATGCCCAGCGAAACGCAATCGACCCGCGTGCAAATGCCGCCGTCGTACAGCGGTGCGCGCGCGTCAATCGCCACACAGTGGCTCTGGTCGGGCGCGCCTATGGTGTCGGCGCCATGCGCCATCAGGTCCTTGAGCAGCACGCCCATATTGAAGCGAGTACCACGGATGGCGAAGTTGTCGGCTGGCCACTCACCGGCCTCGTTCTGGCCCCAGGCCTCGCGCAGCCACTCGCGGTTGGACTCGAAGCCGCCGCTGGCCACCACGCAGGCGCGCGCCTCGATGCGCTGAGCGCCGGCCGGGCCATTGACGTGCGCAGCGACGAAGCGGCCGGCATCAAGCTCAAGCCGCTCGACTTCAGCCTCGTAACGCACCTCGATGCCCAGTTGTTCTGCGCTGCGGTAGTAGGCGTTCATCAGTGCCTTGCCACCGCCCATGAAAAACGCATTGGTGCGCGACAACTGCAACGTGCCCGACAGCGAGGGTTGAAAGCGCACGCCGTGGCGGCGCATCCATTCGCGGCAACTCGATGACTCGCGGATCGCCAGGCGCGCCATGCTTTCGGTGGTCAGCCCGCCTGTGACCTTGAGCAGGTCTTGCCAGAACTCTTCTTCAGGGTAGGCCTCGGTCAGCACGTCTTGCGGCGCATCATGCATGCAGCGCAGGTTGCGCGTGTGCACTGAGTTGCCGCCGCGCCATTGCCGCGGCGCCGACTCGAGCACCAGCACGCTGGCGCCGGCTTCGCGCGCCATCAGGGCCGCACACAAGGCAGCGTTGCCGCCGCCGATCACCAGAACATCCAGCATTCACCAACCCCTTTTTTTAAATCAATCTGCGCGGATTTGCGCCCGTTTAACGATGTCGCTCCAAACCTTCTGCTCTTCGGCAATAAAAGAAGCGAACTCGCTGGCAGGTCCGCCGCCAGCGATGGCGTTGTCGGTGGCAAAGCGCGCAGTGACAGCCGAAGACTTCAAGGCCTTGAGCGACTCTTCCTGCAAAAGCTTGACCACTTCGGCCGGCGTACCAGCGGGCGCCAGAATGCCGTACCACTGCGACGTTTCGAAATTCTTGAAACCCAGCTCAGCGACAGTCGGCACATCCTGCAAGGTAGAAATGCGCTGCGAGGTACCCACCGCAATGGCGCGCAACTTACCGCTGCGAATGTAAGGACCCAGCGCCGGCAATCCGGCCGACGAGGCCTGCGTGCGACCGGCCAGCAAGTCCGTGAGCTGGGGGCCAGTGCCGCGGTAAGGAATGTGCGTGATGAACATACCGGTGACCAACTTGAGGTACTCCATGGCCAGGTGGCCGGCGCTGGCATTGCCCGCAGAGCCGTAATTGAGCTTGCCCGGATTTTTCTTGGCGTAGGCCACGAACTCTTTGAAGTTGGTCGCTGGCACGTCCGGGTGAATCACAAACACATTGGGGACTTTGGCCAACAGCGTCACCGGCATGAAGTCTTTGTTGACGTCATAGGGCTGGCTTTTCAGCATGTAGGGGTTCACGGCCAGCGTGCCCACATGACCCAGGATGATGGTGTGACCGTCCGGCGCAGCTTTGGCAACGTCTTGCATGGCCGTGACACCGGCGCCGCCTGGCTTGTTTTCAACGAAAACCGACTGGCCGAATTGCTTGCTCAATTCAGCAGCCACCGAGCGCGCCACGATCTCCGACGTCCCACCCGGGGCAAAAGGCACCACAAAGCGAATCGCTTTGGAAGGCCAGGCCGACTGGCCAATGGCGGGCAGGGCCAAAGTGGCAGCGCCAGCGCCGGCGGCTTGCAGCACAGTGCGGCGGGACAAGAAAGAAGTGCTCATGAAGGTCTCCAGATAGTTATCAACAATGCAATGGGTCGGTTTATGTAGCCGGGCTTCACACCTCAGGGCGGTGCTGGCGCTTGCATTGGCTGATTATCCATTGGGCCAAGAACATACCAAAAGTAACTTTAGAGCCAGTCAGGGTGGCCCGGCAAGCAGGCGCAAGGCATGGGGCTATCACGCAAAGTGATGGCTCGGGCGCACTGCTTCAGGCTCGCGTCTCGCCCGTCAACCGGGCGCCGACCCAGCGGCCCGAGCGCACAGCATCGCGCGTGCAATCGGCCAGCACCACGCGCGCAGCCAGCGCCGCAGGCGAGAGCTCGTCGTCCGACAGGCTGCACAGCGCGCTGGCACGCAAAGCCAGCGCATCGCCCAGCTCAGTAAATACAAAGCGCTGATCGGCATCAGCGTAGCGCGCCACCGCCGCCCAGGGCTGCAGCGTGCAGCCTAAGCCGCTGTCCACAGCATCCATCAGCATGGCCAGCGAATCGATTTCGGCGATCACCGTGGGCTTGAACTTGGCCCGCGTAAAAGCACTCTCCAGCGTGCTGCGCAAGCCATGCAAACCAGTTGGCAAAATCAGCGGCAAACCGGCGAGTTGCGCTACGCTCAGTCGCTTGCGGGCAGGACTTATTGCTGCGCGCCGCGACTCGATCAAAAACAGTTTTTCCTCGAGCAGCGGCATCACACTCAAGCACCGGCCGGCCTGGCTGTCGAACAACATGGCCAAGTCCAGCTGGCGGGCGTTGAGCATGGCCGTCAGATGGCCCGACAGGCTTTCGACCACGTGCAGGCGTACATCGGGGTAACGCTCGCGCATGGCGCGCAGCAGCGGCAGGCCCAGCACGGCGGCGGTGGTCGGCGCCATGCCCACGCTGACGCTGCCGGTCAAACGAGCCTGCTGCGCCGCGCGCACGGCTTGGTCGGCGTGGCGCAGCACTAACTGCGCCTCATGAAAAAATGCCAGCCCGGCTTCGGTGGGCGTCACACCCTTGGGGCTGCGTTGCAACAAGCGGGTCAAGAGTTCGCTTTCAAGCCGGCTGATTTGCTGGCTCAGCGCCGACTGCACCAGCTCGAGATCTTGCGCAGCGCCGCTGATGCTGCCCAGCTCGACAATGCGGACAAAGTAGCGCAGTTGGCGCAGTTCCACCTTAAACCGCCGCGCGCGGCTTGACCAGCGCCGCCGCCTGCTTGGCGCGGCTGCGCGCAAGGTTCACATCCGCGTCAAATGCCAGCGCCACGCCCATACGCCGTTTGACAAAACTCTCGGGCTTGCCGAAGAGGCGAATGTCCGTATTGGGCACGGCCAGCGCTTCAGCCACACCGTCAAAAACAATCCCTTTGGCATCGACGCCACCGTAGATCACAGCGCTTGCGCCCGGGCTTTTCATAGCCGTGTTGACCGGCAGGCCCAAGATGGCGCGGGCGTGCAGCTCAAACTCGTTTTGCCACTGTGTGCACATCGTCACCATGCCAGTGTCGTGTGGGCGCGGGCTGACTTCGCTGAACCAGACTTCGTCACCCTTGACGAACAACTCAACGCCAAACAGGCCCTGGCCGCCCAGGTTGTCGGTGACGGTTTTAGCGATGTCACGGCTTTTTTGCAGCCCGGCCGGGCGCATGGGCTGCGGCTGCCAGCTCTCCACATAGTCGCCGCTGACCTGCACGTGGCCGATCGGCTCGCAAAACTGCGTCTCGACCTGCCCGCTGGCGCCCACGGCGCGCACCGTCAGCAGCGTGATCTCGTAGTCAAAGTCAATGAAGCCCTCGACGATAACGCGCCCGTGGCTGACGCGCCCGCCGGCCATGGCGTAGTCCCAGGCGGCGCTCACATCGGCCGGCCCGGCGATCTTGCTTTGGCCCTTGCCCGACGAGCTCATCACCGGCTTGACGATGCAGGGGTAGCCGATCTTCGTGTCGATGGCGGCCTGCAACTCGGCCAGCGAATCACAAAATACATACGGGCTGGTCGGCAGGCCCAGCGTCTTGGCGGCCAGGCGCCGGATGCCTTCGCGGTCCATGGTCAGGCGCGCGGCGCGGGCGGTGGGAATCACGCGGACCACGCCAGCGGCTTCCAGTTCTTCAAGCATGGGCGTGGCAATCGCCTCGATCTCGGGCACCACCCAATGCGGACGCTCTTTTTCAATCAAGGCCTTGAGCTGCGCCGGGTCGCTCATGGTGATGGTGTGCGCATGGTGAGCGACCTGCTGGCCAGGCGCGTTCTCGTACCGGTCCACCGCGATGGTCTCCACGCCCAAGCGCTGCAGCGCAATCAACACTTCTTTGCCCAGCTCGCCGGAACCCAGCAGCATGACTTTGGTGGCGTGGGGGGACAGCGGGGTGCCAATAGTTTTCATGGGGGGTCTGAAGTGGAAGGTTAAAGAGCTGAGCGATTGAATTTTACCGATGCAGCGAGGCACAATCTCAACATGACCCGCGATGCCAGTAACCCAATTTTTTCCGTCCGTTCGCTCAGCAAGCGCTACGGCAACACCACGGTCGTCAACGACCTGTCTTTTTCGATCGCACCCGGCGAGTGTCTGGGCGTGATCGGGCCCAACGGCGCCGGCAAGACCACCACCATCCGCATGTGCCTGGGCCTGGCCACGCCAGACGCCGGCGAGGTGTCTTTCTTTCCCGGCGGCGGCGCGCCTGCGTTGCAGATGCCGGCCGACGCACTGGCCATCAAGGCGCGGTTGGGGATCGTCAGCCAGTTTGACAGCTTGGACCCGGACTTCTCGTGTGCCGAAAACCTGCTGGTCTTTGGCCGCTACTTCGGCATGCCCGACGCGCTCATCAAGGCGCGTATTCCGCAGCTGCTCGAATTTGCATCACTCACCCACAAGGCCGACGCCAAGCTCAGTGAACTCTCAGGCGGCATGAAGCGGCGCCTGTCGCTGGCGCGCGCACTGGTCAATGACCCGCAACTGCTGCTGCTTGACGAGCCCACTACCGGCCTGGACCCGCAGGCCCGCCACCTGATGTGGGAGCGGCTGCAGCGGCTGGTGCAGCAAGGCAAATCTATCTTGCTGACGACGCACTTCATGGACGAGGCCGAGCGCCTGTGCAACCGCCTCTTGGTGCTGGACCACGGCAAAAAAATGACCGAAGGCACACCGCGCGATCTCATCGCCAACAACCTGGAGCCCGACGTGGTCGAGGTCTACGGCCAGGGCGCACTGGCGCTGGCCGACTCGCCGCTCAAAGCGCTGGCCGCACGCACCGAAGTCAGCGGCGAGACGGTGTTTTTCTACACCCAGGATGCCAAGGCCCTGCTGGCCGCGCTGACCGATTACCCGCAGCTGCGCACGCTGCACCGCCCGGCGAATCTGGAAGACCTCTTCCTCAAGCTCACCGGCCGCCAGATCCGCGAGGACGCATGATGATCACTACACCCTCCCTGTGGCGCACGCCGCGCTTGAGCATGCGCTGGGTGCCTGTATTCCGCCGCCACCTGCTGGTCTGGCGCAAGCTTTTAATTCCCAGCCTGGTCGGCAACATTGCCGAGCCGCTGATCACGCTGGTCGCCTTTGGTTACGGCCTGGGCGCTCTGGTCGGGCAAGTCCAGCTAGGCGGCGTGGCCGTACCTTATATTTTGTTTTTGGCCAGCGGCTCGATCTGCATGAGCGCGATGAACGCCGCGTCTTTTGAGGCCCTGTACTCGGCCTTCTCGCGCATGCATGTGCAGCGCACCTGGGACGGCATCATGAACGCGCCGATACAGCTTGACGACGTACTGATGGCCGAAATGCTCTGGGCCGCCTTCAAGTCACTGTTCACCATCAGCGTTATTTTGCTGGTGATGCTGGCGCTGGACATCAGCCACAGCCCCATGTTGCTGCTGTCCTGGCCGCTGCTGGGCCTGATCGGTATCGTGTTCTCTAGCATTGCGCTGATCTTCAACGCCTTGGCCAAGGGTTACGACTTTTTTACCTACTACTTCACGCTGTTTCTCACACCGACCATGTTTTTGAGCGGTGTGTTTTTTCCGCGCGATCAACTGCCCGGCTTCATGCAAGTGATCTCGGAATTCTTGCCGCTGACAGCGGCAGTCGAGCTGATTCGCCCGCTGTTCATGGACCAATGGCCCGAGCACAGCCTGCGGCACCTGGCCGTGCTGCTCATCTATGCAGTGGGCGGTTTCTGGGTGGCGCTGGCGCTGACGCGCAAGCGGTTTAAAAGCTAAGCCCCTCCCCGTTAACCTCGCTCCCCTTACCCCACGGGTTAAGGCAGGAATGAGGGCTCTTTGATTCGCCGGGAACAGGCTTTTGCAATCAGCAATCAGAGATCAAAAAACACCGTCTCTTTGCCCTCTGCGCTGTCCTGCATGTGAATGTCAAAGCGGTAGACCGGCCCGCCAGGTGTGTTTTCGCGCACGGCCACCAGGGTGGCGCGGCGCTCGGCTGGCACGCTGCTCAGCACTTCGTCTTTGGCGTTGGCTGCTGCTTCGTCTGAAAAGTAGATGCGAGAAAAAGTGTTCAGCAAAAGGCCGCGCATGGTCACACAGACGTCGATGAACGGGGCCTGGCCATCGCCGCGGGCGCCGGGCTTGACGGTTTCAAAGCTGAAGTGGTTGCCGGCCAGGGTGCCGGTGCCGCAGCGGCCGAAACCGGCGAAGCCTTTGCGCTCAGACTCTTCCACGCTGTTGATGTGCTGGCCGCTGGCGTCGGGCTGGTTGATCTCTATCAGCGCGTCGTTCACCGGCTTGCCTGCGCCGTCCAACACTCGGCCTGTGATGCGGATGTGCTCGCCTACGGCATGGGGCTGCGCCAGCACGGGGGTGAACAGGCTCTTGAAGTCGTAGCCGTATTGCGTTGGCGCCAGGCCGTAAGCGAAGTAAGGGCCGACGGTTTGCGAAGGGGTTTGCTTGTGTTGCGTCATGGCCTGGGCTTTATTCAAAACGCGTGGCTTTGGCGCCGCGCAGCACGATGTCAAACACATAGCCCAGCGCGTAGTCGGGCTGGGTCACGTCAAGGCTGAATTTGGAAACCATGGTGTCACGCAGATGCTCGGGCGCGCCCATGTACATGGGGTCGTAGGGCAAGAGCGGGTCGCCGGGGAAATACATCTGCGTGATCAAGCGGCTGGCGAAGTAGTCGCCAAACAGCGAGAAGTGAATGTGGTTGGGCCGCCAAGCGTTGGGGTGGTTGCCCCAGGGGTAAGCACCAGGCTTGATGGACTTGAAGGTGTAGCGCCCTTCGTTGTCGGTGAGGCATCGGCCGGCGCCCAGAAAGTTCGGGTCCAGCGGCGCGTCGTGCTGGTCTAACTTGTGCACATAGCGGCCGGCGGCATTGGCTTGCCAGACTTCGACCAGCGTATTTTTCACGGGTCGTCCGTCTTCGTCTATCACGCGGCCGGTGACGATGATGCGTTCGCCCAAAGGCTCGCCGTTCATCACGGCGTTTTTCGTCATGTCGTTGTCCAACGCGCCCAACTGCACGGCGCTGTAAACCGGTGCGTTGCGCTCAGCCAGCGCGTGCTTCATGGGCACCAGCGCGTGCTTGGGGCCCCGCAACCCGGTGGATTTGTAGCCCGGATCAATGTGCGCGGGGTGGCAGGCCCAGTCGCGTGGGGAAATGGTCTGCACGGTGTCGGCTGTCATGGCTGTCTCCAAAATAGGTCAATTGCGCAAGGGGCATGGCAGCCATTTAAATCAACAACAGATGCATTGCGCTTGCAAAAAAGTATAGAACAGAGGACTTTTATACCCGCGGGGGGCAGGCATCCATCGCCTTCAGTCCACAGCAAAGCGCGCAGACAACTCACCCAGCCCCAGCTCGCTGAGCACCTGCGTCAGGCGCTCCCGCGCCGCAGCCACGGCCGCCGGGCGTGGCTGCGCGGGCCGGCTGGCGATGATGAGTTCGTTTTTCATCGAGTGTTCCCAGCCCACCAGCTCGGTGACGGTCACGTCGTAACCGTGCGCTTCGAGTTGCAGACAGCGCAACACGTTGGTGATCTGGCTGCCGAACTCGCGGGTGTGCAGCGGGTGGCGCCATAGTTCGGCCAGCGGGGTGCGGGCCAGTGACAGCGCCTTGCTCTTTTTCAGCACACCGGCCACTTCAGCCTGGCAGCAGGGCACCAGCACCATGTGCCTAGCCTGGCGGGCCAGACCGAAAGTAATGGCATCGTCGGTGGCGGTGTCGCAGGCGTGCAGCGCGGTGATGATGTCGACCACCGCCGGCATCTCGCTGGAAGCCGTGGCTTCTTGCACGGACAGGTTTAAAAAAGACATGCGCTCAAAACCCAGACGCACCGCCAGCTCGCGCGACTTGGCGACCAGCTCGGGGCGGGTCTCGATACCGTAAACATGGCCGCTGGTTTTTTCGCCGCGGTGCGCGACGTTGAAAAACAGGTCGTAAAGAATGAAGCCGAGGTAGGACTTGCCCGCGCCGTGGTCGGCCAGGCTGGGCGACGGGTTGCGGGCAAACGCGTCGTTCAGCAGCGGCTCGATGAACTGGTACAAGTGGTAGACCTGCTTGAGCTTGCGCCGCGTGTCCTGGTTGAGCTTGCCCTCGCGCGTGAGGATGTGCAACTCCTTGAGCAAGTCGATCGACTGACCGGGACGCAGCTCTTCGATGACCTGGGTTGCCGGCGCGGGTTTGAGCTTGAGGGGTTTGGGCATGCGGTCCTGAGTCTAACGCCGGGGTTTGGTTACAGCGCCACAATCGGGGCATGAATGAACGTTTCGATGACCCGGCCGACGACGAAGACGACAGCCAGCCCGATGTGCACAACACCGACCGCCGCGCCGGCCAAGACGACGCGGGCGCGCATCCCTACGAGCTGCTCACACCCGATGTCGTGCTGGACGCGCTGGCGAGCGTGGGCCTGTGGGGCGACGGCCGGCTGACGGCGCTGTCGAGCTACGAAAACCGCGTTTACCAAATTTCGCTGGAAAGCCCCGCGCCTGCGGGCAGCCAGTCCGAGGCAGCCGGCGACACCGTGGTGGCCAAGTTTTACCGACCCGGCCGCTGGAGCGATGCGCAAATTCTGGAAGAGCACGCTTTTGCCGCTGAACTGATGTCCGCGGAGATTCCGGTGGTTGGCCCTGTGAGCTTGCAAGGTCAGACGCTACACCACTTCAGCGGTTTTGCCTTCAGCGTATCACCGCGCCGTGGCGGGCGCCGGCCAGAGCTCGAAGAGCTGTCGGTGCTCGAATGGATTGGCCGCTTTCTGGCGCGCATTCACACCGTGGGTGCGGCCGAACCTTTTGCACAGAGGCCGGCGCTGGACATCCAGAGCTTCGGCTACGCCAGCCGCGACCTGCTGCTGGCCGGCGACTACCTGCCCCTGGACATGGCTTCGCGTTGGTGCAGTGCGTTTGACGAAGCCATGCAAGTGGCCGAGGGCGTGACGCAAGCCGCCGGTGCGGTGCGCAGCTTGCGTCTGCACGGCGACTGCCACCCCGGCAATATCTTGTGGACGCCTGAAGGCGCACCCGGCGCCGGCCCGCACTTTGTGGACCTGGACGACGCGCGCCGCGGCCCTGCGGTGCAAGACCTGTGGATGCTGTTCTCGGGCGAGCGCGCACAGTGCACTCGGCAGCTGGGCGCGCTGGTGGACGGCTACGAAGAGTTCCGCGAATTTGACCGCCGCGAGCTCGCGCTGATCGAACCACTGCGCACCCTGCGCCTGGTGCACTACAGCGCCTGGCTGGCGCAGCGCTGGAGCGACCCGATCTTTTCGATCAACTTTCCGTGGTTCGGCTCCAGCGACTACTGGAAAGGCCAGGTCGATATGCTGGTCGAGCAAACCGAAGCGATGCAGGCCGCACCGCTGGTGGTTTGAGTTCTCTGAGCAGGTTTCAGCGCACCGGATGCTCAGCGCGCCAATGATGTCGGCGCTCACCAGCCAGGGCTCGAATTACACCAGCAGTGCGTTGACGCGGCGCACATAGGCGGCCGGGTCTTCGGGCAGGCCGCCTTCGGCCAGCAAGGCCTGGTCAAACAAAATGTGGGCCAGGTCATCGAAGGGGCTGCCCTCGCTGGCCTCGAGTTTTTTGACCAACGGGTGCTGGGCATTGACTTCCAGAATCGGCTTGACTTCAGGCACCGGCTGCCCGGCTTGCTTGAGCATGCGCGCCAGTTGCGTGGACATGTCGCCGTCTTGCACCACCAGGCAGGCGGCTGAGTCAACCAAGCGCGTGGTGGCGCGCACATCTTTGGCTTTGTCTTTCAGCGCTTCTTTCAGGCGATCCAGCACCGGCTTGAACTGGGTCTGCGCTTCTTCAGCGGCTTTCTTTTCGTCCTCGTCCTGCAGCGTGCCCAAGTCCACCGCGCCCTTGGCCACGGACTGCAGCGGCGTGCCGTCGAACTCGCGCAAAAAGCTAAGCGCCCACTCATCAACGCGGTCGGTCATGAGCAACACTTCGATGCCTTTTTTGCGGAAGATCTCCAGCTGCGGGCTGTTGCGGGCAGCGGCCGGCGTGTCGGCGGTGATGTAGTAAATCGCCGCCTGGCCTTCTTTCATGCGCGCTTTGTAATCAGTCAAGCTCACGCTGACGGTGTCTGTGGTGGAGCTGGCAAAGCGCAGCAGCTTGGCCAGGCGGGCCAGGTTGGCAGCGTCTTCGCCCAGGCCTTCCTTGAGCACCGAGCCAAACTCGGCGTAAAAGGCGCTGAATTTGTCGGCCTCGTTGGCGGCCAGCTCTTCAATCATGGACAGCACACGGCGCGTGTTGCCTTCGCGGATGGCTTTGACGGCGCGGCTTTCCTGCAGCAGCTCGCGCGAGACATTCAGCGGCAAATCAGACGAATCAACCACGCCTTTGACAAAGCGCAGGTAGGTCGGCATCAGGGCTTCGGCGTCGTCCATGATGAAGACGCGGCGCACATAGAGCTTGACGCCGGCGGCCTTATCGCGGTTGAACAAATCCATGGGCGCCTTGGCCGGCAGAAACAAAAGCTGGGTGAACTCGGTGCCGCCTTCGACGCGGTTGTGCGTGTGGGCCAGCGGCGCCTGGTGGTCGTAGCTGATCTGCTTGTAGAACTCGTCGTACTGCTCTTGCGTGATGTCTTTTTTCGCGCGGCTCCACAAGGCGGCGGCCTGGTTGACGGTTTCCCATTCGCCGGTTTTCGCCATCTCGCCGGGCTGGTCGTTCTCGCCTTCTTTCCACTCTTCCTTTTCCATCTCGATAGGCAGGGAAATATGGTCGGAGTATTTGCTGATGATGCCCTTGAGCTTCCAGACGTTGAGGTAGTCACCCGCGTCTTCTTTGAGGTGCAGGGTCACGCTAGTACCGCGCTCGGCGCGCTCAATCTGGTCCACATCAAACTCGCCGGTGCCGGCGCTGGCCCAGCGCACGCCTTCGCCCGCTGGCAAGCCGGCGCGGCGGCTTTCCACGGTGATGCGGTCGGCCACGATGAAGCCGGCGTAAAAGCCCACGCCGAACTGGCCGATCAACTGCGAGTCGCTTTTCTGGTCACCCGAGAGCTTGGCAACAAACTCGCGCGTGCCGCTTTTGGCGATGGTGCCCAGGTTGTCGATGGCTTCTTGCTGCGACAGGCCGATGCCGTTGTCGGTGATGGTCAAGGTTTTAGCGGCCTTGTCAAAGTTGACGCGCACCTTAAGCTCCGGGGCGCTTTCGTACAGGCCGGCGTCGTTCAGCGCTTCAAAGCGCAGCTTGTCGCAGGCGTCGGAGGCGTTGGAAATGAGTTCCCGCAAAAAGATGTCGGGGTTGGAATACAGCGAATGCGTGACCAGTTGCAGGAGCTGGGCGACTTCGGCTTGAAAGGCAAGAGTTTGTTTTTTCATGGAGAGCGAGTTGGGGATGATGGACTAGTTTTTCAAGGGCCGGATGGCGGGCAAGCCCCCTAAATGGGGATGCAAGCCGCTATTTTATTTGGCTGCCGGCACCGGCCGGGGGCTTGAGCCATTAAAGTCGGTCACATGAATGCCTCCGAATTCAGCGCTTTGCTGCTGCTGGCCACGGCCATGAGTTTCAGCCCCGGCCCCAACACCACCTTGTCGACTGCCATGGCGGCCAACCTCGGGCTGGCGCGGGCCATGCCGTTTGTGTGCGCCGTGCCTGTCGGCTGGGGCTTGTTGCTGACGCTTTGCTCACTGGGCGTGGGCGCTTTGGTGCTGGCACTGCCCTGGCTGGGCTGGGGCATCAAGCTGATCGGCGCGGCCTACCTGCTGTGGCTGGCGTACCGGCTGGCACAAACCAAGACCATGGGCCAGGCCGACAGCGCTATGGTGGTCGGCTTCTGGCAAGGAGTGGCCCTGCAATTTGTCAACATCAAGGCCTGGATGCTGGCGCTGGCCATCGTCAGCGGCTGGGTGGCCGGCCATGCCGACGCCGCTGCGCGGCTGGCGGTGGTGATGCCCGTGATGCTGGCCTACGCCTTTACCAGCAACCTCACGTATGCGCTGGCCGGCTCGCTGCTGCGCCACTGGCTGGCCGGACCTGACTGCAGCTGCACCCGGCTGCGCTGGTTCAACCGCATCATGGCCCTGGTGCTGGTGCTGACGGTCAGCTGGATGCTGCTGCGATGAAAGACGCCAACGCGCTGAACCGGGGGCTTTGGCTGGGACTGGCCGGCATCGTTATTTTTGCCGCCACCTTGCCGCTGACCCGGCTGGCGGTGGGCACGCCCGAGGCGCCGCAAATGTCCAGCATCTTTGTGGCACTGGCCCGGGCTGCACTGGCCGCCAGCCTGGCAGCTTTGTACCTGCTGGCCACGCGCGCGCCCTGGCCGCAGCGCCACGAGTGGCGGCCGCTGGCGCTGGTGGCGCTGGGCGTGGTACTGGGTTTTCCGCTGCTGACTTCGATGGCGCTGCGTTATGTAGAGGCCGCTCATGCAGGTGTGATTTTGGGCCTGATGCCGCTGCTCACCGCGGCTGCCGGCGCGCTGCTGCAACGCCAGCGGCCAGCAGCGGGCTTCTGGTGGTGTGCCGGCCTGGGCAGCGCGCTGGTGGTGACCTATGCGCTGGTACGCGCCGGCGCGGGCACGCACTTGCGCTTTGAGCCGGCCGACTTGCTCTTGCTGGCCGCTGCCTTGTGCGCTGCCATGGGTTATGCCTTTGGCGGGCGCATGTCACACACCATGCGGCCAGAGCATGTGATCAGCTGGGCGCTGTTGCTGGCCCTGCCGCTCAGCCTGCCGGCCACCTGGCTGTTGTGGCCGGCCCAGCCCGTGCCCGCCAGCGCCTGGTGGGCGCTGGTTTATTTGGGTGTGTTTTCGATGTGGCTGGGCTTTTTTGCCTGGTACCGCGGGCTGGTGTTGGGCGGCACGGTGCGCGTGAGCCAGGTGCAGCTTTTGCAACCCTTTATCACCATGCTGTTTGCCGTGCCTTTGCTGGGCGAAAAGCTGGACGCGTTGACAGTCGGCTTTGCGCTGGCGGTGATTTGCACGGTGTTTTTAAGCAAAAAAATGGCTGTGTATCCTGCGCCCACCCAGCCGGCAAACCCAGGTTGAACCGTATGCGCAACCGAGCTTTCAAACAAGTTGATGTGTTCACCGCGCAAGCCTATCTGGGCAACGCGCTGGCCGTGGTGCTGGACGGCGAAGGCCTGAGCGACGCCGACATGCAGCATTTTGCATGTTGGACCAACTTGTCAGAGACCACTTTTTTGTTGCCGCCTACCCTTGAGGCCGCCGCTGCCGGGGCGGACTACCAGGTGCGCATCTTTGCGCCGGGGTATGAGATGCCCTTTGCCGGCCACCCCACGCTAGGCAGTTGCCACGCCTGGCTGCAGGCGGGTGGCGTGCCGCGTGACCCAACGCGCGTGGTACAGCAGTGAAAGGCCGGCCTGGTGGCCATTAGCCGCACGCCCAACGCCGCGTCCCCTGGCGGGCAGCGTCTGGCTTTTGCCGCGCCTCCTCTGGTACGCCGCGCGCCCACGCCCGAGGCGCGTGCTGCGCTGGCCGACGCCATGGGATTGCAGAATCGCCAAATTTTGGCGGCCCAGCACCTGTGCAACGGCCCCCAACATTTCGGTTTTTTGGTAGACCACATCAGCACCGTGCTGACGCTGGAGCCTGACTTAGCGGCGCTCGCGCGCCTGATGCCGCAGATCGGCATCAGCGGCGTGGGACTGGCGGCTGTTACGCACGCACCATCAGCGCCGGGCTTGATAGGGCGCTCCAACCGCGAGGCGCGGGCTTTTGAGTCCCGGAGCGCAAATGCATCGCTGCAAACTGCAAACGAGCCTATGGTGGAAGTACGTTTCTTTTTCATTACCGGTCCGCAGGTTACCGAAGACCCGGTCACTGGCAGCTTCAATGCCAGCCTGGCACAGTGGCTCATCGGGGAGAGTCTGCTGCCCGACCAGTACATTGCCTCGCAAGGCCTGAACATCGGCCGCGCCGGCCAGGTCCATGTGCGGCGCGACGCAGGCGGCCAAGTCTGGATCGGCGGAGATTCTGTAACATGCATCAAAGGGGAGGTGCTGCTATGAACCAGCAAATTTTGCGTACAACGGTCGATCACCTGGTGGTACTGGCCGCGTCGCTGGACGAAGGCTCACGCTGGTGTACCCGCCTGCTCGGCGTCACACCCTCGCCGGGCGGTCAGCACCCGCTGATGGGCACGCACAACCGGCTGGTCAATATCTCCAGCTTTGCTTATCCCGACACTTATCTGGAGATCATTGCCCTGGACCCCGTGGCCCAGAGCCAGCGCGCGCCCGGCCTCAAGCGCTGGTTTGACATGGACGACCCGGTGCTGCACGCGCAGGTGGCGCGGGATGGCCCGCAGCTGATTCACTTTGTGGCGCGTTGCCCGGATGTGCAGCCGGCCATGTACGCCCTGGGCGCGCTGGGGCTGGACTGCGGCCAAGTGATAAAGGCCTCCAGGCCCACGCCTGAAGGCCTGCTGCAATGGCGCATCACCGTGCGCGACGACGGCCAGCGGCTGCTGGAGGGCGCGCTGCCCACGCTCATTCAATGGGGCGAGCCAGGTGAAGCCGAGCCGGCCCACCCGACCCAGACCCTGCCCTACTCGGGCCTGCAGCTGCAAGGCCTGCAACTGACGCACCCGACTTCCGAATGGATTGAAAGCGCCTGCGATGCCATCGGCCTGAACGGCATGCAAGTGCAAGCCGGCAAGCCGGGCATTCGCGCCACCTTGCAAACCGAGCGTGGCCTGGTGCAACTGAGTTCGCCGCCGCACCGGGAGGCCCCACCGACAACATTGCGTGACTGAACGCGGAAACCAGCAAAATTCTGGCGCTGCCGGAGGTAGGTGTCACGCTCGAATAAAGCGTCAGACTCCAAAGGCCGGCAGACTGTCGAACTCGGCCAGCAACTCTGCGAGTGCGCGGCCGCTGGCCTCCAGCACGGCGCGGCCTTTTTCGGCCGTGGCCGCCGCCGCGTTGCCGGCCGCACCGGCAGGGTTCAGGTCTTGTGCGGCCCAGGCCAGCTTGACGCTGCGGCCGTTGCCGATGATCGAAAAATCACGCGCCCGCTGCCGGCTGGTGGTCTCAAAGTTCTGCGCCTGCCGCATGTCCACCCGATCGGGGTGCAAGGCCAGCATCATGGAGGTTTCGACCTCGCCGCCGTGCACGCCAAAGCGCTCTTCATCCGCGCCAAACAGCGCCTGCACCGCAGCCGGCAGCTGCAGCGCAAAGGTGTTGACCATGGCCACTGTCATGCCGCAACGCGCACGCAGCTCGCGCCCGACGATGTCCATGGTGGAGACATTGCCGCCATGTGAATTGAGCAGCACCAGTTTTTTGATGCCGGTGCGCGCCACGCATTCGCCCAGGTCTACCCAGGCCTGAATCAGCGTGGCCGCGCTCAGCGTCAGCGTGCCGGCAAACGCCGTGTGCTCCACGCTGCGGCCCACCGTTTGCGTCGGCAAAAAAAACACCGGCAAGCCAGCCGGCAGATGCGCCAGCGCATGCGCCACCACGCCATTGACCAAATCGGTGTCCACACTCAGCGGCAAGTGCGGGCCATGCTGCTCGGTGGCGGCCAGCGGCAGCACGGCGATGCTGCGCGCCGCGTCAAGCTGCCCAAAGTCAGTGGTCTTGAGGTCGGCCCAGAAGCGGGGCAAAGGGGAAATCATGGCTAATTCTGACATGCGGCGGGAATAAGGATTCGGGGATGGATTCCTGCCTACGCAGGAATGACAACTACCCTGTCATCCTCGCGCATGCGGGGATCCATCCCCAAGCCCCTGGCTCACATGCCGCCCCTGGCGCTGCGCCCTTGCCTGCCCGGCCGGCGTGAGCGGTTGCGCTATCGCCTGCAAGGCCTCGGCCAAACAAGCCGGCTTACCGCGTGCGCCGCTGGCCAGGTAGTCGGCCAGCAAGGCATCGCGCACCACAGCTGGCGGCAAGCCGCGCTTGTTGCTCAGGTACGCAAACAGCACGTCCACCAGTTTCTCGTAAGCGAACTCATGTGTCTTGCCCGTGGTGGCCCACAACCAGTCGCTGAAATTTAAAAACGCCTCAAACGCAGCCACCGGCAAAGCCTCTGCGCCTTCCAGCAGCAGCGTGCGCGCCCGCATAAAGCGGCCCGAGTTGGCGACCATGTCCCAGTAGCGGGCAAAGCGCTGGATGCGCTGCAGCGTGGCAAAGTCAATGGTCGAGTTTTGCAAAATCGTGTACGGCGTTTGCGGGTCGTAGACCATTGCAAAGTCGGCCGTGTGCCGCGTGATCGGCGTGCCACGCAAGCGCTTCAAAATACCAAACTGAATCTCATGCGGGCGCAAAGCGTAGAGCCGGTCAAAGCCGGCGGCAAAGCTGTCCAGCGTTTCACCGGGCAGACCAAAAATCAAATCGGCATGCACATGCGCCTGGCTTTGCGTGACCAACCAGCGCAGGTTGTCGGCGGTCTTGGTGTTGTCTTGCTTGCGCGAGATGCGCTGCTGCACCTCGGGGTTGAAACTCTGCACGCCCACTTCAAACTGCAGCGAGCCGGCCGGAAACTGCACAATCAATTCTTTGAGCCGGTCCGGCAGGCTGTCGGGCACCACCTCAAAGTGGACAAACAAATCCGGCACGCCGCCGGCCACCTGCATGCGGTCTAAAAAAAACTGCAAGATGCGCACCGAATGCTCCACCTTCAAATTGAAGGTGCGGTCCACAAACTTAAAGTTGCGTGCGCCACGCGCATACAGCGCGGCCATCTCGGCCATGAAGGCGTCCAGGTCAAACGCCCAGGCCGTCTTGTCCAGCGACGACAGACAAAACTCGCACTTGAAGGGGCAACCGCGCGAAGCCTCCACGTACAAAAGCCGCTTGGCAATGTCGTCGTCGGTGTACTCGCTGTACGGGTAAGCCAGCGCGTCCAAAGGCGGCTGCTCGCCGGCAATCACTTTCATCAGCGGCTGCGGGCCGTCGAGCAGCGCGCGGCAGAGTTTGGGAAAGCTCACATCGCCCCAGCCCGTGACCACATGGTCGGCCAGCTGGCAAATCTCTTGCAATTCAGTCTCAAAGCTCACCTCGGGCCCGCCCAGCACCACTTTGATGTCGGGCCGCAGCGCCTTGAGCAGCCGCAGCACTTGCGTTGTCTCCACCACGTTCCAGATGTAGATGCCCAGGCCGATAACGCGTGGCTTGAGCGCCAGCAAGTCCTCCACGATCTGCGTGGGCCGTTGCTGGATGACGAACTCACGCAAAGCCGTTTGCGCCCGCAAGCCCGCGCCACCATGCCGGTCCATGTTGGCCAGCAGGCAGCGCAAACCGAGCGAGGTATGAATGAACTTGGCGTTGAGCGTGGCCAGCACGATGGGCGCAGACGCCGGCACGCCCGCTGGAGCGGCTGGGGTCGGCGGGGTGGGGCTTTGCATTAGCGCATTATCCAAGCAGGACTCGAGCTTTGGTGGAGCGTCATGGGTTCTCAGCGCAAGACTGGTCTGCCCAAAGACCGCTCCTTAAGAACTTCAAAAATTCTCCTCGTATTCTGAGGGCCATACCAAAAATGCCAACATCGCAGCCCATCAGCTTTCCGATGAATTGTCATTTTCTGGAGCCCGCGCAACATGAAATTACTCTTAACGCTTTGCACCTTGTGCGCCTTGTCATGGCCCAGCATGGCCCGGGACCTCACCATTGAGCTGCACTCGCCCGAATGGCTCACCAAGGCGCGCGAAGCCATTGACGGGAAAAACTACGACCTGGCCATCAATGTGCTCACGCAAGCCGATGAAAAGCAATCGGCCGATTGGCACAACCTGATGGGCTTTAGCTTGCGCTTGAAAAGCCCGCCACAGTTGGTACGCGCTGAACAGCATTACCAAGCTGCGCTGGAAAAAAACCCGCAGCACCTGGGTGCTTTGGAGTACTACGGGGAGTTGCTTTTATTGAAGAACGATTTGCCAGGCGCCGAAACCATGCTGAAGCGTCTTGAATTGGCTTGCACTGCGGGCTGCGAAGAGCTGCGCGATCTGCAAAAAAGTATGGCTGAGTTCAAAGCCAAGAAGTGATCTTTGGGGCGGGGGCGTTGGGGTAAATGGGTTCTGACCCCAATTAACTATGCCGATGCTGGTGGTGCACATCCGGCACATGCGGGTGCACATGGCGTTGCGGTGCGTGTTGGTGCCAGTGGCTGTGCGGGCCGGCGGGCATGTCGGTGTGGGTGTGCTGGTGGTGGCCGTCGTCGTGGGTGTGGGCGTGTTCGTGGTCCAGGGCTTCGTGCGTGTGTTCATGCGCGTGGGATTCGGCCAGGTGCAGCAGCACGCCCAGCAGCATCAGCGCGCCGCCGGCGGCCAGCAGCCAGCTGCTGCGTTCGCCCATGGCCAGCGCGGCCAGCGCGCCTATGAAGGGTGCAAAGGCGAACACCGAACCGGTGCGGCCGGCGCCGAATTCGCGTTGGGCCAGCAAGTACAGGCGCAGGCTCAGGCCGTAACCGGCGGCGCCAACGGCCAGCAAGGCCAGTGCCGCAGAAGCAGGCGGCCAGGCCTCGCCGGCCAGCCCCGCCAGCGCAAAGCTGGCAGTAGCGCCGATGGCGGCCTTGACCAGCACCACCTGCGACGGGTCGCGCTCGGCCACGGCGCGTGAGAGCGTGTTGTCTACGCCCCAGGCGGCGGTGGCGGCCAGCACTGCCAGCAGCCCGAGCAATTGCACGCGCCCGGCCAGGCCTTGCTCAAGCACCAGCGCCAGACCGCCGGCCAGCAGCAAGGCCATGGCCAGGGCGACGCGCCGGTCTAGCGTTTCGCCGTACAGGCGCCAGGCCAGCAGCACGGTGAAGGCGGCTTCAAGGCTGAGCATGAGCGAGGCGCTGGAGCCACTGGTGTGCTGCAAACCCCAGGCCAGCGCCACCGGGCCGATGACGGCGCCCAGGGCGGCCATGGCCAGCAGGCGCGGCATGTCGCTGCGGCGTAAGCGCGCTTCACGCGTGGCCGGTTGGCGCAGCGCCAGGCCGACCAGCGCCGCGCCGGCATACAGCAAGGCGGCCGTGGCAAACGCACCCAGCCCCCGGCCGAAGTGCTGCACCAGCGGCGTGCTCAGGCCAAACAGCAGCGCGGCCAGCAAGGCCAGAAGACCGCCACGCAAGGCGGGTGAAGAAGTTCGCTCAGACATGCCGCTATTTTGCCGCCGTATCATCCGGCCATGCCTTTGACTACTGTTTTGATTTCTGCGCGCCTTTCATGCGCCCTGCGGCGGGCTTTGCTGACCGCGGCCTTGCCTCTTTTATGGTGGGGCGCGCAGGCCACAGCGCAGAGCGTGTTGCCCGGCAGCGCCGCCAAGTTGAGCAGCGTGGTAACCACCTCCGAGGTGCGCGCCGAATTGCTGGCGCATGCGCCGCAAGGCGTGGCCGCTGGCCAGCCGCTGTGGCTGGGTTTGCAAATCACGCACCAGCCTGAGTGGCACACCTACTGGAAGAACCCGGGCGACTCTGGCCTGCCCACTGTGCTGGAGTGGACGCTGCCGGCCGGCGTGACAGCCGGTGACATTGCCTGGCCCACGCCAAAAAAAATTCCCATCGGCAACCTGGCCAATTACGGTTACGAAGGCACGGTCTTGCTGCCGGTGCCGCTGACGGTGGCGCCCGGATTCAAAGACGAGCAGCTGAGCGTGCGGCTCAAGGCTTCGTGGTTGGTGTGCCGGCGCGAATGCATTCCGCAAGAAGGCGAGTTTTTCTTGAATGTGCCGGCGCGCAGCTCTTACGCAGCGCAGGGTGCAGCTTTTGAGGCTGCGCGCAAGGCCAGCCCCCAGGTGCTTAAGGGCGGCAGCGGGCAAGCCACGCCAGAGGACAAAAGCGTTCGCGTGTCGGTGACCGGCCTGCCTTCAAACATGCATGGCAAAGCGCTTGAATTTTTTCCGGAAACCACCGGCTTGACCGAGCCGGCCGGCGTCATCACGCAAAGCTGGCAAGGCGGCGTGTGGACGGCGCAAGTACCGCTGTCGGCGCTGCGCAGTGAGAGCCCGACACTGCTGCCGGTGGTGCTGGCGCTGGCCAATGGCAGCCAGGGTGCGCAGTCATGGCGCCTTGAGTTGCCGGTGCAAGGCAACTGGCCGGCTGTGGCGCCCATGGCGGCGGTGTCGCCCGCGCTGGAAGCCGCGCTCAAGGCCAACCTGAACCAAGCCACGCCGGCGCCGCTGGGGGCCTGGCTGCTGGCGCTGTTGGGCGCTTTGCTGGGCGGCTTGATTTTGAACCTCATGCCTTGCGTGTTTCCGGTGCTGGCGATCAAGATGGTTGGCTTTGTGCAGGTCAAAGACCCTGCGGCCCGGCTGCGCTCTGGCGCGGCTTACACCGCCGGGGTGGTGCTGTCGTTTTTGGCGCTGGGCGGCTTGCTGTTGGTGCTGCGCGCGGCCGGCGAGCAACTGGGCTGGGGCTTTCAGTTGCAAAGCCCGGCGGTGGTGGCGGGCCTGGCCTTGCTGTTTACCTTGCTGGGCTTGAACCTGGTGGGTTTGTTTGAGTTTGGCCAGCTGCTGCCAAGCCGCTTGGCCGGCCTGCAAGCCAAGAGCCCCACGGTCAATGACTTTTTGTCGGGCGTGCTGGCCACGGCCATTGCCTCGCCATGCACCGCGCCGTTCATGGGTGCTTCGCTGGGCTTGGCGGTGGGCTTGCCGGCCGCGCAGGCGCTGGCCGTGTTTGCCGCCATTGGCCTGGGTATGTCGCTGCCTTATGCGCTGGCCAGTGCGCTACCCGCTGTGGCGCGCGTGATGCCGCGGCCGGGGCCGTGGATGGTCGGCTTCAGGCAGCTGATGGCTTTCCCGATGTTTGCCACCGTGGTCTGGCTGGTCTGGGTGCTGGGTCAGCAAAGCGGCATTGACGGCGCGGGCGCGCTGCTGGGCCTCCTGGTTTTGCTGGCGCTGCTGGTCTGGGCCTTCACGCTGCAGGGGCGCACGCGCACGCTGGCCGTGGCGGTGGTTCTGGCCTTGAACGCCTGGGCCTGGTGGGCCGCCGGTGCGCTGCTGCTCACGCCGCTGCCCGCCGGGCCGGCCGCGCCTGTGGCCGCCACCGAACGCTGGCAGCCCTGGACACCAACACGCGTGGCCGAGCTCAATGCCCAAGGGCGCAGCGTGATGGTGGACTTCACCGCCGCCTGGTGCGTGACCTGCCAGTACAACAAAAAAACCGCGCTGGCCAACAGCGCCGTGCTGGCCGATGTGGACGCCAAAAAAGTGGCCCTGCTGCGTGCCGACTGGACGCGCCGCGACCCGGCCGTGACCGCCGCTCTGCGCGAACTCGGTCGCTCCGGCGTGCCTTTGTATGTGATCTACGCACCCGGGCGGGCGCCGGTGCTGCTGTCAGAGATTTTGTCGGTGGACGAATTACGCCGCGAACTGGCCAAACTCTGAGCCCAAAATTTGGACCAAAGTCCTGAGACAATCAGGCCATGTTTGCACCTCTTCAAAACGACACCTTTTTGCGCGCCTGCTGGCGCCAGGCCACTCCCCACACCCCTGTCTGGCTGATGCGCCAGGCCGGCCGCTATTTGCCTGAGTACCGCGACACGCGGGCCAAGGCGGGCAGCTTCATGGGGCTGGCCACCAACACCGACTACGCCACCGAAGTGACGCTGCAACCGCTGGAGCGTTACCCGCTGGACGCGGCCATTTTGTTCAGCGACATACTGACCGTGCCTGACGCCATGGGCCTGGGCCTGTCGTTTGCGCTGGGCGAGGGGCCGAAGTTTGCCACCGCCGTGCGCGACGAGGCGGCCGTGGCCAAACTCGAAGTGCCCGACATGGCCAAGCTGCGCTATGTGTTTGACGCGGTTACCTCGATTCGCAAAGCCCTCAATGGCCGGGTGCCCTTGATTGGTTTTTCGGGCAGCCCCTGGACGCTGGCTTGCTACATGGTTGAAGGCCAGGGCTCTGACGATTACCGCCTTGTCAAGACCATGCTGTACCAGCGCCCCGACCTGATGCACCGCATGCTGGCCGTCAACGCCGACGCTGTGGCCGCCTACCTGAACGCGCAGATTGAGGCTGGTGCGCAGGCGGTGATGATTTTTGACAGCTGGGGCGGTGTGCTGGCCGACGGCGCTTTTCAACAGTTCAGCCTGGCCTACACCGCACGCGTGCTGGCCCAGCTCAAGCGCGAACACGATGGCGTGAAGATTCCGCGCCTGGTCTTCACCAAGGGCGG
>Ga0214921_10003638_pt1 | contig 23403 bp, 26 predicted proteins | sample LL1505_MetaG_FD_177992 | JGI IMG/M metagenome (GOLD analysis project Ga0214921, IMG submission 177992) | Freshwater microbial communities from Lake Lanier, Atlanta, Georgia, United States - LL-1505 | ecosystem: Environmental > Aquatic > Freshwater > Lake | place: USA: Georgia | collected...
ATGCGTAATTGGAATACTAACGCTTGCTAAAGCTTATTATATCGTATCTGTATTTATGCACCTAGGCGATGAGGTAAGAAACTTAATTATGACAATCGTTGTTCCTTTAGTTTTATTCGTTTGGTTCATTATTGCATTTTTATACGATGGGAATAGTTGGAAAATACTTCGAAATACAAATGCGGGAAGTAAACCAAATCAAATGGTACAGGTACATAAAGAAGCAACTGAAAAATAAATATGTATAATAAATAAAAATACAAATGGCCATCGTTTAGTTCAATAAAACGATGGCTTTTAATTTATTGCCTAACAGGATAAACAATAGAGGCCACTAAATTGTTTTCCATCAAATAACACCATTGAATAAAAAATCAATCATAGCATTAACCATCGCAATTCTACTACCACTAACGGGCTATTGGCTGGTAAAATATTATAGTAAAGATGCTGTGCATATGCCTCATCATTATTTTTATGATAGCGTGACTGTGCAAACAAAACGCGGAAAATCTGTTAATGATACCATGTGGCACAGGGTTAAAAACATTTCGTTTACAAATCAACTAGGGCAGCAAGTTTCTTTAGATGATTTACATGGAAAAATTCTTGTAATAGATTTTTTCTTTACACATTGTCCTACTATTTGTCCCGGTATGGCAAGGGCTATGAAAAAACTTCAATCCTCATTTGAAAAGAATCCTGAAATTGTTCAGTTTTTAAGTATAAGCGTAGATCCCGAGCATGATAGCGTTCCACAATTAAGGGCTTTTGCAAATAACTTGAATATAAATCATGATACCTGGTGGTTTTTAACGGGTGACAAAAAAGAGATTTACAACTTTGCATTACAAGAAATGAAAGCAAGTATTGCTGATAGTGGCGTTGACACAGCTTTTATACATACCGAAAATATATTTCTGTTGGATACGAATAGAATAGTAAGGGGCTGGTACAATGGATTTGATACTATAAAACAAGCACAACTTGCAGCAGACATCCCGGCCATCATGTTGGAGAGAAACAAAAAAAGCCCATCTATATTCCGAGAATTCATTCCTTATTTACCAGTAATATTTTTTGGTATTGGACTAACTATTTTAACAATGACGATATTAAATAAAAATAAAAACAAAAAAAATGTTACAACCCGTATTTAATAAAAACGATAAAAAAGCTAAATTATTTATTTATGCAGTATCAATCATAGTGTTCGCTGCTGTTGTAGTATTAAGTAAAGTTCAGTTAAAGGTATCATTGCCGTTTAGTCCACATGTATTTGCAACTACAAGTGCAATCATAAATTCTATCGTTGCCCTTCTCTTGTTTGCAGGTTTTTTTATGGCAAAACAAAAAAAGTACGAGTTGCACAAAAAGATTATGATGTCCGCAATTTTATTATCGGTTCTATTTTTACTAAGCTATATAGCCCATCATTTATTTGCAGGCGATACTAGGTATGGTGATATTAATCATGATGGATTAATTAGTGGAGAGGAATTGTCTCTTGCAGGATCTATGCGCATGGTTTATTATTTCATTTTGCTTACTCATATCCCACTTGCTGGCATCATTCTTCCTTTTATATTATTTACAGCATATCGTGCATTGATTGGAGAATATGCAGAACATAAAAAACTAACTAGGATAACTTGGCCAATTTGGCTCTATGTTGCAATTACAGGCGTAATTGTTTATTGTATGATTAGTCCATTTTATATCTGGTAATAATCATGTAGTTTCTACATAATTCAATATTATGTATATTTACATATACTTTGAATTATTATAGTGATGTAACTAATATAACAATTGAAGAAATTACTACAGCCCAACTTGCAGCAGGAATAAGCCAATTTATCCAAACCCTTGATGCTTTCATTTTTTTTGCTTTCTGAATATATCCGTATCTGTAAGGAGGTTTATACATCAATTTTTCATCTGGAAAATTTAGTGTTGATTCATTAGGTGGAACTACTGAACAAACTATAGCTGGCACTAGTCCTAATATAGGATATATAATAGAAGTAACAAAGGTAGCTGTAGCTGCTGTTTTATATCCCCTATAAAAAGTTTTAGCATCTTCAATTCCATTTTCATAAAAATCGTCTTCACTTAAGCTATCCTGAAATATATCTTTATTACCGTTGTTGTATAGAATATAGGCGACATCAGATTTTAAAACTTTATAAATAGGATTGCTTTCAGTTGAATCACTTTTTTTATAAGAAATATCATCAATGCCAATTTCAATAATTCTTGATTTAATTGAATCTCCATCGGTTAACATAATAATATCTTGCGAGAAACAAATTGATGACAACTGAATTAAGATAAAAAAAACGATAACATTTTTCATAAAGAAATATTTTTATAAAGTTAGACGAAGTTTTTAAAAGGAGTATTTGTATTAATAAAAACTTATTGAATTGCTACTACAATTCTGTCATTAGTTAAATGTATTATTTTTACTAGAAGAACAGTATCTTGTTTAATCTCCTGATTTTTAATTTTTTCATTTAATAAATCATCCATTGAAATTTTGCTTTCTAATCCAGAATCTGTTAATTCAACAAATACCGCAAAGGGAGCTATTTTTTTTACAACGGCCGGAATGATTTCTTCCTTTTTAAATTGTTTAACAGCCAATAAAAATCCTGGTGTGTAATTATGATTGTATAATTCTGCAATTATCTTATCTGGTTTTTCAATATTGATCATTTTAAAACTAACTAGTTTTTGAGCGTCATCAACCGTTGGTGCAATTTCATATTTAGAAATATGCAACGGAAAAAAAAGATAGGAGTCAATTTCTTTTATAAAATAATCAGCATCAATGATTTTTATATAACCTAGAAATTTATTTTCCGTGTGAGCTTTATTTAATAAAACCTCAAGGGCATTATTAAATTCATATAAAACATGATCCGCAAAAAAAACATGTTGACTTGATTTTTTAATAATAAATTTTACATTATCACCAACGAGAAAGCGATGAGGTTTTTTAATCAGTTTTAATTGGGTGTACTTTTCTTGTTGTTTATCATCAATAACTGCCTGAATCGTTTTGGTTTTATTGTTAGTCACATACTCTATAGTAGCCTTCTTTTTATCATTATTTATAAATGTAATTTTTCCTCTAAAATATTTTTCAGACATGTTTCTCTTTATTTAAAGATATAGGTATAATTTGACGGATAGAAATTTATGAAAATAAAAGGGTGCTTTTTTAACTATAAATCAATTTCAATTGCCGGGTCCCAAAATTTATTTTTAAAATCTACAATAGTATCATTTAAAACAGTTAGCCCATCTTTTTTTAATAATTCTTCCATTTCAGTTGGTGTGGTAAAATGATGTTTGCCGGTAAGCATTCCGTTTCTGTTTACTACCCTTTGTGCAGGAATCTTCAAAGAAGAAGTATGTGAAGCATTCATTGCCCATCCTACCATTTTGGCACTACTTTTTGTACCTAAGTAATTCGCTATAGCACCATAGGTTGTTACTTTTCCTTTTGGAATTAATTTAACCACTTCAAACACATCATCAAAAAAACAATTCGCTTTCTTGTTACTTATTTTTTTCATTGCCTTTACTTTGTAATAGATCGGATTTTTTAGGTTCTGGAACAGACTTGTATAGATAAGGACAATGAAAACAACCGTTTCCGCAACAAAATCCTTTATCTAGGTGGTATTTTTCTGTTAACACAATAAAGCCCTCAGTATTATAATAGAAATCAATGCCAGGAATTAAATGCTCATTCATTATGATTGGTATAAAATTTATCGTTGCTAGTCTCTGTTTGTTTTAATAATATTTGCAATTCATCATCTTTATCTGGAATAATTTCAGGTAGCGAGAATCGGATATAAAATATTTTATTGCTATTGGCAATATCAAGTGATTCGTAATGTGTTTTTATTTTTAATTTCTCATCAATTTCGGATTGTGCATATACATCATCACATTTTTCTAATAAAAGTAAATCATACATTTCTATCACTCGTAAAGTAAAGTTGTATAAATTGGGAGAATCTGTTTTTAAATGAACAACACCATTCTTAGCAAGTACTTTTTGATATAAACGCAAGAAACGTGGATGCGTTAATCTCTTTTTGGCTCTTGAGGTGCGTAACTGAGGATCAGGAAAGGTAATCCACATTTCAGCAACTTCATCACTAATAAAATATGAAGGTAGCATTTCAATTTGTGTTCGTAGAAAAGCAATATTTGGTAAAGGGAAGTCCAGTGCTTTTTTAGCACCCATATACATTCTATTTCCTTTTACATCTACACCAATAAAATTATGATGTGGATATAATTGCCCTAATCCAATAGCGTATTCACCTCTACCACAGGCTAATTCAAGAGCAATTGGATTGTTATTATTAAAAAAAATATTCCAAGCGCCGGCTTTATCTTGTGGATATTCAAATACGTTGGAGAAAGACTTTATTTGGTTAAATCGAAGAAGTTTTTTTTGTCCCATTGAGCAACAAATATAATAAATTAAAACGCTTTTTTATTTCTAAAACAAATGGAGAAATGAATTTGTAGATGGCTCAATAAAAAAAGCCCTATGAGATGAGACATTTCATTTTAATAATACTAATTATAAAAACCAGCGTTAATTTTCTAAAGGAATAGTATGAGTTTTTTTATGTACAACTTATTTTTAGAATGTAATTAATAATTATTATACTTAATACTAAAGTAGCACAGGCAGTAAAATATTTAATACTTATAATTCTTCTATTAAATAATATTAAAACAAATGCAACAATCAACAATAATGAAGGTAATAAAGGAGGATACATTTTAAAGCTTTCAATGAAATCTCCATTCAGAAATAGAAAAAAAGATCTTTGGAAACCACAAATTGGACAGTCTATGCCTAATATTGTTTTGTATAAACAAGGAAATAAGTTATTTTCTAATATTTTTTCCATTGAAATAGAAACCTGTGGGTGCAAAATTAAATACACCCACAGAATAGATTTTAATGCATGCCATTTAAAATTGAAATACCCGCACCGCCCAAAATCGCTACAATAATAATCCAATAAATGGTATATAATCCTCCCAAAATTGTTCCTATTATTGACATTATCCATCCTGCGTTTAGTGAACCATATCCATCATATAATTCAGGATTGTCTCTATACATTTTTCTACCTTTTCCAGCCATATTTATTCCTACTATTCCTAAAATTAAGCCTACGAAGAAGCATCCAAAAATTATTGAGCAAATACCCAAAACTAAAACAGCTGTAGAATTTGGTAATGTTTGTTTTGTTGTCATTATTTATAAGTTTAATTAATTGCCTACTCTATTTGGTTTTCGGCTTACCCATTTCAATATAATTAATAGCTATTATAAACCTTATTATTTCTAATTTTAAATGAGATACACATATTGTTTCTAATAATGTAAAAAATTATTTACATCGAGCCGCTAGTGCATCGAATCTAGCACTCACACCTGGGTTTGTAGCCATATTTATTGTCTCCCAATTTTCAACACCAATTTCTTTACTTATAGCATCGCGACAGGCATCTTTATTGTCAATCATATATTTCGAATCTCCTGGTTCTGTGAGACATTTACACACATCAATAGCATTTGTAGTAGATTCGGCATTTTCTTTTGATTTCTTTCCATCACAACCAGTAAATATAAAAAGAGCAATAACTACTAATCCTACAATTTTTATTATATTTTTCATAAATTTATTTTTATCTTATTATTTATTCTATACCAATTAAAAGCAATCTACATTCGTTAATATAATACCATAGCATTATATGTAAGGTAGTGATTTTTTGTATTTAAAATAAGCAACAATTCGCATCAAAAGGGATTATATACCTATATTTTTCCACCAAAAAATCTATGTGCCCCTTTTTTATTGTCAATCAAAACTAATTGATATATCTGCCAAAAATCACCTTAAGCCCCATTGTAAAGTCCGTAAATATTCGCATAGTTAGCCTATCCCAAAGCAAAAATTGATTAAAAACAATTTAATAAATATTTTGAAAATATAGAAATAATCCAAATATTTGCATATTATTTTAAACAATTACAAAAATAAAAACAAAAATGGCCGGTAAATTAAATCTTGACAAACTTGATCTGCAAATCATTGAAGCGATGATGGACAATGCAGAAATTTCTTATGCCGAATTGGGCAAGAAACTATTTGTTAGCGGCGGCACTATTCATGTGCGGATTAAAAAATTACAAGAGTTTAAAATTGTTAAAGGCACACGATTAAGTGTTGATCTAAAATTACTAGGGTATGATATTACCGCATTTGTAGGTATTTATCTTGAAAAGAGTTCTTTATATGATACCGTTGCAAAAGAATTAATGAAAATTCCAGAAATCATCCGATTGAATTATATAACCGGAAATTATAGCATGTTTCTCGAAATCGTATGTAAAGACATTACCCAGCTTAGATTTGTTCTTCATGATGAGCTACAAAAAATAAAAGGAATTGAAAGAACGGAAACATTCATTTCATTAGAGGAAGGATTTACAAGAAACGTTCCGGTTGCTCCAGTGTCATAATTTTATGATGATCTTATATCAAGTGCATCGCGGAGCCCATTGCCTAATAAATTAAAAGCCAACACTAATGTCATCATCGCCAAACCGGGCGTTAATGCCAAGTAAGCTTTGTTAGTAATGATGAAATTATAGTTTTCTTTTATCATTAAGCCCCAGCTTGGTTGTGGAGCTTGTACCCCCATTCCTAAAAAACTTAATCCTGCTTCAATAAGAATTGCCGATGCAAAATTAGCAGCCGATAATACCATTAATGGACCCATAATATTTGGTAGAATATGCTTGATGATAATTCTGCTATTACTAAATCCCATAACTTTCGCAGATTCTATATATTCAAGTTTTTTTATTTCAATAACCTGAGCCCTTACAATTCTTGCAATATTAACCCACATCGTAAGTCCAACCGCAATAAATATCTGCCAAAATCCTTTTCCTGTTGCTACCGTAAAAGCAAATACCAATAAAAGCGTTGGAATACTCCAGGTAACAGTAATCAACCACATGATACAAGCATCAATCTTTCCTTGAAAATATCCTGCAATAGAACCTAGCCCTATACCTAAAATCAAAGAAATTAAAACGGCGATTAAGCCAACCAATAAACTAATTCTTGAACCAATAATAAGCCGGCTAAGTATATCTCTTCCCAGTTGATCAGTACCAAGCCAATATGTTTTTAAAATAAAATAATCCTTGATTTTTTTCGAATAATGATTGCTTAGTTCGTTTATACTATAACGTTGTTCTTCAGTAACGCCGTCATCAACATACTTATTTATTAATAACACATCTTTGTCTGTTTTGTATGAAGAAATAGGTACATAAATAAACTTACTCGGCTTGCCGTTAATAAAGTTTGAATAAAAAGAAGATACTGCTGGCTTTTTTATTTCCAATTTTAAAAACCATTGTTTATAACCTGGTGCTTTTGCCTGAATTTCTATTGTTTGCATATCTGCATTGGGCGTATTATCTGGCGCTATTACATAAGCAAACAAGGCTATAAAAATGACCAACACAATAAGTATAAAACCAATTAAAGCGGATTTGTTTTTTTTAAAACGCTTCCAGCTATTACCCCCAAAACCAGTTGTAACTATTGACATAAATACTTATTTAACCTTTCTCCCTTTCCATGAATAAGCACCAAATTTACCTAACCATCCAGCAATTATTGTATACAATATATGAAACGGTTGTAAATAAGGGAACAGCCATAAAGAAGATTGTTTATTAAAAAAAACAGCAACTGGAAATAAGAAAAATAATTCTACCATTGTTTTACATAATAAAACAATTAATAACACCATAGCATAACCGCTATTAAAAAATAGTGTGTCTATTAACAAAATAAACGTAAAAAAATTTAATAGATACACCAATAATAATACCGGCATGAGTGATTTGTCTTGGTATTTATCAGCCTTGCTAGCCCATCTAATTCTTTGATTTAAAAATTCGCTTACGGTACTTGTAGGCATTGTTTCTACAATAACATCCTCGGATTTTAAATACAGTATACCACCCGAATATTTTTTTGAAAACTTTTGCATGAGCATCATATCGTCGCCACTAGCGATATGATTAATATTCTTAAATCCATCTAGCTCTTCAAATACTTTTTTTGAATAAGCAAGATTAGCGCCGTTACACATACCATGAATATTTTTAAAAACTGCCGCGCCTGTAATACCCTGCAAACACATGAAATCAATCGATTGAAAACGTTGGATAAAAGAGGATGAATGACTAATAATCACCGGCATTACAATCATTACTGGATGATGTTTTTCAAAAAACGATGAAATTGTTTTAAGCCAGTCTTTTTTCACAATACAATCGGCATCTGTTGTAACAATTAGTTCTCCTTTAGCAGTAGCAACCCCAATCTCAATAGCCTTTTTTTTGTAAGAATTGATAGCGCCCTCTGAACAATAATCTTTAAGGGAAATTATTTTTATAGTAGCATTTCCGAAACGCTCAACAATTTTTATTGTATTGTCTGTAGAAAAATCATCTACAACAATAATCTCAAACAAGTCAACCGGATAAGATTGTTGTAATATCGAATCCAATAAAGCAGCAATATTATTTTCTTCATTTCTGCACGGGATGATGATAGAAATAAATGTTTGAAAGGAGTTTTTACTTGTAGGAATCGAAAATGTGGGAATTGAATTCCAGAAAAATCGATATAATAATAGTAATACAATATAAGCTAACAGAAGCGCTAAAGTAATTAATACAAGTGCCGAATGAATCATAAATAAATATATCACAAAAATAATCCTTTATAAAGCAATCAAATAACTAACTTTATAAACGTACAAAGTAATTCATTTTTTAAAATGCAAGGTAAAACGCTGAAGATATTTCTTTATCTTTTTTTATTTAGCCACTCCATATATGCTCAAACCCCAAAGGAGTTTTTTATAAAACTAACAGACCCTATAAAAGAAATAAACACTACCGGAGACTCCTTGAAATACATAATAGGAAGCACTTGTAAAAAGTGTTTAATCAAAATAAATAATCAAGCTGTCAAGGTTTTCCCAACGGGCGCCTTTGTATATGAAGCCAAGCTTTTGGAAGGACAAAATGATTTTAATATAGAATCCTTTCTATCAAAAGATAAAACCATTAACAAACAAATTCAGTTTAATTTAAAAAAACCTGTTAAAGAAGAATCGGTCAAATCATTTTCAATTGAAAATATCCAAACCTTTCCGAAAGGTGATTTAATGTTGTTGCCGGGTGATGAAATAGCTTTCAGGGTAAAAGCTTTAACAGCTTGCAATCTAGAAGTGTTGGGAAAAAAACTGTATGAACTTCCAGATTCTGTAACAAAAGGTATCAAAGGTATTTATCAGGGTAAATATATAATTCAAACTACGGATAGTTTTATGTTTGAAAACTTACCTGTTAAAATGACGTCATCAGATAATAAAGAACTTTTAAAAGAAACACCGGCTCAATTTACGGTGATGCAACCCACGATGCCAGATGTTTATATAACAAAGGGACGATTATCACATCTTGTTTTTGGTCTTGGTGACGATAGATTGGGGGGTGCAAAAATTGGATACATAGACAGTTTAATTCCTTTAAAAATAATTGGGAAAGTAGGTAATGACTATAAAGTAAAGCTCACCAAAAACAGAATGGCATATATACCTTCAGAATTGGTTAACCCAATGGCATTGGGAACTTTTGAGCCTAATTCACTTACCGGTAAAATAAGAGGATATGGAGATAGTTTATACGACTACGTTAGTATTCAACTTTTCGAAAAATTACCTTATCAGTCTTACCAGTTAACAGATCCATCGAAAATAGTAGTAGAAATTTTTGGTGCAACTAATAATACAAATTGGATAAATCAATTAGAATCTTTGCGAGAAATAAAAAAAATAGAATATGAACAAATTGAAGATGGAATATTTAGGGTAACATTATCTTTAAAACATCACCAACATTGGGGACATCTAATTTTTTATAAAGAAAATAATTTAGTTATTAAAGTAAAACAACAACCTAAAATACTATCCTTATCTCATTTAACGATAGCAATAGACGCAGGCCATGGAGGGAACAATACGGGAGCCGTTGGTCCAACAGGTGTAGCAGAAAAAACTATCACCTTAGCCATTGCCCTTAAATTAAAAGAGCTGCTGGAAAAAGAAGGGGCAACGGTTATCATGACTAGAAATACAGAAATGTTTTTTGACAACAAGCAAAGAATATTATTTTATAGAGACAGCACACCAGATTTGTTATTAAGTATCCATTTGAATTCAGCAAATGATCCGATAAATATTTCGGGTACCAGCACTTTTTATAGATATGAAGGATTCAGACCTCTTAGTCACGCCATCTATAAACAGATGCTTGAACTAGGATTAAAAGAATATGGAAATAATGGCTCGTTTAATTTTATGTTGAATAGTCCTACCGAATACCCCAATGCACTTATAGAAACTTTATTTTTAAGTAATCCAGAAGAAGAAATGAAGATTTTAGATGAAGGATTTCAACATAAAGTTGCAGAAAAAATCATACACGGAATAAAAGACTTTTTAGAAAGCTGCAATTAATAAGCACTTATATTGGCTTTAGAATAAGTGGTTGCAAAAAATAACAGAAAATAGAAATCACAACAATACAGATTAGATTCAATACAAATCCTGTTTTAATCATGTCCTTCATTTTTATATGACCACTTGCAAATACTATTGTGTTGGGCGGAGTTCCCATTGGTAACATGCTTGCACAACTTGCGCCTAAAGCCATAGGTATACCTAACAATAATGGATCCATGTGTAAAGAAATTGCCACTGAAGAAATCACAGGAGCCATTACAATGACTTGCGCTACGTTACTTATCAACTCACTTAAAAAAACAGAAAGCGTTGTTACCATTAGTATCATCATAAAAGTACTGCTGGTCGAGTGTTTTGCAATAAAGCTGCCCAATTGATCTGTTAATTTTACCTCTTCCAACGCTTGCGCCAATGCAATTCCTCCTCCAAATAAAATTAATATTCCCCAAGCCATTTTTTTTGTATCATCCCATTCAAGTAAAAACGTTTTTTTATTATTAATTAATAGCCCGGTAGGAATAAAAAAAAGAGATATCGCCCCTATTAATGCAATGATGGTGTCATCCAGAATAATCAAGTGCTGACTTTCATTGATTAAATTTTTAAATACCCACCCAGCAATAGTTATTACAAACACAAGGAGAACACGTTTTTCTGTTTTTGAAACAAGCCCTAATTTATTTAATTCATCTTTAATAAAATGCTCCTCATCTTCGCTATGAAGTATTTTGTTGGGATAAAGCCATTTTACTAATATTAAATATAAAATGAAAAGCAAAAAAATAGTCAATGGAATAAAAACGATCATCCAATCCATAAACCCAATAGTAAAATTAAATTTATCGGATATGTAGTTTACATAAGCAATATTAGGAGGTGTGCCAATGATAGTGCCTAAGGCAAAGTTTGATGCATAAGCTATCGATAGTAGTAGCGCAATAGAAAAATTCTTTTTATCTCTTTCATCACATTTATTGTTTTTAATAACATGAATGACAGACATAGCAATGGGAAACATCATCATCGTAGTTGCAGAATTACTTAACCATAAACTTAAAAATCCTGTTGCAATGATAAACCCAAGAATGATTTTATTTCCATCAACTCCTGTGAATTTAATAAGGGATAAAGCAATTCGTTTATGTAGATTCCATTTTTCTATAGCAATCCCAATAAGAAAACCGCCCATAAAAAGAAAAATCATTGAATCGGCATAAGATTTTGTTACTTCTTTAATGGTGTTAATACCAAACAATGGAAAAAGTATTATTGGCAACAAGGCAACTACAGCTAGAGGCACGGAATCTGAAACCCACCAACAAATCATTAGCAGAGTAACAGATAATACCTGGTTTACCTTAGGCAAAAGGGAAAAAGGGTTACAAAATAAAAAGATCATAAATACAACTAATCCAATGATAATACCTATTTCCTTTCTGTTGTTTTTGATATATATATTTATTTGCAAAGGAGTAAATGTGTTTGTTTGAAAAATAGAGAGATGGTTTTATAAAATATCCAATAATAATTAGCGTTAAGAATGATTTAGATAATCTTCAAATAGATATATATAGTAACTTTGTGTTTTCAAAAGGAAAAATATGAGTGAAATAATTACAATGCCAACCTTAAGCTCAAAGGATTTTGCAACAGATCAGGAAGTACGTTGGTGCCCTGGCTGTGGAGATTATTCTATATTAGCACAGGTTCAAAAAGTTATGCCAACTTTAGGTATTCCTCGCGAAAACATTGTCATAATTTCTGGCATTGGCTGTAGCAGTCGTTTTCCATATTATATGAATACCTATGGAATGCATAGTATTCACGGTAGAGCAACAGCCGTGGCAAGTGGATTAAAGGCAGCCCGACCAGAATTAAGTGTTTGGATTGTAACAGGTGATGGTGATGGATTAAGTATCGGAGGAAATCATACCATTCATTTATTAAGAAGAAATTTTGATGTAAATGTTTTACTCTTCAATAATCAAATTTATGGTTTAACAAAAGGACAATATTCTCCTACATCTGAGGAACATAAAGTAACTAAGAGTACACCATTTGGAAGTATTGATCATCCATTTAATCCATTAGCTTTAGCTATGGGCGCCGATGCAAGTTTTATTGCACGATCTATGGACAGAGACCCAAAACATTTACAAGCAATGTTGTTAAGGGCTAATGCGCATAAAGGAACATCGTTTTTAGAAATCTATCAAAACTGTAACATTTTTAATGATGGCGCTTTTGAAGTGTTTACAGAAAAAGGAACAAAATTAGAAGAGTCGTTATTTTTAGAACAAGGCAAACCGTTAATTTTTGGAGCCAATCAAAACAAAGGAATCAAATTGGATGGATTTAAACCAATTGTAGTTGATTTAACAGAAGGAGTAAGTGTTGATGATCTTTGGATTCACGACGAAAGAGATTTTTATAAAGCACAGATTCTAGTTAGAATGTTTGATGACCCAATGCTTCAGCAACATTTACCAAGGCCATTTGGTGTTTTTTATCAAACAGACAGGGCCTGTTATGAAGATATCATGACTATGCAAGTAGAAGAAATTATCGTTCAAAAAGGAAAAGGAGATTTGGATAAATTATTAAGCGGAAAAGAAACCTGGAAAATAGTTTAACGAGATCAATCCTTTTATTTTTTTCGAAGAGCCTTTTATAATCCCTCCAAAATAATGTTAACACCTAAAAATATTCTTATTGCCGGCTCATCGGGAATGGTTGGCAAACATTTATTGCAAATTTGTTTAGATTCGAATGAAGTCAGACAAATAATTTTACTCTCTCGAAAATCAACTACCTACAAACACTCTAAAATTCAAGAAATTATCGTTGATGATTTTTTAAATTATGATTCCATTCCCCCACTATTGAATCACATTGACATAGTTTATTTTTGTATCGGCGTGTATACGGGGACTGTAGAGAGAGAGTTATTTAAAAAAATTACCATTGATTATCCAGTAGCATCGGCAAAAATTGTATTAGAAAATTCACCAATTTCAAAATTTATATTATTAAGCGGTGCTGGCGCAGACAGAACAGAGAAAAGTAAAATGATGTTTGCTAAAGACAAAGGAATCGCAGAAAACAAATTGTATAAGCTATTTAAAAATAATTTTCATAGCGCAAGACCTGGATATATTTATCCTGTGACAAAAAGAGAAGAACCCAATTTTATGTATACGTTATCAAGAATTATATATCCTGTCATAAAATTATTTGGAAAAAAATATAGTATTACATCTCTTGAATTAGCAAAAGCTTTGTTTGTATTGGGTATGCAATCGCATCAACAAACATCTTTTGAAAATGAAGAGTTGATCGCACTTACTACAACAATTTAAAATCATTTTAGATAAACGACTTCTTCATTAAATATTCTGCAATTTGAATAGCATTAGTAGCTGCTCCTTTTCTAAGGTTATCGCTTACAATCCAGCAATTTAATGTATTTGCCTGTGTCTCATCTCTTCTAATGCGTCCTACAAAAGTTTCATCTTTATCATGGGCGCTAATGGGCATAGGGTAAATATAATTTTCTATATCATCTTCTAATACAATCCCGGGTGTTTTTGACAGAATGTTTCTTACGTCATTAATACTAAAATCTTTTTCAAATTCAATATTAACCGATTCGCTATGTCCGCCAATGGTAGGAATACGAACACAGGTTGCCGTTAGTAATATATTTTGATCACTCATTATTTTTTTAGTTTCATTGGTCATTTTCATTTCTTCTTTAGTATAACCATTTTCTAAAAAAACATCGATATGTGGAATAGCATTTAAATCTATTGGAAATTTATATGCCATCTCGCCAACAACCCCCTTTCTTTCATTCATTAATTGATTAACCGCTTTCACGCCTGTACCTGTAACACTTTGATAAGTACTAACTACTACTCTTTTTATTTGATAGAGATCATGCAGCGGTTTTAACACAACTACCAATTGTATAGTAGAACAGTTTGGATTAGCAATAATCTTATCTTCAATAGTTAATTCATTTGCATTTACTTCAGGAACAATTAATTTTTTATTAGGATCCATTCTCCAAGCGCTTGAATTATCTATAACAGTGATTCCAGCGGCAGCAAATTTTGGAGCCCATTCTAAAGAAGTAGTTCCGCCTGCAGAAAAAATTGCAACAGCAGGTTTAGCATCAATAGCTTCCTGCATGCTAATAATAGCATATTCTTTACCGTTAAAATTAATTTTTTTTCCAATAGATTTTTCAGAAGCAACTGGGAATAGTTCTGTAACAGGAAAATTCCTTTCAGTTAGCACTTGCAATATTTTTGTACCAACAAGTCCAGTGGCACCAACAACGGCTACTTTCATGATATTATTTTTACTAAACAAAATTAAGTTATTAATACAAGTTTTTTTAATCAATTATACCAAGTCAATATAGTTGATATAAAAACGCTTGTAAACACTTAAGTTCATCTAAGACCATCATATAAATAGTTGAATACAGAAGAGTAATACTTTTACCAAAAGTACACCAATGAAAAAGCTAATTATTCTTTGTTTAATAATTAACGGAATTAGTGCCAAGGCTCAACTGATAGAAAATTTTGCCGATAATGACTTTACCCAAAACCCTGAATGGAAAGGAGGCTATAGTGATTGGACTATTAACGCACAGCATCAACTACAAAGTAATTGCGATAGAGCGAACAGCTCTTTTTGTTTATATACACATAATTTAAAAGCAAGAATTGCAGAATGGAAATTTGAATTAACGCTGTCTTTTAACCCATCAAGCCTTAATTATGTTGATGTGTATCTTATAGCGTCTGACAGTAATTTATTACAACAAAACAACACAGGGTATTTTGTAAGGATAGGAAGTTCCGATGACGACATATCATTATACAGAAAAGATATCAATGGAATCGTGAAAATTATTGACGGCACCAATGCTACCCTTAATTCAAGTAGTAACGAAATAAAAATAAGGGTAATTAGAAAAGAAAATAATCAATGGGAAGTAATCAGCGAAGTAAATTCACTTCCCATGTATTCCGAGGGGGTCGTTTTTGATAGTGTTTATTTGGTATCGAAATATACCGGAATCGTCGTAAAGCAAAGCACCGCTTCTTTCTTTAAAAAACATTTTCTAAAGAATATTTATATTGAAGATTATTATAGAGATACTACTCCGCCCTTAGTTGACAGTGTTTATACCATAGATCAAAATAAACTCAATATTTTATTTAATGAAGCCGTAGATAAAATATCCTCGGAAAATATCAATAATTATATAGTAAATAATAATATTGGACTTCCAGCGATTGCTTTACGAGACAGCTTCAATCATGCGCTTGTTCATTTATTTTTTAACAATAATTTTTCATCAAGGCAATGGATACAACTTACTGTTCAATTTGTAAAAGACATTGAAAATAATAGCATGCTACAATCAGCAAAAGATTTTTGTCATTATATACCATTGCCATTTGATATTATAATTGATGAAATTATGGCCGACCCTAGTCCTTCCTTTGGATTACCTGAAAAGGAGTGGTTGGAAATAAAAAATACAAGCCCTTTTGACATAAATTTATCTGGTTGGACAATTGCTAAAAATAACGAATCAAGCAGTCCATTACCTGCCTATATTTTACAACCGGATAGTATGATTGTACTTTGTAGTACAGGATCTTATTCAGCAATAGTAAATATTTCAAAAACATTAGCTGTGGGTAATTTCCCAACACTTTCTAATTCGGAAGATTTAATATATCTAGTTTCGCCAAAGGGCAGTACAATCCATACCGTTAGTTATTCTGATCAATGGTATCAAAATGAATTAAAAAAACAAGGAGGATGGAGTATGGAGATGATTGATATAATGAATCCTTGTGCAGGAATGGATAATTGGTCGGCCAGCACAAGCAATACAGGCGGTACACCCGGTTATATTAATAGTATTGATGCGATAAATATTGATGATATTTCCCCTAGATTAATACGGGCGTTTGCTAACGATAGTGTACATGTTAAATTATATTTCAACGAACCATTGGATAGTGTTCAGGCTGCCGTAAAAAATAAATACCAAATAGATGATTATTATGGAATAATTAAGCAAGTAGAACCAATTGCTCCTTTGTTTAATCAGGTAAGAATCGAGCTCGATCATGCGCTTGAAAGAAATAAAGAATATACAATAAGAGTAAATGGATTATTAGATTGTATAAAAAATGAAATCGGAGTCTATAATTTTACTAAGGTAGCATTGCAAGAAGAAGCAGACAGTTTTGATCTTATTATAAATGAAGTGCTGTTTAATCCAAACAAAGATGGATACGATTATGTAGAAATATATAACAGGAGCAATAAAACACTAAATCTTAGGAATATATTTATAGCAAATGTAAATGCTGCAGGAAATATAGACAATATCGTACCTGTTCAAAAAGAAGATTTTTTAATTTTTCCGAAAGAATATTTAGTAATAACTGAAAATCCTTTTATGCTTGAGCGAGAATATTATACCCCAAATCCATTATCTGTTTTTCTAATAGAAAATATGCCGTCTTTTAATGATGATAACGGAACGATTATTTTATTAAATGAACAAGGAAAAAAAATAGACCAGTTAAATTATAGCAATAAATGGCATTTCGAATTGCTAGATAATACAGAAGGAGTATCACTCGAGCGAATTGATATCAATGCAAAAACACAAGATAAAAATAACTGGCATAGTGCATCAAGTACAGTAGGCTATGGAACACCCACCTATAAAAACTCGCAATGTAATCCTAATATCATATCAGATGATCAAATAAAAATTGAGCCTGCTGTTATTAGTCCGAATAATGATGGCTACTCAGACATAGCAAATATATTTTATTCTTTTTCGGATCCAGGATGTGTTATATCTATATCCATATTTGATAGCAACGGAAGACCAGTGAAGCAATTAATAAGGAATGAATTATGTGGAAGAATCGGAAGTATAAAGTGGGATGGACTAAATGATACTAATCAAAAGCTACCCATTGGAAGGTATATCGTTTATGCAGAAGTTTTTAATTTGCTTGGCAAAGTAGTAACAATAAAAAAAAGTGTTATTGTTATTTAGATTGTAAAGATGATATTATTGATTAGGTTCTTTATTTTCTAGTTTATGTCTGACAATCAGAAAGCCGCCAAAAGCACAAACAATAGCAAATGACATCAATCCAAAAAGATTATTAATATTAAAACCAAACATGGCAATGCCTAAAAAACAACCAATGAATTCAAATAGAATCCAATAAAGGATTGTATACAGTTTCCATTTTTTAGGATTGAGACCTTTTTCTGTGGCCATTACACCAATCTTTTTACAAAGAAAAAAAAGCAAGACGATTTCTAACATAATTAAACAAGGTCTATATCAAAGTTTACTAATTGTACGAATTCATGTATTCTTGCATCAATATCTTCTTTTTTAATTTCCTTAAGTCTTTCTGGTCCAAATTTTTCTACACAAAAACTTGCCATTGCGCTTCCAACAATAATAGCTGTTTTCATGTTTTCAAAGCTGATATCTTTTGTTTTTGCGAGGTGGCCTATAAATCCACCAGCAAAAGTATCTCCAGCGCCTGTTGGATCAAATACTTCTTCTAACGGCAAGGCAGGAGCGAAGAAAACATGATTTTTATTAAATAATAAAGCGCCGTGTTCTCCCTTTTTTATAATTAAAAAATTAGGACCCATTTCCATTATTTTTCGAGCTGCTTTTACCAATGAAAATTCACCACTCAATTGACGAGCTTCTGCATCATTAACCAACAGCACATCTACTTTTTTCAATACTTCTTTTAAATCATCTAAGGCGATATCCATCCAAAAGTTCATTGTATCCATAACAATAAGCTTTGGCCTTACTTTCATTTGATTGATAACGCTTAATTGCAATTTCGGCATTAAATTTCCTAGCATTAAAAATTCTGATCCTTGATAACTATCTGGTACAATAGGATTAAAATCTGCCAGTACATTTAAATCAGTAATCAACGTATCTCTTGTGTTCATATCAAGATGATATTTTCCACTCCAGAAAAAAGATTTTTTATCGGGTACAAATTCAACGCCATCAATTTGAACGCCTCTTGATTTGAGTTCATTCATCTCTTCTGTAGGGAAATCATTTCCCACAATAGATATTTGTTGTACAGGCTGCAAAAAATTACTTGCGGCATATGCTACATAAGTAGCCGAACCGCCAACAATTTTATCTACCTTTCCAAAAGGAGTTTCAATGGCATCAAAAGCCATAGTGCCAACAGTAATTAATGACATAAGATAAATGTTTAAAAAATTGAAAAAACCGAGCAAAAGTAATGTATTAATATTTGTTTTATGAACCTTCGCGCATTAATTATTAATAAATAGTAATAAAATGTTACTAAAAATTCATCCAGACAATCCGCCGGCAAGATTAATTAAACAAGTAATAGAATGCCTAAAGTCAGGCGGCGTTATTATTTATCCTACGGATACTATTTATGGCATAGGCTGTGATATAAATCAACCTAGGGCGATAGAAAGAGTCTGCCAGATAAAAGACATTGATATAAAAAAAGCCAACCTTTCTTTCATCTGTAAGGATTTGAGTCATTTGAGCTATTATACCAAGAGCATTAATACGCCAGTATATAGAATACTTAAAAGACATTTACCTGGTCCGTTTACATTTATTTTGGAAGCAAGTAAAGCTGCACCCAAGATTTTAGCCTCCAAAAAAGCAACAGTGGGAATTCGGGTACCAGATAATGAGATTTGCCGGCATATATTAGATGAGCTTACAAATCCTATAATTAGCACGTCTTTGCCCGGAGAAATGGTAGAGGACTACACCAATCCTGAAATTATTTATGAGCAATTTGGGAAAAAGGTTGACATCGTTATCGATGCCGGTATTGGCGGAATGTTTCCCTCAACGGTTGTTGATTGTACAGGGGAAGCTTGTATGGTCACAAGACAAGGATTAGGTGTTTTTGAATCTTAAAATAATTAGTTGAGGCATAAAATTTATAGAAATATAAAAATTAGATAACTTCGAAAAAAAATTTCTTATCTCTTTGACGCAGACAACAAAAGCTCATTTAGCACTTATTGGTACAAATATATTTTTTGCAATAAATTTCACAGCGGTAAAATTTTTATTTAATGGTGGATTTATTAAACCCTTTGGATTAAACTTCGCGAGAATTCTTGTAACAACAATATTATTATGGGTGATTTATATTTTTAAAAAAAACAAACACATCCTTGATAAAAAAGATCTTGGCCGGTTAGTTCTTTGTTCGCTCACAGGTATTGTAATTAATCAATTGCTTTTTATTAAAGGCCTGTCAATGACTTATTCAATACACGCGTCTTTACTAATGTTAACTACACCTATTTTAATAATGATTATTGCTGCAATAATTTTAAAAGAAAGGATTACGGCAAATAAGACAATGGGATTGATGTTAGGTGTTATCGGCGCATTAGTATTAATAACCAAGCGTCAAAATTCTGGCTCAGGCACTAATATATTTTGGGGAGATGTAATGGTAATACTAAATGCCATTTCGTATTCTTTTTATTTTATTATGGTAAAGCCTCTGATGAAAAAATACGAGGCAATTGCTGTAATCAGGATTTTATTTACAATGGGATTATTTATTGCGTTACCATTTTGTTGGAATGAATTTTCGATGATACCATGGAATAATTATTCCATTAAAGAGTTTGGTGTATTATCACTAATCATAATTGGCGGAACATTTTGTGCGTATTTATTTAATGTATATGGAATCAAGCACCTGGGGGCAACTGTTTCCGGAGCATATATATATTCTCAACCATTTTTTGCAACGGCAATAGCAATTGTTTTTTTGGGAGAAACATTAGAGGGGTATAAAATATTTGCTGCGGCGTTGATTTTCATGGGTGTATATCTCTCAAATAAAAACACTAGCAATGTTTGAATATATAACAGCATCAAGTGAAGAAGAATATTTACAAGCCGGTATTTTATTCAGAGAGTATAGTGATTGGCTGAAAATAGATTTAACATTTCAAAACTTTGAAGTCGAATTAAAAGAGCTTAAAAAAATGTACGAACCACCCAAGGGAACGATAATACTTTGTAAACAAGGGAAAGAGTATATTGCATGCGTAGCCGTTAGGCCCAATCTAGATTTTATAGCAGAAATAAAAAGAATGTATGTTAAACCCAGCTTTCAAAAAAAGGGGATAGGACAAATTTTATTAAACGCATCATTACAATTTGCTAAAGAGGCTGGCTATAAAAAAATTAGGCTCGATACATTAAACAGCATGACTCCTGCAATGAGCTTGTATGAGAAGAACGGATTTTATCAAACAGAAGCTTATTATTTTAACCCAGAAAAATCGGCTGTATATTATGAAAGAGAACTTTAGGGCTTTATTGGGCAATCAAAAAACAAGTATTTTTTTTGGGCGACATTAAATAATCTCCAGTCGTTGGTGTTTATTTGAAAGGAAAAAACACCACAGGTGGGCATTTCATCAATGTTAACATTTATTTCAAGATGGTTAATAAAATCAGTAATACCGGGGTTGTGCGTAAATATAGCAACAGAATTAGCTTCATTATTAATACTGCAAATCACGTCGGTAATATTTTGTGGGGTGGCTTGATATAAAATATCACTATACAAAACTTTATGTAGCGGATATCCGTAAGTGTTACAAAAAATTTCACAAGTCTGACGGGCTCTTAACGCCCCACTAGAAATGAAAGCATCAATAATAATATTCTTTTTAAAAAGTTTATCTGAAATTAATAATGCTTCCTTTTTGCCTGTATTATTTATTAATCTTTCATAATCCGATTCTTGAATATTGGCCCATCCGCTTTTTGCATGGCGTATTAATAAAAGAGTTTTCATCTGTTTTTCCTTCCGTTAGGGTTAAAAAAAATCCCAGCGTAGGCCGGGACAGTAAAATATTAATTCCTTGAAACTATAAACCACTAAAGGTTAAACCTAATTGAAGCAGCTTTGCTTCTGGAGCAACTTTGTCTTTAAATATAGATCCAGACAGGTTATAAGAGCCAAAAAGTGAAAAGTTTCCTAGTCCAACTCTTGCAGTAGCAGATAATCTTCTTGAATTGAAATAGCTTTTTGCACTTATCTTTTCTGTATATTCATTGATTGTATTTCCTCCCGCATCACGCAATGTTTTTCCTTTGGTATGAGCATTTAATAAAGTGCCAATTTTTATACCTAATGCAAATTTAAAAGACTTGCCAGGGTTGGCAGGTTTTGCAAAAAAACGCAATTCTACAGGGATTTCGACATAAGCGGTGTTAACTGAATATTTTTTAAATCGAGATGTACTATCTAAGGATGTGAATTGTAATAAAGGCGTTTTCCCATTAATATCAACGTTCATATTATTAAGAAATAAATGACTAGTACTAATTCCTGCACCAAAAGCGACACTAAAATGAGGATTTGATTTAAATGGCTTATCAAGCATGAAATAAATATTTCCCCCTCTAGAATTATTTTTGGTATGAGAGTTGATGCTATCTGGAAGATTAAGCCATCTATCTGAACTACCCTGTATCAGAAAGTGGTCAGATGGCCTGCCCGATAAATCAATTTTTTTCTTTATTTCTGTACTTTGTGAGAAAAGAACAAAAGAGCTAGACAATAATAAAAACAAACAAAAATATTTTTTCATATAAAAGTAAAATTAAACCAGTAATTAATAAGAAAACAAAGATAACGTTAGTTCTATTATATATTCAAGAAAGTAATTTACCCGCGTAATAAAAAGAGCGTACAAAGCACCCTAAAATCCAATTACAATCTAAACATTTTAACACTCACTTTATCTTTATTTGTTATGAGTATGTTCATGATTTTTAGTTATATTACAGTTATTTTATAGCATACTATTTTATCAACAAAAGATGTGATTGAGAAGGGCGAAGCCATGGAATTACATGATTTAAATATTGTTAATATTCTTTTTTAAATGAAAACAACTTCAGCTTCAGAAAAGGCTACAAATTGGACAGAAAAAATTACTCCTAAAAGTTCATTGTTTGATGTAAGATTAAAAGCTGTATGGGAATATCGAGATTTGCTTTTTATGTTTGTAAAAAGAGATTTTGTTGCAAATTATAAGCAAACTATCCTTGGACCACTTTGGTTTATAATACAACCGGTTATGACGACACTAATGTTTACAGTTGTATTTGGCAATTTTGCAAAAATCAGCACAGACGGGCAGCCCAAAATGTTGTTTTATATGGCGGGGGTTACCATTTGGAATTATTTTTCGGAGTCATTCAATAGAACATCTTCAGTTTTTACGACCAATTCCGGACTTTTCGGTAAGGTTTATTTTCCCAGACTAATTATTCCGCTTTCTATTATTTTTTCTGGATTGATTAGATTTTCTATTCAGTTTGCTTTGTTCATGAGTTTTTTAATTTATTTTTTAATCAAATCAAATAATAACGTTCATCCGAATCTATATGTGTTGTTAACTCCGTTCTTGTTGATATTGATGGCAGGAATTGCACTTGGTGCTGGGATGATAATAAGTGCATTAACTACTAAATATAGAGACTTTACTTATTTGGTTAGTTTTGGCGTTACGCTGCTGATGTACGCCACACCGGTAATTTATCCAATTGCATTTTTGCCAGAAAAA
>Ga0214921_10003639_pt1 | contig 23400 bp, 22 predicted proteins | sample LL1505_MetaG_FD_177992 | JGI IMG/M metagenome (GOLD analysis project Ga0214921, IMG submission 177992) | Freshwater microbial communities from Lake Lanier, Atlanta, Georgia, United States - LL-1505 | ecosystem: Environmental > Aquatic > Freshwater > Lake | place: USA: Georgia | collected...
CAGGCGCAGGTGCAAAGCGCTGCACCACCGACAAGCGGCTCTGCCGCAGCAGGAAGTGGCACAGGAAAGAAGCGAGGTAAGAAATAAAGTCCGCAACGTGTAGGACAATGCGTGACAAGAAGGATTTATCCTGCGAGCCACCCTTTTGGAAGGATGTTACCGTTATTTTCAAAGACTTTTCCTTACAATATAAACCCACATGTGAACACTCCTCATGGAATTTTGGAGTCCGGTTATTGATTCTGTCCCTGTTTGTGGGACTCATCGCCAGTGTATTCGGCGGATTACCTGCTACCGCCGTCACGGTCTTGTTCGGTTTCCTTACCGCTCTCGTCATTATCATTACCACCGAGTATCAGGCGCGTAAGGAAGGTGAATACAAGGGACTCCCTTACATTGTGAATGTAGACCCAGACCACTATCTGAAAACGATGAAGGAACAGCCGCCGCCCATTCAGCCCATTGTCATGGAGGAGGGGTTTGTCAATGGAGGAGCGGCCCCAGGCAGTGCGCAGCCGCATGACCCCACGGGTTTTACGGAGGTAGATGCCTATCCCTATTCGGGCCCCGCTCTTCCTGAGTACACACCGCCGACCGCGCGCAATCTCTTTATGAATGTGCTCCTGGAGGAAATCAAGTACAATCCTGGACGCCCTGAAGCGGCTCCTGTGGACAATCCGACGGTGAAGCAGACATTTGACGATTATTTCCGTGTGCAGTGGTTCTCGGATCCAACCGATGTCTTTGGCAAGAATCAGAGCCAGCGTCAGTTTGTGACGCAGCCCTCTACCACGGTGCCGAATGATCAGGGTGCCTTTGCGGATTGGCTCTACAAGATTCCTGGCAAGACCTGTAAAGAGGGGGGACGCGAGGCATGTCTCGCGGGTACAGACGGCGGTCCCATTCCTTGGCTCAACCAGGATTCGTAAGTGGTTACATATAGTTAAAACTAAATATAACATGGTTATATCCATTTTAACTTATTCGTTTAGGGTAAAATCAACATTTAGGACCGTGAACCGTGGAGCCAATTCAAAGGTAGAGAGAACCTTGTAGTGGATACTGGTGAGACCATTTGTTTGTGTCTTTTGTTCTAATTCCTGAAAGTGTAGGCGTGTGTTTTCCTTTGCTGTCGCTGTCTCTTTTGGTGCATTTCGTTCGTGATTGGGAAGAATACAGCGTTTGGTATCTTCCAGTGAAACGATATTGGTTTCATCAATCGGTATCTGTTGAGCCGTTGCACGATACCGAATGGTAACATCTTCAATTCCCCACCCCCAATAATTTGGGAAACCATTGACACGTTCAAACTCTTCCTTCCAAAAACAACAGACACCGCCAAGATTTTCATGGGGAAGACCGAGTGAATGGCGAATGCCCCCTTTTTGTGCGTCGTAGGGTATGGAACCCCAATACGTAGGATACGTGTCCACATCGTGAAAGACAAACAGCCCATCAGGGCGTGTTTTACATACCTCTAAGAAGCCAATATTATTCATTGCACCACGATTGAATTCTCCTGGATGAATCTGATGGACTACATAAAAATGGGCATCCACCTCTTTTCCTTCAAGGTATGTGGTAAAACGTCGAACAAACTCATCTAAATGTTGCTTACGATTACGATAGGGTATGATAAAATTATACTTCATTATTTTATCTTAACCTATTTGACTTTTAAGCACTATATGCACCCTAACTCCAATACTGCCATATCCTGGAGAAAATACCTTCACGATGTATAATCATCGCTTTCTTTGTCTGAATCACCGCTGGTGCTAGTACCATAGGCGGAAGACTCATTGGTGGGCAAATCGTGTTACCTGTTGTGGGCGATGGTCTGGGAGAATCCACATAGTGCGTAGAATAGTTAGCGGAACAGAGGTGCGACATGATTCCACTACTACCGCTCGCGATTTTATGCTCAACCTTGTTACATCGTACTACAGCAGTCTAAAGCTACAAGCAGCCTACTAGGTAATGATTACCATTGGTATTATCGGTGGCGGCTTTGTGGGAAAGGCAACCAAGTTGTTTGAAAATGAACATGTGGTGGCGAAGGTATATGATATTGATCCCTCTCGTTGCTCGGATGGAGTTCGTGCGTTGACTGACCTCGTGGACTGCGACCTCTATTTCATTTGTGTGAATACCCCCATGATTCAGGAAACTGGTGAGTGCTATACCAAGATGGTGGAGGATTGTATTACTAGCGTTCGCACCACACTGAATACCACGCGTATCATTGTACGTTCCACGGTTCCTGTTGGATTTTGTAAAAAGAATGACGTGATGTTTATGCCCGAATTTCTAACAGAAAAGAATTGGAAAGAGGATTTCCTGACATGTAAGAATTGGTATGTTGGTGTTGATCATGATGCAAACGGAATTTGTGATATCATTCAACGTCTGTTTGCCGTTTCCTTCCCCGATGCGACACTCCATATTCTAACCACGGAAGATTGTGAACTCATCAAATACTTCCGAAATGCCTTCCTGGCCACCAAGGTCGGATTCTGCAATGAGTTTGCCTCCTTCTGCAAGGCGAAACAGGTGGATTACGATGTTGTTCGCCGTTTCGCCACGGAGGATTCGCGCATCGGTATCTCCCATACTAGTGTACCAGGTCACGATGGACATTATGGCTTTGGAGGGCATTGTCTACCCAAGGACGTTTCCTCGTTGCTTTATCAAATGAATGCCCTAGGGGTGGGAGCACCGATTCTCTCTTCCGTGAACAAGCGGAATGTGGAGATAGACAGGAAGCAGAAGGACTGGTCTCAGGATGTGGGACGGGCCGTTATCTAATTCTTGCGGAGCTGCGTGGTCAAACGCGGTTTCGGCCGACATTGAAAGCGCTTCAGGGTCTTTCCCTTTGTCTGTAGAACGGATGTCACGCAGATAGCAATCGCTGCCTTCTCCTTCCCTTTAGAGGACCGGTTCTTCTGCGAAGGGCGAAGCTTGACCGTTTTTCGGACTTTCTTGATGCACCGACAAAAGTTGGCAGCAAGGGATTGCGGAGGGCTCATTCTTTTTGGAACTACTATTTTTTTATACCCTAGTAGTTCAGAGATAAATGGAGATTAACCGTCTAACCCATTCACGTGATGACCTCTGTGGTATCCAGTCATTCTATGCGCAGTCGGTCGGTCCTGGCCGTTATATGACGACTAATTTAGTCCCCAAGGCTACCGGCGTTAACCCGATGGCTACTGACCAACTACTCATCTACCCCCGTGAAGGATACGGATACAACAACGCCTCCATTGATGCCGACTCCATTCTTCGCAATCAAATTGCTTTCAAGAACAACCGCTGTCAGATTCGCCCGCAGGCTCGCCCCTTCATGACGGTTCCCTACATGGCAGGCGGCAATCCGTCACGTGACGTGGAAAGCCTCCTTCTGCACTCCGAACAGGTCCGTATGGGTAAGGAGTGTGGTACAGTCACGGAGCAGTTCTTCTCGCAGCAGTACACGCCAATGATCCCCATTCTGAAGGAGAACGTCCAGAACCCGAAGAACCTCGTGCCTGAAGTTGCCGCGTCTGGCTGGGTTCATGGCGGTATCCCCACGCGTTCGTACCTTCGCGATGTCAACTGCTAAACGAGTACATACCCCATGACACGATTCTATACTGTTTCTAAATAAATTATATCTAAACAGTGTAGAAACATGAATAATAACAATAATTCCGGTTCCATTGCGAACATGTTGAACAGGATAGTGAATGGGAACAATGGGAACATTGGAAACAATGGAAACAATGGAAACAATGCAGCATCTCGGTCTGCTGCCGCTTCTTCCGCCGCCGCCGCTGCTAAGAAAAAGAAGAAGGCTTCCATCAAGCGCCCGTCGGTGAGAGGACGTACTGCAAATCAGGTGTCGGTAGAATTAGATCGGTATTGTCGTGAAGTGATGGCGCAGAAGGTGATGGAGGCGGAAGAAAAGTGCAAGAACATGGGTGCGGCGATACAGAAGTATATGGAGAAGGCGGCCGTCGCCAAGCAGGCCTCGGTCAAGAGGGCAAAACTGACGGCGAAGAACCACCTGGCTGCCCTGAACGCAAAGGAGAAGGAGTATCGTAATCTTCAGGCCAAATATCCAAATTACAAAACGGCCAAGGTCAACACCGTCACCCGCAAGAAGCTAAAGGATATTCCTAACCGTCTGAAGGCAATTGCGGAGAAGAGGAAGGAAAAGGAAGCAGAGTTAGAGATAGAGGAGCAGAAAGCTCCCCTTCTCGCCCAGCTGGCGGCCCTTAATGCATTGGCCCCTCCGAAGAAGCCTGCCGCTCCGAAGAAGCAGGCCTCTCAGAAGGCGGAGATACCTATTGAGAATCAGATTGCCAAAAGTCAGAGTAATGTTTCCAAATATGCGTCGTTAAGGAGCAACGCAAAACTTAGCGAGAAGCAGCGTGCATCATATAAGGGCAAGCATACCCAAGCAAAGAAGAAACTAGCAGCACTCATCCAGCAGTCATTCGCCAGTAAACGCAATGCAGCAGCAGCCGCAAAAGAAGAAAAGAAAAATAACAACAACAATTAATCTAGATAAGAATGGGTACTACTGCTTTTGAGACCCCTTCAGCATTGCAACGAATTCCTTAATTTTCTGCACATTCGTTTCCACAGATTCACCAGGCTCTGTGGAAAGAGTGAGAACGGGAATGTTTGTGTTTTCAATCCACTTTTTGTGCTGGCGGTCCAATGCCTCCAGATATTCCAAGTCAATCTTGTCCTCGCCATGACGATTGCGAATCTTGATACGGTCCTTGGACGTCGCGGAACTCGTGGAAAGGTAGATAATCCCATTCACGGGATACTGGCGACTGAAGATATTGAACCAGTTGTCATATAGGTCCCACTCCAACATATCAATGAGACCCGTATCACGAAGCATCTCCGCAAAGACGTATTTGTCCGTGAGAACGGAGCGCTCCGTCATAATCACCTGCTGCTGCTTCACAGTAGGGTCCAGGCTCTCCACCGCGTCTTTGATGTTTTTGAGGCGAGTGAGAATCGCACAGTTCTGGAAGGTGTAGGCCCAGCGACGCTTGTCTTTGTAGAAGAGTTCCAAGAGGTTCTCTCCGTCGTCATTTTTGAGGGATGTCCACTGACCCACAGGCTCGTCCACGTAGTGAATGTCATGGAGGTGTTTGCGGATTTCTGCGAGGAGCGTAGACTTGCCCGCACCAATGTTGCCGTCCAGAGAGATGATAATCGGATTCTTGTGGATACTCATTCGTTGATGATAAGGAACGCGCTATGCTCTGGAACGAGTGAAATCGGATTGTCAATTTTTGTATGCCCCTTTTATCAGGAATGGCTATCTATCTGAGTAACGTTAATGATGCGTACGGACCTATATTAACCGCTCATTGGGAAAAGAAAGAAGATCCGCAGCACTATGATTATTTGACCTCCCAGTTCGTCAATCCCGCTCCGAAGCGCCACATTCTTGGCATCGTAGGAGGTAACGAAGTCAGCCTCATTCAGGGAAACATGGTGGATCTGGAATCAGACCTGCGAGGCATTAACATTCCGAACACATTTTGCCCCTGGCGTCAGTATCAGCCTCCACCGAAGCACCAGAAGGAGATTGTCCGCGACAACACGAAGATCAATCTGACGATTGATGTCAAGAAGGCGCACCTCCCTGTCTACCAAATGTGGGCCTACCCTGCTGTCGTGGCACCTGAACCGATTCAGAACGAGGTCTGTGTCAAGCCTGAGAAATATTAATTGATTTATTTTATTAAAGCAGTATAATAAGAAGAATGGCATCGCCTTGTTATACTACCCAGCAGGCCTTAACACGCCCGAGAAATGATCCTTTTCACCAAGTGGATGACATGCGTATCACCTCCTATGCGGCACGTTATTATTTAAATCCTCCCGCCGCAAACTGTCCGACAACGTTCCCCGTTCAGGCAACCACGCGCATTCAGAAGAGTGGTGATTCCTGGGTCGCAGGACAGTGGAAGACGGATGTAGAGTCGGACCTGAAGGGCATTGATCGTCTCGGCGCGCGCATTCGCTGTGACGCTGTCCAGTACAATCCTGAGACCAACCGAATGAATCATATTCCTCTTGCCAATGCCGAGGACGAAAATGTACCCCAGACCTTTGCACGCCTTGTGGACCCACCCTGCACGCTTCGTACGACGGGCTGGAATCGCTGGCAACCCCTCTTCCATAATCCCCAGGAAACCTTTGAGACACCATTTGACTTCTTCATTCCGTCTCGTGATATTGACAAAGAAAAATACAACTCGCACCGCGAAAAGACGTGTTTTACTCCGTATTGGCAGCCGCCTGTGGCCGAACTTGGTCACGAACAGGATATGTATCCTCCGTATCCGTTTGTTCAGACATAAGAACCCGTGTAGACAACTATGTATATCTATTTTTTATCACTCCACTGAGTGATAGGAAGTGGCTAGATCTCCTCCTCTTCTTCAGGCGTCAAGAGCCACATCTTGTGCTCCTTCATCTTCGCCATCTTGAGATGTCCCTGTACCCAATTAAAATGAACGAGGACCGCGGAGGACTGGACAGTGGACGTGTGGTCGTAATACATTTTCCCATTCGGATAATTCTCCAGAGGAAGCGCCTTCATCATGCATCCAGGCTTAATAAACCGATTGAAATACGACTGATCGTTGTTGTCAAACGCGCACACCTCATACTTCTTCTTCCCCTTTTCCGAGACACAATCGTATAACTCCAGCAGACGGTCACTGGATTTCAGGAACATGTACCCTGTACACATGTTCTTGAGATTGCGATTCTCCTGCGAATCATTCTGAATCCATACATCGTAGATGGTATCCTTCCACCATGCCCTCCAGTCCGTCAATGGGTCTTTCTGAAAGACGATGTCGCCGTCTACCAAAAGCACATGCATCCGAAGGGCGAGCAGGCGATAAATAAGTTCCAGCTTCAAATAACAGATTTTATCATATCCCTTCGTGTTCCATGGGCAGAAGGAGCCAAGCGTATTGTCTTCGATACAAAATGGCGAATAGCCAAATCGCTGCAATGCAGCCGCGGCCTTTTTGTCAATACACACCACAAACACCTTTTTGTCCAGGCCAAAGGCTCGCAGACTTTTGAGCATATTTAACGTATAAAACAAGTAGCCATAATTGGTGACGGTTGTCATGACGGTGTGTTCATCTTCTAATACAAAGGGCTGTATCACCTGTGATGTAAGGGCGATAGACATGATTCAAAGATGTCTTGCCATCTTTAGACCCACGAGGCGGTTAGGTTTGTCAAAAAAATTAAAGGTTGAAGCCAGTAGTATGGAGCTAGCCGCCCTATCAGGACTTCTAGGATTAGGATATCTCATATCAAAGGCGAGTAAGCCGAAACAGGCTGAAAGTAAGCCAGTCAATGGACAAGCTGCGGTAGCGCAAAACGTCCGATCCGCGCAGATGATTCCTCCTGCCGACCGCGAAGCACCCCTTCTTCAGCCGCGCAACGGCGGCGTGAGAGAGGGTTTCATGCCCGCCGCACGTGCTCCCAACTCCGACCCGTTAACACTTGCTCCCAAGGGTGCCTCGGCCACGGGTTTTGGTCCTGAACTAGACATGATGTACCAGATGCCGAACGGCCAGACGTACCCTTCCGAGCCGAGTCCTGGACCTTACGGTACTGCAATGGGTTATGCCTCTAATAAACCACCTTATGCACCTGGTTTTGTTCCCGGTACCGAACCCAAGCCTTCACCGATTGATTCTAATGTACCGATGATGGAATTCCGTTCTGATAACACCGAGGAGAACCCTGTCTACATAGACAAGGATTACGTCATCAGCCCCCTTTCGGGCCAGAGGATTCCTGCTAACGATTACAAGCACAACAACATGCAGCCCTTCTTCGGTGGCCGCATCAAGCAAAACATGTCGGCACATGCCAACGTCCAGACGTTAGATTTCTATAATGGAAATGGCTCTACACAAATGAAGAAACAGGAGGTGGAGAATATGTTTGAGACCTCTCGTGCTCCTTATGGTAATCCGTTTGGCATGGAGGACAACACCGATTTTTTCCAGTCACGTATCGCTACCCAGGCCCCCATCGCCCGTAACGGAGAACGCCCGTTTGAGCCCACAAGAGTCGGTTCAGGAATTGGCGAGAAGTTCGGCTTCGCAGGCAAGGGCGGCTTCCAGCAAATGGAGGTCAATGAAATCATGCGTCCCAAGGACACCAACGAGCTCCGTGTTCTCTCTAATCCAAAGGAGACCTATGACACACCCATGGTTCCTGGTGGACACTTCATCGGCACCAATGCGGATGTGGGTGATGTGGGTGAAGTTCGTAAATACAAGCCTGATACCTTCTATATTGACGAGAGCGGCGAGCGCTTCTTTGTCACCACGGGTGACCTCATCAAGGAGACGGTTCGTTCGGTCCAGGTCCTGCCTCATACGACGCGCCCAGAGACCTCTGTGGAGTACGAGGGTATCGCCGCTTCGCAGGATTTCGGCGAGTCCTATGTCACGGGTTCGTACCGTTTGCCGATGAATCAGCAATATGGTGGCGCAGGATATCGTAATGCGGACATGACGGGCTACTATACGAAGGACATGGATGCCGCGGAGGCAGATTATGGCAAGTCGTCTATTGAGATTCGCCCCAATGAGCGTAATGAGACTTCGGAGCGCGTGATGGCCCTCAATCCTGCACCAGCGGACAACGGACTCGTTGCGGCGCACTACACCGATGATGCTCGCCCTACACGCCGTGCAGAAACGACGGGTAATATTCGTATGACTGGAACGCCGATTAGCTTTGCGGAGCGCGCTCCTGCGATTACGGTGTGGGACCCGAAGGACATTGCTCGTACCACCGTTAAGGAGTCTACGATTTATCTGGACCGTCCTGGTGTGGCGGCGGCGGCCTCGGCGCCAAACCGTCTGAAGGTCTATGACCCTGATGACATCGCGCGCCCGACACAGAAGGCCCAGCTTTCGGCGGGACTGGCTTGGACGGGCCCTGGTGGCAATGGTGCCTGGAACGATGTGATAGACCCGACCTTTGCCTACAACATGCGTACGAACCCGAACAAGGAGCTCATTGCCCGCGGTCGCAAGCCGATTGGTGGCTCGGGTAATTCGGCGACGTTCAATGGTGATCCTGGTCGTCAGACGTCCAAGAAGCTGGATACCGATTTCATCAACGACCGTGCGCTGGCGATTAACCGCTCGCTGGACATCACGCCAGGCGCGGGTGACATTGGTCGTGTGGAGTACCGCGTTCCGCTGAAACTGGACATCAGCCGTGAGAGGAATCAGTACGACACAGTGGAGGCAGTGGATAACAACCCGCTGCAACAGAGCCTGCGTAAGAATGCGGAACTAGACGATGCGGCCATTCGCGAGTACCGTGCCTTCCTGTCGCAACAGTAAACTGGCACTTGCCTTTGGTCTCTCCCCGACGGTTTCTGAAATAAAAATCATACGGAATGATAGAAATGAACTCATTAACGAGCCTGTTTGGGAACAATGTGTCCAAGAACAAGAATGGTGCGAATGTCGCAGTCGTAAAGAACGCTATGGTTGCGAACGTTGCTGTCAAGAACGGTGCGATGAAGAACAAGAAGAAGAACTCCGTGGAGGTTGTCAATGCAATGGTTATGGAGAACATCAAGAATGGAGCGATGAAGAACAATAACAAGAACAATGTGATGAATGTCGCTGAAACGAAGGTTGTGGAGAACGTCAAGAACCAGATGGGTGGTGTAGCTCCTGTCAACTTCCGCTATCCTGCAAATATGCAACAGCCATCAGAAGCGGTGATGAATTGGGCGACGACGGCAGGTGCGGACATGCCGCCCGCCAATGAGATGCGCAACGTCGCCCATGGTGGTGCACGAAAGACACGCAAGCATAAGAAGGCGAAGAGCCATAAGAAAGGCAAGAAGGGAAATAAGAAAGGCAAGAAGTCGCTGAAGCGCAAATAAGAATCTAAACGTCCGCGACGATTCGCTACGTAGCGATGGACAAGACTCCCATTATTTTAACAGGTCCTCCTGGATGCGGTAAAAGTTACTGGATTCAGAAGTATGCCGAACAAGCCCGAAAGCAACTCTTTGTTTGCCCATGTCGCAAGGATCGTACGCTGCGTGACGGACGTCAGAAGCTCCATGTCTGGGCCCGTCGCACCGAGCCCGCTATTCTGTGGCTAGAAGGCGCCGATGATTTGACACCAGAGGCACAGGCTTTCTTGCGGCGGATTCTGGAGACGCATGCATCCGAGGTGCTCTTTATTCTAGAGTGTCGCGACGCAGGACGCCTTCAGGAGCCCATACGTTCTCGTTGTACGATTAAGAAGATGCATCAGCCAACTTGGATGGACATCGTATCCTATCTTCAGACACAGCATCCACGTGCGAATGTCCAGCAGATACACGACTATCTTCAGAAGAACGAGTATTCCTATCGGCGTGCGAAGCAATGCGCCTTCCTGCAGGAAGAGTATCCAGAGGAGTGGAATCGTATTTTAGCACACCGTGCGGAGGAGCGCGAAGTGATGAAACAACTTCATGGCGATCACCTCATCCAATACATCAAGAAGGGCTATAATCCAGAAACGTTTATTCATACGATTCTTCATCATGATAATACCTTGAAAGACTACGGTGCGTGCTTAGAACTATCGGGTTCACTCTGGGCCTTTTTGGGGAGTGCGTTATATAAGGGCGACACAACACCCAAGAGGGAAGAAGAATGAACAGAGGATCCGATTCCATCCTTTCGGTCTACTCGGATGCCCGAGCGGAATACACCAAGCAGCTCTGTGTCTTCCTTGTGCCCGCTTATTTCCAGTTCTTCATTGATCTTTTGGAGAAGGCCAAGGAGGCCAGCGCTCAGGAGCCAAAGCGGGCGTTATGGCAGTTCCAGAACTATCTGAATGAGATTCATGATTGGAACATGGAAAAGGTCAACCACGAGATTCATACAATTCACACCAATTCGGGTTGTGACTATCTGGACGATCTCCTCACCGCCGTCTTCATTGCCCATACGAAGGTGCTCACCGCCATTCGGCTCTCGGCAAATAAGAAGAAGATTGAAATCAATGTACCCAAGGTAGAGCATTTCCTCTTTAAGGTTCTCTGTGAGACGTCCAAGCTTCTTTGGAGTTCTTCGTATTTGTTCCGCGATGGTATTCCTGCCATTGAGAAACAGCAGAACTACCGTGCCATTGAGCAAATCATCAACGAGGGTATTCTACAAGCGGTACGAAGCTTGGTACCTGTGAAGTCTATTTTGAAGGACTTTGTAAACATGGACGCTACGGAAATGGGAGAGGAGGAGAGTGATAGTGAATCCGAGGATGAGATGGAGAAGCCTATCCAGCCTGTGGCTGCCGTTCCTGAGTTGGTAACGCTTCCTGACACAACTCCATCTCTTCCTATGGAGTCAGTGGAACCCGTGCAGCCAGTGGAAGCAATACCATCAGTGGAACCCGTGCAGCCAGTAGAAACGGTACCAGAACCAATACAGGAGGAGATGGCCCCTGTGGCAGAGGTGATTCCCCCGCCTACAATTGTCATTGACGCCAAACCCAATGTCCAGTTTAGCGAGTTTGATGCGGTTTTTGACTCGGAACACCCTGAGAATTCCGATCTAGTCTATTATCCCAAGGATAATGATGATAAATCCATTCCGGATTTGGAAATCCTCGACGATACTGGTATTCCTCTCACCGAGGAAGATGACTTTGATTCGTTGGACAAGAAGAATAGCGAGGTAGAGGGAATTGAATCGCTAGAGTACGAAGATCTGGGTGCGTGAGAAAGGCTGTGTTTTTTGTAAAGGGCAGGAGTAATGACACCTGTGTGGTTTCCGTGGATCGTTGTGGGAGGTCTCATATTTGTTCTACTGAGCTTTGTCGCTTCTAAGTACAAACAGAAGGAATATCGTGGAATCCAGTTCTTACAGGATTTTATCAGCGGTAGCATTCTGATTGCGTTTGTGGGTGTCTGGATGCCAGACATCTTTCCCAAAATGGAACTACCTATTCGTTTTTTATCAGTAACGGGTGAAGGGGACTCCGATTTTGATTTACAGGTTGGACCACCTCGTCTAGCTGGTCGGTGATAAATAATATCATCAGCAATATTTAAAATATAGTACAAGGATAGTAGTTCCATTATGCCCACCACCATCTACGACTCCTCTCTGATTACCAAGCGTCGCGGAGACAAAGCCGAGTCCGGTTCCTTCATCAATCGTATTACCAATCCAGTGAATCCAAACACAGGTTATGCTCCTGCATTAGGTATTTGGGACCAATCCATTATCAATACGGTGAAGAATGGAAACATGGCATATTACCGCAAAGGCAATGGCTGCACTACCATCAATAATGGATGCCCATGTCAGCCTCTACCAAGTAATTCATGTTGTGACACCAACTAAATCATTCATTATCATATGATTCAAGTATAATATATGTATGGTATATTGTATTTGAATAGAAATATTGTGTATTATGTACATGTTACACACCCAGTGAATACACGTCCTCTTTTTTGTCTACTTTCTGCTTCCACTTGAATTGCTCAAATACGGGGCGGTGAATTTGCAGAGCAGGAACCGCGTTATGCACATCTTGTGCGATGCGTATGTACAAGTCAAATCCTTCGTACTTGTCATACCCATACTTGTCTTCGTAGATGGTTTGTCCCTGGTCATTCACTGTCCAACTCCATAACAAGTTGAAGAGAGGTGAGTTCGTTTCATACATTTTCCACGTTCCTTCTTCGCTCATGATGGGTACAGCCTTACCCTTCTTCTTGGGCGGCCGCTCGTCAAACAAACCATCAATTAAGCTTACCGCCAAACGGCACAAATCAAAGGACGGATTCGGTGGATGTTTCGGTTTCGTTGGATCAAAGAACGGTCCGAAATTATACTGATCACCTGCATCCTGATTGGGCCAGTGGTCATCTGATACCCAAAGATGTGAACCCAGACGGAAGATAGAACGACCAAAATCAATGATACTGAAAATCTTTCCAAACGTGGGTACTCTCCAGACGGTTCCTTGTCGGTTCCGATAAAACAGGTACTTTTGTTTGGTTGTTCTCCATACAATATTGTTGGAATGCAAGTCATTGTGCGTGAAGCAGATGGTCTTCTGAAGGAAGGCGAGGACAGCGATGACTTGGAACAGCCATGCGATCCAGCGCGCTTCCCATCCCTGCGAACCACGCGCATGCCCGTCTATCTCGTCCTCGTCCAGTAATCCGTCCATGACACCCTCCTGTGCTTCCTGATAAATCAGTATGATGGGCATGTTGGGCATCTCCAACGAAATATCCATGTCCAATTCTATCGTGTCATCGCTATCTGTATCACTGTCTGCATCACTTCTACTCTCCTCGCTGCCATCCTTCCTGCTTTCCGAGTCCGATTCCTCATCCGAGGAGACGGCGGCGGACTCCACAGGAGACGGGACTACCAACTTGTTGATTTCAAATATGTTCTTGACGTTGTCGGCATGTTCTTCAATCGTATCAAACGTGAAAGAGTGAACCGACTCCAAATCCGAAGAGTCCATGCCCTGTTGGTCCTCGGAAAGCGGCTCCAGCTCAATTTCCAATGGCTCTGCGGATTCCCAGTCAGTCTCCTCGTCAAAGGGACATGTCATGATGTCTTTGCAGATTTCTTCGTAATTGGGGAGATTCTCCAAATCACCATCGGTCTTGGAGACAACCAGTTTCGCACTATGGGATTTCATGCCCTTCCAGAACCAACGACACTGGCGGTAGGTGTAAAATTCACTAGAGATGTTAAATTGATACGACGTACTAATACCGGTTGCGGAGCCATAGTACAAGACACAATGTGGTGTGAGATTGAGTTCTCGGAAGCGACTAAGGACAAAGTTCGCGACATTGTCTACATAGGCCTGATTGTTATGGCTATGTAACTTGAGAAGTGTATGCTTCCATGTCTTCTCACTTTGCGGCAGAAGTGGGTGCTCAGGAGTGATGTATTTTTCCTTAATCATATCAATCGGGTCCAAGAGGTGGACCACTTTCACAAAGGTCTGGCATGTCTCTCCCTGCTGTCCGTTCTGTATTTCCTTGTCTATTGTTGTGACGTCGTTACGTATCGTGGTCCAGATGCGCGGATTCTCCTCATTACGTTGGAGCCACGTATCCACACAGTATTTGGACGGCAGTGTCAAGTGCTTGTGAGTTAGTGCCGAATCGGGTATAGTAAACATGTCAATCGCGGGGTGATATCGCTGTAGATGATGGTAATGTGAGAATGTCTCTCGCTCATTGTCTGTGATGTTATGCGCCCTACACGGCTGATGGCGTAGAGTCCGAAGAACGGCTTTCATCTCTTCTTTTCCTAGACTTGTCGGTGCGTACATGTGGCGCACCTCTTCTTTTTTTATAGTACTAGAATTACTATGGCTGCGCCAGGTGGTATTAATGTCAATCTCCGGAAGTTTGCGATGAAATCCATTCCACAAGATGCTGTATGTGTGTTTATTGGCCGTCGCCGAACGGGTAAGTCTACTCTAGTCCGTGACCTGCTATTTCATCACCAAGAACTCCCCATGGGGTGTGTCATTTCAGGTACAGAAGAGTCCAACGGCTTCTTCAAACAAATTGTGCCCCCCATGTTCATTCACGGTGAGTATAGTCCTGTGATTTTGGATAACTTTGTCAAGCGCCAGAAGCTTGTCATGCAGAAGATTCAACAGGACAAAGAGCGTGGTATCGCCAATAATCTAGATCCGCGTGCCTTCCTGATTCTGGACGACTGTATGTACGACGACTCGTGGACTCATGACAAGAACATTCGCTATCTGTTTATGAATGGTCGTTGGCTCAAGGTGTTCTTTATCATTACCATGCAGTTCCCACTCGGTATTCAGCCCGCCCTTCGTACGAATGTGGATTACGTGTTTATCCTGCGTGAACCCTATATGAACAATCGCCGCCGTCTCTTTGAGAATTATGGGTCGGCCTTCCCCTCGTTTGAGTTTTTCTGTCAGATGATGGACCAGTGTACCCAGAACTACGAATGTCTTGTAGTCAATAATAACACCCAGAGTAATAAGTTGGAAGACACCATTTTCTGGTACAGGGCCGAAATTCACGGTGACTTCAAGATGGGTAAGCCAGAGTTATGGCGACAATCGGAAATGTTGGCGCGTTTCAAGGAGGAAGAGGACGTCAATGTGTTTGATGCGCGTGCCAATATGAAGCTGCGTGGTCCTGCCATTAACGTACAAAAGAAATATTAATTTTTTACTTATGATAAGTATTTTTTAATTTAAAAAAGAATATTGCTCAAATTATAAGTACGACAGTTTAGAAAATAATGTATTCTACGGTGCGTTTATTTCAGTATCCAAAAAATATTGACCTATGGGACTTTTTTCAAAAAAGACGTCCGGCCTAAAATTTATTTCTAAGTCTAGGTTATAAAAGAAATGGCCCCTACTCCGAACGTTGGTAACTTTGTTGGTGGATCTAACCTCCAGAAGCAGCAGATTGACCTGTTGAACTCGCAGGTCGCTGCTCTTCAGAGCGAGAAGGTTGATCTTACTGTATATGATGCATTTGTTGCTCAGACTGCTGCCAAGCACACGGCTCTAGATGCTAAGGATGTTGCTCACGAGGCTGCGATTGATACCATCAACGCCACGATTACCAACTCCATTAATGTTTCTATTGCTGCTCTGGAGGCAAACAAGGCTGATAAGACGGATGTGAACCAGAAGATTGCGGATCTGCTGTCAAAGGATCAGACCCATGATGCGCACCTGGATAGCATTGACGGCGAAGTCTCTGCTCTTCAGGCGCGTGCCACGGGTGTGGAGGATCGCGCTTCCCTCCTGGAGGGAAGAGCGAGTGCCCTGGAGGTAAACAAGCTTGAGGTGTCTACCCACAATGCGGCTGTTGCTCAGATTAATTCTGATATTAACAAGCTGAAGGATGATGTTCAGGCGATTGATGATGGACAGATGGCTCGTTTGACGGCGGTGGAGGCCCGTGCTACGGCCCTGGAGTCGGACAAGGCGGACAAGTCGGCGTTTGATGACTTTTCTGCCGCGACGGACGCCAAGTTCACTGCGTTTGATGACAAGAAGGCTGACAAGTCAGCCCTGGCTGATGCCGTGAGCACCATTGGTGACAAGAACTCGGAGCAGGACAATCGTCTGACCGCTGCCGAGAACGATATTGATGCGGTGGAGGTTCGTGCGACGGCCCTGGAGAACCGCGCTACTTCTCTGGAGTCTCGTGCTACCGTTCTGGAGGCTGACAAGCTGGAGAAGTCGGTGTTTGATGCCAAGATGATTGAGGTTGACGCCAAGGATGCGGCTCAGGATGGACGTCTGACGACTGCCGAGAGTGACATTGACGTGCTGGAGAGCCGTGCCTCGGCTCTGGAGGGACGCGCTTCCAACCTGGAGAGCGTAAAGCTGGACAAGTCGGCTTTTGATGCGAAGATGAGTGAGGTGGATGCCAAGGATGGGGCGCAGGATGGACGCCTGACGGCAGTGGAGGGACGTGCTTCCACGCTGGAGAGCCGTGCGGATGGACATGACTCGGATATTGCTGGTCTTCAACTGAGCAAGGTGAACGTTTCGGATTACAACGTTGACAAGGCTGCCAATGATGCCAAGAATACTGCCCAGGACAATCGTCTTGGTTCGCTCGAGAACCGTGCCTCGTCTCTGGAGGCTGACAAGGTAGACAAGACCGTCTATGATAGTAAGCTGGCGGCGGTGGATGCCAAGGACGCTGCCCAGGATGCTCGTCTTGATGCGGTGGAGGGCCGTGCTACTGCCCTGGAGTCGGACATTGGCACTCGTGTTCAGGCTGAGATTGATAGCAAGGTTTCGCAGGTTGTGTTTGACAGCGTGAAGGCCCAACTGGAGAACACGGACTCTAGTCTGGCTGCCGCCCTTGCCACCAAGGTTGCGGCAACTGTTCAGTTCCAGATTGATGAGTCGCAGAATGATCTGATTAACACCAAGCTTTCTAAGGCCGATTTCCAAGTTGCATCGGATGCTTTTACTGCTAAACTGGACAATCATGAGAACCGTATTGACACTCTCGAGAAAACAAAGGTTGATGCTGACCTGTTTAATTTCCAAATTCGTAACATTAGCGACCAGGATTACGTCTATGAGAACAAGTTCCTAGCGGTTTACGAGTTTATCCAGGCGATGCTGAACACATACACCATTACCAAGCCTGATGGTACTCTGTTTGAGTTCACTGGCAAGTTCCAGTCGTTGCCGACGGCCCCGCAGTACTTTGATGCAGCGGCTAAGGTTGCAAATGGAATTGTTCTCAGGATTTCTCAACTGCTTATGAACACGAAGCTCGGATTTGTCACGATGTATGCTGCGGATGGTACCACGCTTGCTCAGTTCAGCAGCAATGATATCAACGACGATAGCTTCACTATCTCGATCGCAAACCTCAGCTTTGGCATGTTCCCGCTTAATATTGAGTACAGCGACAGCCGTAACGTGAAGGTGTTTAGCCTCTGTGTTCCTAAGGCAAGCTATGATGCTCTTCCGTCTGCGTAAGTTAATAATCTAAGCATAAATAAAATAAAAAAGTAGACTATCCTATATGGTTAATAATTAGATATATTACTAGTAGAGGATATGAACATGTGTATTAGGGAGCAAGCAGGTATTGTGTTTATTGTTCTTGTGATTGGAATGATATTGTATTTGGTGTCACACCCGACAGTGTCCGAATCATTTGTAGACCCAGGTCGTTGTGGTGTGGATTTACCTTCGTGTTCTGGAAAGAATATACGGTGTATGAATGGCTACTGTAAATCGGACTTGTTGCCACCGTATCCCGCTGTGTCTCCGTTACCGATGACTCCGCCAACGAAATACCCCTACGCTTGAGGCATCTGTAAAATAGGTCTCACCTAACCATAAGATTGCATCGCCTGGTGGTAATTAAAACCTCACCATCTGCTAGAAAATGGTTCAGGCCAAGTCCATGGGATTAGGAGCGATGTTTGTTTTCCTCGTTGTGGCAGTCATTCTGCTACCAATGATTGTTCGGTATGTGAGCCGCGTGGAAGCAGGATTTACCGACTTACAAGTGGATAGCTATCCGTCTGGCCCATCGTCCGCGGACGGTGGTGTCGCAGGTATTCCCGCAATAGGTAATGCGTCTAAGCTACCTACGTGGCGTCCCGATCCGAACACGGATTATCTCTGCCGCTCCCCGAACGAAGATGGTAACCCGTGCCCCGAGGGATACTTCTGCGATGGCACCACTCAGTCCTGTATTAAGACCTTTGTTGGCAACATGGGTCCGTGGATGGGTTACTACTCTTAAGCGCATGAACGGTATGTTATGTTAGCAAAAACGAAATATGTCATGACATATTCTATTTTTGTTACGATTTGTATTCAAAACAAATACGATTTAATTAGGCGGCTCCACCACCGTGTTCTGCGGAGCCGCCTTCTCCTCACCTACGTCTTCCACCTTCTCAATCGTCACGGTCGGCTGCTTCTGCTCCATCTTTCGCTGAAGCGCAAGGTCACCCTGGCCGCTGAACATGCTGCCAAAGGAATCCGTGACGCTGGCCTGACCCTCGGTGCTCGCACCCATGACCTGCTTCGCACCTGCACCACCCTTCTTGCGCTCCTCAAAGTACTTCTCACGATTGTCCTCGTTCTCCTTGTACTTGCGCATGAGTGTGTTGAGCTGATCCTGTGCATACTCCTGCTCGGCAATCTCGTGCGGTTCGGGGTCCCACGGCAGCCACTTGCCGACATCGCCGACCAGAATGTTGTGATACTTGTCCTTGCTCTGTAGCTTCTTCGCCTTCAGCTCGGCCTCCTTCGGGTTGCCATAGACACCGCGGACCTTGAGACCGCGAATGGTCGTCTGGAAATCGTTCTGGGCATGGAACTCGCTCTCCAGCTTCGCCTTGTTCTTGTACAGGAAGTCGTCAAATGCCTCAGCAATCTTGGTCTTGGTGACATCGGTGCGGCTCTTCTGGATAAAGTTGTTGTATTTACCCATGACATCATCAATGCTCAGACGGTTCTTGCGACAAATGGCGGCCTGGTCAAACTGGTCATTCTTCTCCAGCTCACGGGCACGCTCGTCCAGCTCGTCGTTGATGTGCTTCACAGTATCCACCATGAACTTCTCTAGATTCTTGATCTTCCAGTCCACCTCATAGTTCTCAAGGAACTTCTTGAAAAAGAACTGTTCCTTCTTATCCAGTACCTTCTCCGGACTTAGAAAGCTCAGTAGTACATAACGCTGGCCTGGGATCTCCGTGTCTTCGTCCAGGAAGTCCTCTACTACGGTGGGCTGGTTCTTGTCCGTGCTCATCTTCTATGGGGAATAGAGGTTCATTGCTTTAAACTCGTAACGCGCAGAAAGTACGGATGCCATGGGTAAAAATAGAAGTCCACGGTGGGACGAGTTTTTTTCTGGGGAAAGAATATAGAAAAGATGGGCTACGGATTTGCTGAGATTGTGAACCGCATTATTAAGTACCTGATTGAGGGTCTTGTCATCGCCGCTGCTGCGATCCTGATCCCGAAGAAGGCTCTGCCGCTGGATGAGGTCGCCACCCTGGGTGTCCTGGCCGCGGTTGTCTTCGCCATCCTGGACGCTGTTTCGCCGAGCATTGGCGTGACGGCACGTCAGGGTGCAGGCTTCGGTCTAGGCGCCAACCTGGTTGGATTCCCGCGTATGGCGTAAGAAATCACCCATTTTTGAACAATCCGCCATCCAGTTGGCGTATTAACAAAAACCACCAAAGGAGGGTCATCAAAGTTTCCAAAAATCACGAAAAATACCGTATTTTAAAATGTTGATAGATATTTTAACATGTTGGTTAAATCACCCTGTAGGCGATATCATTGTTTCGTTTCTCACGATGCGACGGATAGTTGTCTTTACCACGGATAAAGAGTACCATTGGTTCTGATTGCTGTGATTTGCCAGTTTTATAACAGTCCTCTAATTATATATATATCCTTTCCTATATCCACCTGATAGATATGAATGATAGACCAGGTGTGTTTCCCGTGAATGTAACTAGTATTTGTCAAAAAACTATTTATTTGCAAAAAAATGCTGTTATCATCCTTACCTTCATTCTTATTATTTTAAAATAATATGGTACATTTTAGAATAGTATAAACGGAGTATAAAAGAATAAAAGTAAATTTATATAATAATAGGAATGTCAGATGCTAGTCTTATTACCGATTTAAATCGGGCTAGAACACTTGTTCGGTCACGATTCGTCCCGAGAATCATGAATGTGAACACTCCGCCCACAGAGGTAAAAGTAGCATATGCATTTCCAAAAGGTTTCGTTATTGAACAAATTACCAGTGACCAAGTTCAGGTAACAATTGATGGTAGTTTACATGTAACACAGAATATGGTGGTAGATGGAGGCGTTGATCCTCTTTATCTACAACTACAACCTACACAAATGGATACTCCTCCGTTACCAAGCAAAGGGACATTATGGGTAAAGGAGGATAATACGAGTGTACCACCAAATTATTCTTTTATGCTGGACAATAATGAAGTGTATAATACTTCCCAGATAAAACATGGTAAGTTTGCAAATCTCGCTCTTAGTACACTGTACTCCTGTTCAGATAAGATTCATATTAGTACGAATCTTGTGCCTACATTAGATGGCAAAAATGGAATAGCAGGATTTAATCTAGGCAGTGAGTCGTTTTATTGGAACAAATTGTACGTAAAAGATTTGTTCATTAGCCCAAATACGGTGCATATTGTAGACGACGATGATAATGAAATGAGAATCAGTTATGACATAAAAAAGGGTACAGCGATTATTAAGACAAGTGACTTTCAAGTGGAATCGGTTACGACAAGTAAAATCATACCTGGTCAGATTGATGCTTCATTACTTCCATTTACTGGATTAACCTTTGCCTCTAAGCTCAATATAGAGAAATACAAACGCGATGTATCTTCTTCTTTATTGGATCAATTAATGCATGCATTATATACCTTCAATAAGGAAGTGATAGAAACACCCTATGCAATTCCACATGAATCGGTAGAGAGTGATGCACATACATTGATTAAAAATCTTACTGGAAACTATTATATTGTGGTTACAACCACTGGAAATAAAACAACCGTTTCTCTCCCACGAGTACAGGCCTTTACTAACCTCACCAGAGACAGTACCGAAACGATTTTTATTACTTCACCTTTTTCACTTATTTCAGAAGAGCTTGTAGAAGTAACGGATGGTGATATTCTTATTTTCTATCATACCTATGTTCCAAATAGCATAGATAATAGTGTATTTGATATTTTTTTTGGAGTACAAAATATTAACTTTAGAATTCCTATTAGTAGTGTTGCAAACTCCAATATTATAAATAAAACAATTACATCAGACAAACTAGAAGATCTAACAATCACCAATCGAACCCTATCATCTGGCTCGGTGAACATCCGAACCTTGTCAAATGACGTATTACAATTAATTGCCAGTTCCACTGGTAGTGACAGCAGTGTTAGCACATTAATAACTCAATTACAAACAAAGATTGACAAACTAGAAAAATATGTGTCCCTCCTTTCCGATACCTATTTTATTACAGATACACTTACAGGCAAAACAGTAAATTATGATAATATTGATGAAGTCATTATATAATATACTCTATTATCATGGATGCTTGAATAATGGACTATTCCAATTTATAGGAATCAAGATATATCCATCATGATGTTGTTACCATTATCCAATAGATGATTTTGTTTTTTTATAAATGGTTGGTGTTTTTACTTTCTATGTGACGATTCTTTCTATAATGTTGGTAAGAACCGTCCCATTCACATGAAACAATAGGTGGAACATAAGCAATTCTAGCTTGTTTCTTTTCTTCTCGAACACCTTTTTATGCGCTCGTTTTTAGCAATTTCTTCGGCATGTTTTTCGGTGTATTGGTTCATTCTTGTTTGTATTCCTATACCTGTTGCCTATGTTATTCTATCTATTCTTTATGGGTATTCCGTTATTTCTTTATTGTTTTCATATCATAAATTTGCAAAAGAGTAAAAAGATGTCGTCTAGACAGTAGGAATGTAACCCCATCGCATATCCTGACAGATTTTCTCCCATGTTTTATCTTGTAGATAGAGTTTGTCGCGATTTTTGAGTAACGGAAAGCATGCCAAGTAATCGTCCATCTCCAGCAGTTCACAAAACTTATAAAGCACATATCCATACGAGAGGAAGTTGCGGCGACCCTTGGGACAATGCTTCTTAAACGAGGGCTGAATTTCACGGAACATATGACGTAGCTTCTCTTCATTCTCGCGAGACATAAACGGTGCGTTCTGGCCATTGAGACGATTGATGATATGAGGAATATGCTCATAATATTTGGAACACTTCATTCGTCTCAGAATCTCGCGAAGTTTGGTTGGCTTCAACGTACCCATGTTCGTAATTTGCTCTTTCTTGAGCTGAAGCAGAATCGCATCGTAAATTTCATTAGGAATTTCGGTGCTTTCCTTGGCCTGGAATTGTGCCAACCATTCATTGAAATGATTGATCTTCTTGTAGGCATAATAACTGATTTCACGCGGCGGATCTTTGTACGATGGTTTATCACTGTCTACCAGAATAAATTCCTGATGCCCACACTTTGAACAGGTGAGATTCGCCTCGTTGAGACACATAATCATCTCATTGTTACAACGTTCACAGAGCGTCCATGGGTCGTCGTATTCTTCCACCGTATTACGCGCCATACTTGGATCCTCCATCTGAAGATAATCGTTTAACAACTGATTTCGTTGAAGACCCTTCTGTGCCACACTTTCTTTTATCATAGGTTCTGTCTCCACCACCTCGTTCTTCTTCCCGTCTAGACGAGCCGCGTTTCGTTGCTGCTGGGCCTCTTCCTGTGCCACTTCTTCTAAAATTGCCAAAATGGAGCCAGGTTTGGCTTTATTGGTATGACCCATATTCGTCCCCTGACTAATCTGTTCCTGAATATCGTAATAGTTATAGAGAATGTCACCTGTGCGAAGATAATAATCCATGAGGTCGGTACCGTCTTCAATATTCTTCATTCGCTTTTCCAATTGCTCTACTTCACGCTCCCATTTCCACACCTCCACATCCGAGGTAGATTCTTGGATTTTCTTCTTGCGCTTCTCAATCTCCTCTTTGAGTATGTGAATGTTTTTCTTCTGGTCCATCATGGATTGAATCTTCTCATGGTGAATGGCGTCAAGTGTGGTGCGAGCCTCTGGATTGCTACGTTTCGTACTCTTCACTTTAAAAAATGCACTATCCCCCATTGCCCAAGCTTACACGGTATGTGTCAGGC
>Ga0214921_10003642_pt1 | contig 23391 bp, 24 predicted proteins | sample LL1505_MetaG_FD_177992 | JGI IMG/M metagenome (GOLD analysis project Ga0214921, IMG submission 177992) | Freshwater microbial communities from Lake Lanier, Atlanta, Georgia, United States - LL-1505 | ecosystem: Environmental > Aquatic > Freshwater > Lake | place: USA: Georgia | collected...
CGAGCTCCGTCCGTTGTCATCCGCCAAAAGGGAATCGAGCTGGGTATGACCACCCTGCGGCAGGACGGCATCCGCAATTTGCTTGAAGGGCACACCACGATTGAGGAAGTGTTGAAGTACACCTAACTGCCATGCCTCTCTTTGCCTATTCCGCGGTCGACGCCCAGGGAAAAACCCACCAAGGGACGATCGAAGCCAACACGCCGGACGAAGCCGCTGCCGCCATCAAGAAAAAGGGTCAGTTCCCGACGAACATCTCCGAAACCAGCGCCGTGGCGGGAGGCGGAAAACCCGCCGGCAAGGGATTCTCCTTCAAGTTCTCACTGGGAGGCGGAGGAGGAGGCACCGGCAAGGTGCCCGCAAAAGTCCTTACCGTTTTCACCCGCCAGCTCTCCACCCTGATTAGCGCGGGACTACCCCTTCTCCGCAGTCTGCGCACGCTGGGCAAACAGGAAAAAAATCCCAACTTGAAGAAAATCATGCTGAGTCTGGCCGAATCGGTCGAAGGGGGGACAACCTTCTCCGAAGCGTTGGCCCAGCATCCCAAGGCCTTCAATAAACTGTATGTGAACATGGTGAAGGCGGGGGAACTGGGGGGAGTGCTGGAAGTCGTACTCACCCGCTTGGCCGAATTCGCGGAAAAGAGCCAGCGCATCCGTGGCAAGGTGACCTCCGCCATGGTCTATCCCATCGTGGTGTTGACCATCGCCGTCGGCATCGTGACCTTCCTGATGCTTTTCATCGTTCCGAAGTTCGAGGCGATCTTCAAAGACATGCTCGGAAATCGTCCTTTGCCGTTCATCACCCAGATCATCATGGATCTGAGCCGCTTCATTCAAGGGAACTTCCTGCTGATTGCCGGCGCGATCACCGCGATTGTTTTTGCCCTCAAGTTCGCCATGCGCGTCCCGGGCGTCGAATCAGCGATCGACAGTTACAAACTGAAGATCCCTCTTTTCGGCGACATGCTGACGAAAACTTCCGTTGCCCGTTTTAGCCGGACCTTGGGCACCCTGGTCTCCTCCGGCGTACCGATCCTTCAGGCCCTGCAGATCACTCGCGACACGGCCGGAAACCTGCGAGTCAGCAACGCGGTAGAAAACATTCATGACAACGTGAAGGAGGGGGAATCGATGGTGACTCCGATGGAGGCGAGCGGGATTTTTCCTCCCATGGTCGTCTCGATGGTGCAGGTCGGCGAAGAAACCGGGCAACTTCCCGACATGTTGACCAAGGTGGCCGATGTGTTTGAGGAGGAAGTGGACAATGCGGTGGCCGGACTAACCTCCCTTCTCGAACCGGTGATGATCGTTCTCCTCGCCTTGGTCGTCGGAACGATCGTCGTCGCGCTTTTCCTTCCTCTCATCACCATCATCCAAGACCTGACCGGCGGCGCGTAGCCCCGGGCTTCTTGCCGTCATGTTGGAGGTGGTGGTTTGCCGATACGGGGAGGATCTGGCCTGGACCCGGAATCTTCCCCGCGGAGTTACCCTTACGATCTACGACAAAACTCCCCTCCCTCAACCTCCTTGGCCCGATTCCATTCCCCTTCCGAATCATGGCCGGGACGACTATGCCTGGCTGCATCACCTGGTGGAACGGTACGACACCTTGGCCGAGGTGACGGTCTTTGCGCAGGGCCGTCCGTTTGACCATGCCCCGGATCTTCACCGAGTGATCCGACGGTTTGCAAAAGCCGAGGAACCCATGCCGGATTTCGCATGGCTTGGGTTTCTTTGGGAGACGGATGATTACCGGGGCCGACCTTCGTTCGTCACTTGGACAAAAAATCCGGAACGCCGGGAACTCAATCTGGAGGCATTTTTTCAGGCCCTCTGGCAAGAACCGGCACCCGAGAAGGTGCGGTATGTCGGAGGAAGTCAGTTTGCCCTTTCCCGAGAAACCGCACACCGGCGACCCAGGTCATTTTACGAGCGGGCGCTTGAAATCTCGCGAACCTTTCCGGACGCCGCCCATGCGTTTGAACGGACATGGGACCGGATTTTTCTCGCCCCCCCACTGGATCCGGCGCTCTTTGGTCCGGAGGGTTACCGTTTGCTCAAGCCTGTTCGGCCGAAAAACAGACCGTCGCCTCCCGCCTAGGGCTGGGGAACTTCTTCAGGCGGAGCCTTGGCTCCGATCCGGCTTTGGAGGGTGGAAAGCCGCTCCCGCATAGAGGATGGCAACATGACGACTCCCCCTTGAATGGAGACTTCCCCTTCCTGATTTTTTTTCAGGGTGGGCTTGTCTGCTCCTTCCTGCCGGGTTTCTTCCCGGAGCATACGGCCATCGGAGTTCACCACCGTGATCCGATGGGTATTGGCGGCCGAAGCGTAAAGAATGTGCAGACGATTTTCCGCATCGAATTCCGCCGTGGGTTTCCCCAAGGGCAGATAGGGGCCCAGCCGGTGGGTTAGATAAACCCTGTTCCGTCCGGGAACTTCCACCCGGAGATAGAGACCCACATTGGGATCCTCATAAAATTTTAGCAGGGAATAAATGCGTCGGTCCGGACCATCCCCGCGGGGAGAACTCCAGATCACCTCGCCTTTGCCGATCAGAAAGTTCAACGACTCGGTTAAAAGAGTTTCACCCGAGGGCAGATGGATCGAGGCCCGCGCCTTATATCCGCCCGTTTCCCGAACCAGATAATAGGGGGCCAAATCGACGGAGACGGAAGCGGATTCCCCGGGTTTGAGGGTTTTTGCCGGAGGAGTCAGGGGGCGTTCCGGTTTGATCAAAAGTCCGTCGAACGACTGAACGATCATTTCCAGCCATGGGGGATTCTGGTTTGACGTCAGGACCAGTTCATTGGCCCCGATGTTCTTCACGTGGACGGTGAAAGGGATCGACGAATATTGAAGGTAAGCTGGTTTTGAAGTCTCCAACCGAGCATCCACCTGGGCCTGCCCTGCGGATGTAGCAAGAACCAGCACAAGCCCAACTCGACTGGAAAAGCGGAACATGCAGAGGAGAATATGAATCCCAGACGACCCCCTCGGCAAGAGGGAACACAAATCCCCAGTGCTTCCGAAGAGCCTAGAGGGGTTAGGCGGAAAGGAGCGTCGAATCCGGTATAAGAGCCGGAGTTTCGTTAAGATCCTGACGCGTGCGACTCTCACGAAGGGCCGCTTTCAACGCTTTTTTCCAAGTGCCGAAAAAATGTTTTTTGCAGGCGGCCGCAAAGAGGGAAGGGTTCGCCCGTTTGACTTCCGGGGTGATCAGTTTCACTCCCTGCTTCTGCAGATCAAGAATTCCCTCGACGAGGGATTCCCGCGTCCAGCGCTTGCGCCGGCGGATATCCGCATAATTGATGCCCGCATTTTCGAGCGCCCGCCCCCAGTTTCCGAAGCGACGCCGGGCCGTGGCGATGAGGCGATTCGAAGATTCGTCCATCGACTTCGAGCTGAGATCTGCCCCCTCCATTTTGAGCCGGCGAATTTCGTCCAAAATGCCTTCCTCGTCCCAACTGCGGTACCGGTAAATTTCTTCCGAAGCCAGACCGGCAGCTTCGAGGGCGGCTCGCCAGTTGCCAAAATATTTCGGCCGGATGGCGGCGTAGACCATGGCATTGTGTTGGCTGAGCGCCATGGAACGGAAGGAAAGATCAAAGCCCTGTGAGGCGAGGTTGCGGATTTCCTCCACAATCACCTCTTTGGACCATTTACGGTATTTGCGCACTTCTTCGTACTGAATCCCGGTCACTTCCAAGGCCTTCTGCCAACTTCCAAAATAGCGGATGGAAGCGGCCAGCAATTCCTGAAAATTCTGGCGGACATGGTTCGCGTAAAGAGGCTCCCCTTTTTCTTTCCACTGGCGGATTTCCACCATGACACGATCCGAGGACCAACGAAGATTTTTGCGTGATCTGATTTGCATAGATCACATTACTAGCCTACAGGACACCTTTGTCAAGTTACGTAAAATTTTCTTGTTCTTAAATAATTGGTATAGATGGGTTTATGCTTTATTCACCCCGGATAAGCCTGTCGGATAAAGATTTTGGAAGGCCTGCTTGGATGACTTTTTGAGAAGCCTTCTCGACATCGTATCCCACCCTCCTCAGGTAGACGCTCTGATCCTTGGAATCATAAATCACATAAGAAGCCCTCCAGTCTCCATCGCGGGGTTGCCCCACCGACCCGACGTTGAAAAGGAATTTTCGGGGCACCTTCAGTCTTTCTGGATGGACATCCACGCTTCGGAATTCAATTGGACGGACTTCTTTTTCCTGCAGGAAAGCCGCTGGGCGGTGGGTGTGTCCAAGGAAGCAGAGGCTGGTTTTCTGATAGAAAAAACTCGTCTGGGCTTCCAAGCGGGTGGAGATGTAGGCCCAATTTTCAGGTCCGTCCAAAGTGGCATGCACCAAGGTCAGCGTATCGTCCAGATGGACCAAGGGGAGACGACGAAGATAGTTCAACTGTCCGGGATTCAGATTTTTGCGGGAAAAAGAAAGGGCGGTTTGGGCATCTTTGGAAAAAGCGGGCGGATTTTGGGCATAGGTCACCAGCTCGTCATGGTTTCCACGTACCACCGGACACCCCAAAGCCCGGACCACTTCCAGACACTCGGAAGGATTTGCATTGTAGCCGACCAGATCCCCGATGCAGAGCGGGTGGGTGACCTCCCGATCCTCCATGTCGGCCAGAACCGCCTCGAGTGCCTCCAGATTCCCATGCACATCCCCGAAAATCCCGTATTTCATTTTTTCTTCCCCAGACTTGGACCGTCCAATTTTTTTTCCAGCCGCTGGATTTCCCGATCCACCACCTCAGGCTTTCGAGCAGGATCTGAACGGGCTCCCATGTCGGCCCGGAGCTCCCGAAAGTAATCCAACGCCCCGCGCTCATCTCCCGCCTTGTCGAGGGCATACCCCACAAATCTTTCCAGATAGATAGGAGCATCTCCTTTCTTCAACGCCTCACGGTAACAATCGGCCGCCGCCTGATAATCACCCAGTCTTTGCCAATAAAGATCCCCCAGTCTTTGGAAGAGGAGGGATTTTTCCGGCACCGCTTTGGTCCCCCTCTCCAGCAGATCTCTCCCCGCCTCGACCCAACGCCGAGCTTCGATTCTTCGCCGGGTTTCATTTGGTTCCTTGCTGTAATTTTCCGCCGCCACCGCCGCATTCCACGCCAGATGCCAAGCGGCTGTGTCCCAAAATACCGCTGCCCGCGGTTGGAGCACCGTCGCCAGTTCAAAATCCGTTCGCACTCTGACCCATTCCTGCTTTTCCCAGGCGCTGTGCGCTTGCAGCACAAGGGCATTCGCCGCCAATCCACGAAACCCTCCCAAAGCTGCCAATGCCAGCCCCTGCCCCACTTTCTCCCGAATGGCGACGGCCGTTGGACCGGTGAATCCGTAGGAGGCTTTTCTCTGCTCCTGAGTCATCGCCCTTTCCCAAGGCACCTTGATCCCACCCCAAATCAGGAACAGGGCCGAAACCGCCCCCCAAGCAAAGATCGGCTTCAGATGTCCCGCCCCTCAAAAACCACCGCGGAAGCCGTCAGAAGAATGATCACATACACCACAGAATATCCCACCACCCCGAGGGTGGAATGCCATGCCACCATGTTCCCCGTAACGATTTCATCGATCAGGTTGTAGAGATTGAAATCAGGAACTAGAAACGACACGGCGGCCAGAAACAGACGAACTACCCCATGGGCCGCTTCCCCTGTTTCCAACCACTGCTCACGCGCCACGGACTGCAGGTGACCGATGAGATAAACCATCAATGTCATCGCAATGACAAATGTCGTAGAGGTTGCCACCGTGCTGAAAAAAACCGCGATGGCCGCCACCACCACCAGTTTGACTCCGATCAGCAGCCCGGCCTGGACCAGCCTTGGATCCATCGCCTCGGACCAGATAGCAGCGGAGTCGGCCCCCTCGCCTCCTATCAACTGAAGCCCCTTCCACCCCAACAATCCCCAAACGGCCAAAGCCATGATCCCGACCATTCCCGCCAACAACCCTGCCAATCCCAAAAATTTTCCGGTGATGAATTCCCAGCGCCTCAACGGCCGGCAGAGTGCCGTTAAGATCGTCCTGCGCTCGATCTCACCGGGAATCAACTGAGCCGCACCCAATAGCCCTACCAACAATCCAGTCAGGCTGATGGCTGCATAACTAAGGTCTTTCAAAAATTTAAACTGCTCCTGAAACGAAAATTCCGCGAAATAACTGGCTCCCCCTAAGAGAACGAGCGCAAAAATCAAAAGGACGGCAAATACCTTCTGCCGCACCGCCTCCAAAAATGTGTTTTGTGCTACCGCCAAAATCCGCCGAAGACATCCCCTCATCGCTTTTTCTCCTCCGGCAGGCTACGCAGAAAATAATCTTCCAGCCTTTCTCGTGGCGCGCCCTCCCCCACCACCCGACCTCCCCGTTTTTCGACCCAAGCCCTCATCTCTTTTCGATCGTTCTCCGGTAGTCCCTCCACTTTGATTTCCCATTCGTTCCTCCGAGTCAGCAGCTCATCCAGCCGCCCCTCCCGCAGTTTTTGTCCGCGATGGAGAATGATTACCCGGTCCGCCACATCCTCCACCTGCTCAAGAAGATGGCTCGAGAAAAGAACCGTTTTGCCCCGTTGCTTCAATTCAAGGATCAGATCCCGGATCTCCCTTGAACCCGCCGGATCCACCCCTGCCGTCGGTTCATCCAACATGAGAATTTCCGGATCCCCCACCAATGCCCCCGCCAACCCGGCCCGCTGCAACATTCCCTTGGAGTAGGTCCGCAAACGCCGGTGCCCCGCCTCCCCCCCCAACCGGACCAGATCCAACAATTCCCGGATCCTTCGTTCGAGCGAGGCTCCCCCCATCCCGCTTAATTTTCCGTAGTAGCGGATTAACTCCGCCCCGCTCAAAAAATTCGGAAAGTAGGGGTTTTCCGGAAGAAAACCGATCTGCCTTCGTGCCGCCATTGTCCCCGCCCGGTAGCCGCAAACCTCCGCCTGCCCGGACGTGGGCCTCAACAATCCCAAAATCATTTTCATCGCCGTGCTCTTCCCGCTCCCATTCGGGCCCAACAGACCAAAGACCTCTCCCGGTTTGACCTCCATCTCCAACCCTTCCACAGCGAGCACGCGCCCACGGAACCAACCCACGGGGAATTCCTTCCGCAACCCGCGGGTCTGCACAGCTGGCGTCATTGGATTTGAAACCCCTTCTTCCCTGCCGTGGGTGTCACCTCCTCACTCAATGCCTCTCGTATAAACCCGGCCAAATGACTTTCCCCGATCTCCTTCTCCATCGCCTCGACCTCTTCACGGTCTCCCTGCAGCAGAACCTCGACTCGGCCATCCGGTAAGTTCGTCGCTGCTCCTGCCACGGCATAGCCCTCGGCAATCTGGCGGACGCTGTATCGAAAACCCACGCCCTGCACTTTGCCTTTGTAACAAATCCGTTTCGCCATCATCTCTGGCATATTGCCCACAGCTCAAACTTTCTTCAACCCCCTCCCATGGCAGGCCGGGCCAAGGCCCGGCCTCAAAAAAACCCTTCGCTCTTTTCTTCTTTTTTCTGGAAACTGATCCCGCATGCCTGTTTCCCCCCTTGCCCTTTCGACCTGCTGGCACGCCGACCGCACGACTGATGGAGCCGCCCTCCTCCGACAGGCCGCCGATCTTGGTTTCTCCTCCGTGGAACTCAGTCACAACACACGCTTCAATCTTTGGCCCGGCATTCTTGCAGAGCGCCAATCTATCAAGGCCCCCCGAATCGATGTCCTCCACAATTTTTGTCCCGTGCCGGTCGAACTCCTCCGCCCCCACCCGAATGCTTACGAGTTTTCCGATCCCCGCCCCGCCGCCCGCCGCCTTGCGGAGCGCCACTCCATCGCCACCTTGGAAGCCGCTGCCACCGTCGGAGCCCGCTTCGTGGTCCTCCATCTCGGTTCCGCCGGTCCACGCCACATTGCGGATCCGCTCGAATCCCTTGCCCTCCAAGGCCAACTCGGCACCCGGACCTTCGTACGGCAAAAGATCTCGACCATCCGCACACTGGAAAAGGCCTTCCACGAAACCTGGCCAAGAGTGGAGGAGATTCTTCTCCGTCTCGGCGAAAAGGCCTCCTCCCTCGGGCTCCGACTCGGCCTTGAGTGTCGCGAGGATCCCCGGGAAATTCCTCCGGACGACTTCTGGGATTTCCTTCTCGCCCGGTTGCCCGCCCCCACCTTTGGCTACTGGCACGACTTTGGCCACGCTGCAGGCAAACATTGGCTCGGCTTTCTGGATCATGCCCAGCATCTCCGCCGCCTTGCCCCTCGGATCATCGGGGTTCACCTCCACGACTATCACCCGGAAAAAGGAGACCACCTCCCACTGGGACATGGATCGATTCCTTTCCGGGACCTTCTCCCCCTCATTCCGTCCGAGACCCACTTTTCACTCGAACTATCTCCGGATGTGTCCGCGGACGATGTTCGTGCCAGCCTCTCATGGTGGAATCAAAACCGCATCTCCCCATCCTAAAGCGCCTGTCCCCTTGGATCCGTATCGGGGTCACCCTCGGGTTCCTCGGCTTCTTGGCCGGAAAGGTAAACTGGCCGGACCTCGCACAACGCTTCACCTCCGCCCATCCCGGGTGGCTGATTGCCGCTTTTCTCGTCTCCCTTCTCTCCATCTGCCTTTGTGGCACCCGCTTCTGGCTCCTCCTTCGCCTGCAAAAGATCCATCTCCCTTATTTCCGGACCATTCATCTCACTTTTGTCGGTTTCTTTTTTAATCTCTTTCTCATCGGCTCCACCGGTGGGGACGCTATCCGTCTCTACTACCTTCTTCGCTGGTTCCCTGAACAGAAAACCCGGGCCACTCTTTCCATTCTCCTCGATCGCGTCTTCGGCGTGGCCGCCCTTTTTGGCCTCGCCCTTCTTTTTCTTCCCGGGACGACAGACCGCCTACGGGCCGATCCCGCCTTCCTGCCCCTTGCTCAAGCTCTGCCTTGGCTCGGTCCCTTGGGCGCCGTACTTCTGTTTCTGGCTTTCCTTCTGCCGGGCTTTCTTCCGCATCTTCCCCTTCCAGAAAAAATCCCCGGCCGCGCCGTCATTCTCGACCTCCTTCACGGAATTCATGACACAGCCCAAGGGGGCTGGAACACCGTTGCCCTTGTGGGGGTCGCCCTGTGCGTCCATCTGACGAGTTTTTCCGCAGCCACTCTTCTCGCACACTCTCTCGATCTGCCTATCAACTACTCCCTGGCCGGTCTGATCGTCGTTCTCATCTTCAGTGCCTCCGCTCTCCCCATCAGCGTCAGCGGTCACGGAGTCCGGGAAGGGGTCATGGTCTTTCTTTTTGCCCATCTCGGCCTCGGCGCCGGCCCGGAACCCGCAATCGCTTATTCCCTCCTTCTTTACGGAATCGGACTTTTCTGGAGTCTATTTGGCGGACTCGCCTACCTGACGTTGAGGTCTCCGAAAAAACAAACATGATCCGTCATCCCCAAGCCGAATCGATTGTCCGGCAACTGGTCCAAGCCGGCCATGTCGCGGTTTACGCCGGCGGTTGCGTGCGAGACGCCTTGCTGGAACGCGCATATCCCGATGTCGACATCGCCACCTCCGCCACACCCGACCAAGTCCAGACCCTGTTCCCCAAAGCCTCCGACCCGCAGGGCAAGGCCTTCGGTGTCATCCGCCTGCGCATGGACGAGCATGTTTTTGAAATTGCCACATTCCGGGTCGACGGCCCTTATCTCGACGGGCGGCGCCCGTCTTCCGTCACCTTCACCACCGCCGAAGAAGACGCCCGGCGAAGGGACTTCACCGTGAATGGAATGTTTTTTGATCCACTCAAAAACGAAGTCCTCGACTATGTCCAAGGTCGCGCGGATCTCGCCGACAAAACCATCCGCGCGATCGGCGACCCCGTCGCCCGTTTTACGGAAGACCGCCTTCGCCTCTTCCGGGCTCTCCGCTTTGCCGTGCAACTCGGCTTCGAAATTGAATCTTCCACATGGGGAGCCCTCGTTTCCCTCGCTCCTGAATCGAAAGTGATCTCCCCTGAAAGGGTGCGGGACGAATTGGTGAAAATTTTTATCAGCCCCAACCCCGCCCGCGGCCTGGACCTGATGCATGATTCCGGACTTCTGGCCGTCTGGATTCCCGAGCTTCTTGAAATGCGCGGATGCGCCCAATCCCCCGAACACCACCCCGAAGGCGATGTCTGGGTCCACACCCGCCTGCTGCTCGCCCACCTCAAAAACCCCTCTCCCGTCCTCGCCTTCTCAGCCCTCCTCCATGATGTCGGAAAACCCCGTACCTCCAAAACCGAATCCAACGGCCGAATCCGTTTTTTCGGCCATGAAGGAGTCGGCGCCCGCATGGCGGAGGAGATTCTTCGCCGCCTCCGTTTTTCCAACGATGACATCGGCGCCATCACCGCCTGCATCGCCAACCATATGGCCTTCAAGGACGCTCCCCACATGCGGGTCAGCACCCTGAAACGGATGCTCGCCCGTCCGACATTTTCCGAAGAACTGGAACTTCACCGGATCGATTGCACCTCCAGCCACGGGCAGCTGGATATTCATGCCTTTTTGCAGGACAAACTTTCCGAGTTTTCACAGGAGGAAATCAAACCCAAACCCCTCGTCACCGGCCACGACCTGCAGCAACTGGGGGCCAAGCCCGGTCCAGCGATGGGAAAAATTCTCCATCAGCTGATGGACGAGCAGCTCGAGGGAAAAATCACCGACCGCACCGGCGCCCTCACCCGAGCAAAGGAATTGTTAAGCTAACGCCTTCGACTCAAGCGTGGGCCACAAAGGCCTCGTACACCTCGTCCGGAATGTCCAACAGCTTGTAATCCGCCGAGGACACAAAAATCAGCTGCTGCTTTCCTTTGCCCAACTGGTTTCCGGCCGAATCAAAAATCTGGTGCTCCAACGTGACAAACTTGCGGTTGTACTCGCCCACCTTGATTTTCACGCTCACCCGCTCGAACTCACGAGTCTCACGCATGAACTTGTGTTCAAAGGAGCGGGTCAGAATGTAGTACGGCGTGGTCTTGAGATTGAATTTCGGCAGACAACGGTTGAAGAAAAGCTCCCTGGTTTTCCCCACCCACATTGCATACATGCCGAAGTACACGTTCCCCACAGAATTGGTGTCCGCATAGGTCGCCACGAACGAGTGAACAAACCATTTCCCCTCGAAATGGCCGAACGGGTCGTGTCCGTCGCCCGTCCCTCCGCTCGGGAAGGGCACAACACGGCCCGGTTCGATTTTTTCTTCCGTCACCACCAGCTCCCCCCGCGGTCCCCCGGCTGTTCCCTCGAGCTCCTCCACCCCGCCGACAAATTCTTGGGCCGATCCCGGTTTCATCAACAGCCACCCCACATACCCGACGGGTAAAATGGAGCCGAGGATCATGCCAAATGGATTCGCGAGGAAATACCCGTAGGCAAAAATCACTACTGCCACGCTCCCCACACAGAACATCTTCACCTGAGGGAGGGAGTTCCCCTGCCCGGTGTGAAACGCCCGTAGCAGGGCCAACCCCGCATACCCCACAAAGAACGTGGCGTAAAAGATCATGAAATATTCCAGTTCCAGCTTCAGAACCACCGCCAATAAGGTGAAAAGCCCGGTGAAAACCAGTGCAGGCAGCGGGGATCCCAGAATCGCCTCGGGTAAAAGAGTCAGCGGAAACGGCCGACCCGCTCCACCCGACTTGCTCAAGTACCAGCGCAAAGCAATGTACCCGCTATCCAGCGTGGTCAGGGCCATGATGCAAAGAATCACAATGTAGCATCCAAACGCCCAAGGATGAGCGGCGGCTGCCGCCCAGAAAAACCGAGTGATCCCGTCTTCACCGTACGCCAATCCATCGATCCCCTCTCGCATCGGCGCACTGCCCGATTGACCCGCGACCCAAAGAGCCAAACCACCATGGGCGAGGAGAAGGAGAAAAAAGAGGGCTCCACCAAACAGATAGCTGAGCGCGGGAGATTTGCCCTCCCTCTGAATCTGGATGGCCCGCTGCCACTGCTGCAAATCCAGCCACGGCCCGAGAGTCAATCCAACACAGATGGGAATCGCATAACCCCAAAAATTCATCCCGAAAAACGGATTCGATCCCGTCATGATCGGCTTTCCACTACCGATGGATGGCAGCTGAACCCAAAGAATTCCGATCGCCATCAGGGCAATCAACCCAAGCACCCCGTGACTGTATTTGATCCTGCGGATATCAAACTCCTCTCCGAACAAAGTGGCCGCCGCCAGAATGATCAACACGGTCAGCAATAGATAAAGGCCGGCCGGCTCGAGTCCCAGGGGTTGCCACGCATATCGGACCAACCCAAAGATTGTCAGGGTAATCGCCAAAATTTGATAAAGAAAAAAGATCAGCCGATACGGCCGCGACCAGTTGGAAAAAAAAGCCCCCAGCGCATCCGGCCCGTTTCCCGCCCGTCGGGCAATCATCTGGGTCAATCCACCGAAGATCATAAGCCCCAAGGCATTTGGAATCGCAAAGGTCAGCAGGCCAAACAGTCCATACTGCAGAGAGAATTGAACGCTGAAAAATAGCCCCAATCCCCACATCCAGGACAAGGCAACCGAATTTCCCCAAAGAAAGTTCATGAAAAGTTTTTTCTTGAGCGGGCGAAGGGATTCGAACCCTCGACATCAACCTTGGCAAGGTTGCACTCTACCAACTGAGTTACGCCCGCAATTGAATGTAAATTATCTCCCTGCCCAAAGCCCGGTGCAATCCTTTTTCCCTGCCTTTAAGCCTGGATCTCGATCCGCTCCCCCACCTTTCCAACGCTCGTTTCATGCACCCTGACCCCTTTTCTTCCCGCCCGCGCCAAAGCTTCCTCCAGCGCTCTCCGGGCCAACTCCGGTCGATTACAGTCCTCGCTGATATGGCCGAGAAAAAGCTCCTTCAGTTCCGGTCCGGCGATCTCCTCAACCAATTTCGCCGCCGCCCCGTTCGACAAATGCCCATGGCGGGCCGAAATTCTCTGCTTCACCGACCACGGCCGCTTCTCCTCCGCCCGCAACATCGCCTCATCGTAGTTCGCCTCCAGCACCAGGGCCGTGCACCCCTTGAGCCGTTCGACCACCAACCTCGTTACAAAACCCAAATCGGAAATTAATCCGATCTTCGTCTCCCCCACCGATACCCGCATCCCGATCGGTTCCGCCGCATCGTGCGGCACCGGAAAAGTCTCCACGACAAAACACCCAATCTCCAATTTTGATCCCGCCTCAAACCCCCTCCAGTCCGCCATGGCCACATGCGGCTCCAGCGCATCCTTCGTCCCGTGAGAAGCAAAAATCGGACACTTCCTCCTTTTAACAAAAGTCTTCAGCCCCGCCGAATGATCCCCGTGCTCATGCGTCAGAACGATGCCCAAAATCTCCACCATCTCCGCTCCCACCTCGGCCATCCGAGTCTCTAACTGTTTCGCGCTCAGCCCCGCATCCACCAGAATGGCCCGCCCTTCATGCTCCAGATGGAGAGAGTTTCCCCGGCTCCCACTTCCCAACACCGTAAGAATGATCTTGGCCATAACACCTTTTGCCTTTTTTCAGACAAAGCCCAATCTCAAAATCCCTAAATGTCCCTTTCCCTTCAGCCCAGCCTCCGCCAGACGACCTCGATCTCCCCCCAGATCCAGCAATCTCTCCAGCTCCTCCAGACTCCCGCCATGGAATTGCAGACCCTCCTGCAGACGGAACTTCAGACCAATCCCGTTCTTGAGGAGGAACTCCCTCCGGTGGAAACCCCCGAAACGACCGACTCCGAGCAGGAGGACGAAGATCCACTGGGCCAAAACTTGGATTGGCCCGTCTCCTCGTCCCGGCCGGATCGTCCCCGACTCGACCCCCGCCAAGCCCTCCTCGAATCCAAAGTCCTTCCCGAATCCCTCACGGATCATCTTGTCTCGCAACTCGCCCTTTCCGCGGCCGCCCCCGCCGTTCGCCAAGCCGCCACGGAAATCATCGGCAACCTCGATGAAGATGGATTCCTTCGTGCCGAACTTTCGGACATCACCTCCGCCACCGGAGTTTCTCCGGAAGTCGTCCAGCAGGCCCTCACGCTCGTCCAGTCGTTCCACCCGCCCGGAATCGCCGCCCGCTCGCTCCCCGAAGCTCTCCTTCTTCAGCTTCAGTCCCGCGGGCGCGAGGATTCCCTCGAAACCCGGATCGTCCAACACCACTTTGACCTTTTGGGAAAACGTAAATTTTCCGAAATTTCCTCCGCACTGGCTGTCCCCGTGGATTCCGTCCACGCGGCCGCGGAAGCCATCGCCCGACTCTCTCCTCGCCCCGGAGCGGCTTTTGCTCCCGACCGGCCGGACCTCGTCGTCCGGCCCGAAGCATCTTTCATTCGGGACGGTGACCGCTGGGTTCCCCAATTGGAAAACGATCTCCTGCCCCGTCTGCGGATCAGCGACATGTACAAGGACCTGATGGGAGACGAATCCGCCGACTCTCAAACCCGTTCCTACCTCAAGGAGCGGATCCGCTCCGCCCGCTTTCTCCTCCATTCCCTCGAACGCCGCCAGGAAACCCTGCAAAAACTTCTCGAGGTGATTGCCGTGCGGCAGGCGGACTATTTCGCCCACGGCACCTCCGCCCTCCGTCCGCTCACCATGCACGAAGTTGCCGATCAGGTGGGCGTTCACGAAACCACCATTGGTCGGGCGGTCGCCAACAAATATGTCCGCACCCCCCACGGGGTGGTTCCCCTCCGTTTCTTTTTTGCAACCGGTTTGGGCGGGGACAATGGATTCGGTCCTGCGGTCGCCAACACCCAGGCCAAAGAAGTTCTCGCTGAAATCGTTGCCCGGGAAACTTCCGGAAAACCATACTCGGATGCCGCCTTGGAAGAGATGCTCCGCGAACGGGGCATCCCCATCGCCCGCCGGACCATTGCCAAATACCGGGCCGAACTGGGCATCCTTCCCGCCCACCTCCGCCGACGTTCATGACAGCCTCTCTCGCCGCACTTCCCACCGTGTTTTCCATCGGGCTTCAACGCCAATTGGCGTATCGCTGGAACTATCTTCTCCGCGCCCTTTTCAGCGCAATGCCCCTTCTCGTTTCTTGGGTTTTCTGGAAGGCGGTTTTCCAGGGAAAAGAAACCGTCGGCTCCTACACCCTGGCCGGCCTCCTCACCTATTACGCTGTTCTCCTCGTGGTCGAGGCCGTCAGTTCCCCCGCCGATGATGATTTTCAAATCTCCCGGGAAATTCGCGAGGGAATGCTCAATTCCATCCTGCTTCGCCCCCTTCCCTACGGACTTTACCGCGGAGCCCTCTTTCTTGCCGGTCGTTGTGCCTACCTCACGGCCGCCGTCTTGCCGGTCGCCCTCTGCTTCTTCCTTCTTTCTCGGGCGGTTCCGCTTGAACTGCATTCCCTCGATTGGATCCACGGAATCCCCGCCCTGATCGGATCTGCTCTTCTCCAATTCAGCCTGACCCTCTGCCTCTCCCTCGTCTCCTTTTGGCTGCTGGACATCAGCGCTCTCATCTTTCTTGTCTACTCCCTCGAATTTCTCGCCGGCGGACACGTCTTCCCCCTCGACCTGCTTCCCGCTCCGCTTTTTACCGCAGCCCGGATTCTCCCCTTTGCGTACGAGTACTGGTTCCCGGCTGCCTCGCTTTGCGGAACCATTCCCCGGGATGCCTGGAGGGCGGGCCTCGGCATGCAGTTTGGCTGGGCCGGGTTTTTTCTTCTTTTGGCGGCTTTCCTCTGGAAAGCCGGTCTCCGCAAATACACCGCTGCCGGAGGCTGAACCATGGTCACTCCATTCCATCTCCTCCGTCTCTGGCTCATCCAACTTCGTTATGCTGCAAGCCGCGAACTTGCCTTCCGTGCCAATTTTTTCGCCTGGGTTGTCGTAGAGCTGGCTTGGTTCGTCCTGCAACTCGCTTTTGTCGGCGTCGTCTACCAACACGTGGAGAGCGTCGCTGGCTGGAGCCGGCAGGAAATGATTGTTCTGGTCGCCACTAACCAACTCATTCAACAAATCTTCACCGCGTTTCTCATGCCCGGGCTGGTGAAACTCCCCGAACTTGTTCGGGAGGGAAAATTGGATTTCGTCCTTCTTAAACCCGCTCCTTCCCAGTTTCTTGTCAGCACCTCCCATCTCGAAATCGGACCTCTCGCAAATGCCGCCATCGCCGCCGTGGTGGGAATCCTAGCTCTCCATGATTTACATATCACCCCCACCCTTCCCTCTCTATTGGCTTATCTCCTTCTTGTTCTGGCCGGACTCTTGACGCACTACGCCCTGTTGCTCGGCCTGGTCTCCCTCACCTTTTGGATCATCCAAGCTGAGTCCGTTCTCCTCGGTTACTACAGCATCTTCCAGGTTGCCCGACTCCCCCGGGAAGCCGCCACGGGTTGGTTCCGTATTCTTTTCACCTTGGTCCTGCCCCTTCTCCTCGTAGCCAATATCCCCGCCGCGACACTGATCCGGGGCCTTCAACCCTCTTCCATGCTTCTCTTCCTCGTCACCTGCCTTTCCGCCGCGTTGGGATCCTCCTTCTTCTTCCATCTAGGCCTGCGCCGCTATCAGAGCGCTTCGAGTTGAGAAAAGGCCTGAAAACAGGCTATTCTGCCTGTCCATGGCCAAGACCTCGATTCGCGTGACCCACCCCCGCCGCTTGCCCGAAACGGTGCAAACCCTGCGCCGACTCGGCATTTCTTGCTCCTCCTTCGACACGGCCCTACTCACCATCTCTTTGGTTCCCGAAAAAAAATCTTCCGGATCTGCAAAAGGGATCGGCCGGGTTCCTTCTCTTCTCGTTCCCTCCTCCACCACTCCGGAAAAAACCCTCGCCCTTTTGCGTAAACTCGGCACCTCCTCCCCCGGTCCCTTCTTTGCCGCAGGCAGGGCCGGAGCCATCAATGCCGCCCTATTTGCCGCCGCCTGCCTCGCCCCCCGCCATCCAAAAATCCGCCGGGCCCTCGACCTCTTTCGTTTCCGCCAAACCAACTCCGTTCCCCAAAAACCATGATCCGCCCAACTCCCAATTCCTACGTCGCCGGACTGGAACCCTACGAACCGGGTCGCCCCATCACGGATGTCGCCCGCGAACATGGCCTCGATCCATCCCAAATTGCGAAACTCGCCTCAAACGAGAATCCTCTCGGACCCTCCCCCCGCGCCCTTCAGGCCATCCGCGACTCTCTCGAGCACACCCACCTCTATCCCGACGGCGCCGGCCTCGCCCTCCGCGACGCCATTGCCCAAGCCCACGGACTCACCCGCGACCATGTTGTCCTCGGTTGCGGCTCGAATGAAATTATCGAGTTTTGCTACCACGCCTACACCCAGCCCGGCCAAGGTAGGGTTCTTGCTTCCGCCTATGCATTCGCCGTCTACGGCCTCATGGCCCGTCTCTTTGGGATTCCCTTTGAAGAGGTCCCCGACCGCAATTTCCATCACGACCTCGCCGGATTTTCCGCCCGTTTGAAAGAGGACATCCGACTGGTCTTTCTCGCTTCTCCCAACAACCCCACCGGGACTCGCATCCCTAACGCAGAACTCACCGCCTTCGTGGAAAAATTCCCCGCTGGCCCCCTGCTTATCCTCGACGAAGCCTATTACGAGTTCATCCCCGAGCCCCCTCCGTCCATCCGCTGGGTGAAGGAAGGCCGCCCTCTGGTGGTTCTTCGAACTTTTTCCAAAGTCCAAGGCTTGGCCGGACTTCGCATCGGCTACGGGCTGGCTCATCCGGAAATTGCGGCGGTCCTGCAAAAATCCAGACAACCCTTCAATACCTCCTCTCCCGCCCAGGTCGCTGCCTTGGCGGCTCTGGCCGACACGGAACACGTCCGAAAAACCGTCACCCTGACCGATATCGGTCGCGACCGGCTCCACACCTTCCTTAAAAACCTCCAACTTCGCTTCCTGCCCGGCACCGGCAACTTTGTCATGGTTGAAGTCGGCGACGGAGATGCCGTCTTCCGCAGTCTGCAAAAACACGGAATCATCGTTCGCCCTCTCCGCAGTTACCGCCTGCCCACTTGGATCCGCATTTCGATCGGCACGCCGGAACAAATGGCCCGGCTTGAGGAAATCCTTCCAAAAGTCCTCCCCGCCAAAAAATGAATCCCGCAAAAATTACCGTGCTGGCTCCGGGACTGATCGGTGGATCCGTGGCACTTGCCGCCACCCGCGCGTTCCCAAAAGCCAAAATCACCGTCTGGACTCGCCGGGCCGAATCACTTCCCTCCATCCGAGCCACCCTTCCCCAAGCCGAGGTGGGCACAGATCTCTCCCTCGTATCCGGTTCCGATCTTGTTCTCCTGGGAGCGCCGCCGTCCGCCCTCGGAACGTTGGTCCGCTCCCTTCTTCCTTTTCTCTCCACCACCACTCTCGTGACGGATGTTTCCAGCATCAAAGAGTCGGTCGAAAAATCAGTTGCTTCCATTCTCCTGGGCAAAGCCCGCTGGATCGGCTCCCATCCCATGGCCGGATCGGAGGAATCAGGAATCCGGGCGGCTCGCCCCGACCTTTTTCAAAAGGCTCCCGTGATTCTCACGCCAACCTCCTTCACACCGGCCGAAACCCTGCGGGATGCCACCTCTTTCTGGCAGGCTCTCGGCGGGCGTGTCCTCTCCATGACCCCTGCGGAACACGATCAGCAGGTCGCCCGCATCAGCCACCTGCCGCACTTCATCGCCACCTCCCTCGTTCTCGCCGCCGGGAGTGACTCCCTTTCTCTCGCGGGCTCCGGCTATCGCGATACCACCCGCGTGGCGGCCGGCCCTTCCACCCTTTGGGCTGAAATTCTCATCGGAAATCAAAGTCAGGTTCTCGCCTCGCTGAAAAATTTCCGCACCTCGCTGGAAAGCCTCACTTCCGCACTTGAAAAAGGCGAGGCCGACGCGCTGACCAAGATTTTGGATGATGCCGCCAAAATTCGGCGCACTCTTCCCACTTCATGAGCAATCTGGAAATCCGCCCCATTCGCAAGCTCGACGCCGAGTTTTCCGTTCCTGGGGACAAGAGCATCTCGCACCGCGGCATCATGCTGGGGGGACTCGCCGCCGGGACGACCCGCCTCCGGGGTTTTCTTCCCGGAGAAGATTGTCTCTCCACTCTCCACGCCCTCCAGGCTCTCGGCTGCAGGGTGGATCGCGTGGCCCCCGACGAGGTTCTCATCGAAGGTCGCGGCGCCAAACTCCTGGCTCCCGCCGAGCCGATTGATTGCGGTAATAGCGGAACCACCATGCGCCTGCTTTCCGGGGTCGTTGCCGGATTTCCCTTCACCACACGGCTTTTCGGGGACGCGTCCCTTACCCGTCGGCCCATGGGCCGGATTGCCGAACCCCTCCGTCAGTTTGGCGCGGAAATTCTCTGCGAAGGATCGGGAGACCGTCCCCCGCTCACCATCCGCGGGACCCAACTTCGGGCGATCGATTTCACGAGCAAGGTCGCCAGTGCCCAGGTGAAGTCCTGCGTTCTTCTCGCCGCTCTTCAGGCCTCGGGAAAAACCACTTTTCGTGAACCCATTCTCTCCCGCGACCACACCGAACGCCTTCTCCCGGCGTTCGGAGCTAGTTTTCGCACCGAAAAACAAACCCTCATTATCCATGGCCCGCAACGGTTGGAAGGCACTGAACTCGATGTGCCGGGAGATTTTTCTTCCGCCGCTTTCTGGATGGTCCTCGCAGCCGGCCTGCCCGGAGCCAGACTGACCCTCCGCCGGGTCGGCCTCAACCCCACGCGGACCGCCCTTATTTCCGCCCTTCTCCGCATGGGAGCCGGGCTGGTCGAAATGGTGGAACAACCCACACCCGAACCCATGGGAAGCATTTCCGTCCAAGGAGGATCCCCCCTGAAGCCCACCACGGTGTCCGGAAAGGAAATTCCCAATCTGATCGATGAAATTCCGATTCTGGCCGTTGCCGCCGCCTTGGCGAAAGGCACCACGGAAATCCGTGATGCTGCCGAACTCCGTCACAAGGAAAGCGACCGCTTGGCCGTCGTTACAAAAAATCTACGACTCTTTGGCGTGCCGGTCGAGGAACGGCCCGATGGCCTGCTCATCGAAGGAGGATGCTCTTTGGTCGGCGCCGAAGTGGAAAGTCACGGGGATCACCGCATCGCAATGTCCGCTGCCATCCTTGGTTTGCTGGCAAAGGGCCGCACGCTGGTGAAAGACATCGCATGCATTGAAACCAGCTACCCTGGATTTTCCAAACAGATCGGCCTGCTCCAGGAAGCGGGGCGCTGAATCATGCTCCATCCGGTCATTTGCATCGACGGACCTGCCGCGTCCGGCAAAAGCACCGTTGCCCGTCTCGTCGCGCGGGATCTCGGTTATGTTTATGTCGACACCGGTGCGATGTACCGGGCCTTCACTTTTCTCACATTGGAAGCCGGCCATGATCCGGCTTCCCGTTCCCGCATGAAGGAGCTGCTCGCGAAGGTGGATTTCCATGCCGACATCCAAAAAGGGGAAGTCAGCCTGCGCGAGGGCACCCGCGACCTTGCCCCACACATCCGGCTGCCTGAAGTGAATGCCACGGTTTCGATCGTCTCCGCCCTGCCCGAACTCCGCGAGCACCTCGTCAATCTTCAACGCAAACTGCGCCTTTCCGCCCCCTTGGTGATGGAGGGACGCGACATCGGCACGGTGGTCTGTTCCGACAGCCCCTTCAAATATTTCATCGATGCCTGTCCGAAGGTCCGGGCCGAGCGTCGGCGAAAACAGGGAGAAAAGGACAATTTGGCCGCTCGCGATAAACTTGATTCGTCCCGGGCGGCGGCCCCACTGCTCCGGGCCGCCGATGCCCTTCTCCTCGACAGTGGTGAAAACGACGCCCGCGCACTGGCTGACCGCATTGTTCGGGAAGTGCGCGCCCGCCAGAATCCCGGTCCCTCTGTCCCATGAAGGTCCGCCCTTTTTGGTTTCACCTCTGCCGACTGATCTCCCTCACCTTTTTTAAAATCTTCCACGGGATCCGCACCCGGGGGGCCGACTCCATTCCGGAAGGCCCGATCATTCTGGCCCCGAATCATGCCAGCTACCTCGATCCACCCGCTGTCGGGTGCAGCCTCCGGCGTGTCACCTTCTATCTGGCCCGCCACACCCTCTTCGCACCCCCTGTAGGATCGTGGCTACTCCCTTCCATCGGCTCCATCCCGGTGAATCAGCAATCCCCCGGCCCTTCCTCCCTCAAAAACATCTTTGAAGTCCTGAAAAACAAAGGAACCCTTGTTCTCTTTCCCGAGGGAGGCCGCACGCTCGACGGAAATCTGGCGAAGGCCGAACCCGGAATCGGACTGATTGCCGCCCGGGCGAATGTTCCTGTGGTTCCGGTTCACATCATCGGAAGCCGGGAAGCGATGCCCCGGAACGGCGGCTGGCATCCGTTTCGCCCGATTCGGGTGGTCTACGGCTCGCCGATGCATTTTTCTGGAGACCCAAAAAACCGGGAAGATTTTCAAACATTTGCCGATGCCGTCATGACGGCCATTGGTAAACTTTCCTGATTTCTTGCCGTGCAACCCCCGGGGTCACGCCCGGCAACCGTCGCGCTTGATTAATCCCAGAGCTTGTCGATCCCACGTCGGACCGCGCCAAACATCTCGTCGATTTCCTTTTCCGTAATCACCAAAGGCGGGGCGAACGCCAAGAGATCACGAATCCCCCGCACAATCGTCCCCTCGGCTCGAACCTTTGCCGCACCGGTGATGCCCAGGTTCACTCCGGGCTTCAGATCCTTCCTTCCTCCTTTGGGCAGAAGTTCCATTGCCCCGATCAAGCCCACCCCCCGCACTTCGCCCACGGCGGGATGCCCGGCAAACTCCTGCAATTTCTTTTGAAAATACGGGCCGATCTTTTCCCGGGTCTTTTCCACCAGTTTTTCCTTTTCGATGATTTCCAAATTGGCCAGACCGGCGGCCGCCGCCACGGGATGCCCCGAATAGGTGAATCCGTGCGCAAAGTACCCGCCCTTCATCAACACATCGGCAATGGGCTGCGACACGACCGTCGCTCCCATCGAAATATATCCACTGGTCAATCCTTTCGCCAAAATCATCAGGTCCGGCTCCATCGCCCACATTTCACTGGCAAACCACGCACCCAACCGTCCAAATGCGGTGATCACTTCATCCGCAACAAAAAGAATCTCGTACTCTCGGGCAAGCTTGCGCATCGCCGCCAGATAACCCGGAGGAGGCACAATGACCCCTCCCGCCCCTTGGACCGGCTCCAAAAACATCGCTCCGATCGTTTCCGGTCCCTCTTTCTCAATCAATTTCCGCGTCGCCGCCACGCACTCCTGCCCGTATGCATCGGCATCCTTTTCCCGTCCGACCGCATAGGCATAAGGGGCGGGCGCATGCAGAAATCCCGGCAAGGGTAATCCGTAGGGAATCTGACAGTTCGGCAACCCCGTCATGCTCGCCGTGGCCAACGTCACTCCATGGTAGGCATATTCGCGCGTCAGGATTTTCATCCGGTTCGGCTTGCCCTTCAAAATCTGATACTGACGGATGATTTTCAGCGCCGTCTCATTCGCCTCGGATCCTGAATTACTGAACACCGCATAGTTGAGATCCCCAGGAGCCATCCGGCCCAGTCGGTCCGCCAGACGCACCGCCGGTTCGGTCGTCGAATTGAAAAAGCTCGGATAAAAGGAAAGTTCGGTCATCTGCTTCGTCACCGCATCCACAATCTCCTTCCGTCCATATCCCACATTCACGCACCACAACCCCGCCAATCCATCCAGCAGTGTTCCTTCCTCCCCTTGGAGATACACCCCCTTGCCACCCATTAAAATATGCGTCCCGCTGGGATGCATTGCGGCATGATCCGTGAAGGGGTGCAGGTGATGAGCCCGATCCATTTTTCGCAGCTCTTCCAAATGAGGGACAGAATTGGCCATACCAAAACTTAATCTTAAAAATGATTTCCCGCCAGTCCCTCATTTTCCTGACTCGCTCTAGGTAAAAACCGTTCTAACTTTCTTCTATGGTCATTGGTGTCCCGAAAGAGATCAAATCCCAGGAAGCCCGGGTCGCCCTGCTTCCCTCCGCTGTTTATCAGCTCATCCAACGCGGCCACCAGGTGCTGGTAGAAAAAGAGGCGGGAGTCGGAGCCGGTTATCCCGACAAGGAGTATGAGCAGGCCGGGGCCAAAATGGTGTCGGATCATGCCGCCCCCTTTGCTGCCGACCTCGTCGTCAAGGTGAAGGAGCCCCTGCCCGCGGAATACTCCCTCCTCCGCAAAAATCAGATCCTCTTCACGTATCTTCATCTGGCCGCCGACCTCACACTTACCCAGGCCCTCATGAAGTCCGGGGTCACCTCAGTCGCCTACGAAATGGTGACCCAAGGCCGGCGCCTCCCCCTTCTCGAACCGATGTCAGAAATCGCCGGGCGCATGTCGGTCATTGTCGGCGCTT
>Ga0214921_10003646_pt1 | contig 23378 bp, 19 predicted proteins | sample LL1505_MetaG_FD_177992 | JGI IMG/M metagenome (GOLD analysis project Ga0214921, IMG submission 177992) | Freshwater microbial communities from Lake Lanier, Atlanta, Georgia, United States - LL-1505 | ecosystem: Environmental > Aquatic > Freshwater > Lake | place: USA: Georgia | collected...
GCCGGTCGTCGTCGTCGAGCCGCTGTCCACGATCGTTGTGGCGAGCCCCGCGATCCGATTCGACACCACGTTGGCGTTGATAAGCCCCTCGTTGACCGCCAGGTTCACGCCATTGCCACCGTTCGGCGATGTCAGTGTGTTGCCGTTGACGGTGATGTTGACGAGGTCGCCTGCGTTTGGCGCCGAGGCCTGGACGCCGATTGTCGACGCGATGGTCGAGTTGGCCACCTGCACCGTAGAGGTGCCTCCCGTCGTGACAGCGGCACCATTGATGATGGGTGACCCAGTGACAGCCACGCCGTAGTTGCCAACATTCGTGATCGTCGTGGTCTCGATGATCGCATTTGCACCCGATACCGTGACGCCTGGCCCAGTCGCGCCATTGATTGTGCTATTGGCCAGCCTCACGCGGCCGTCGCCGGCGATGCCGTTGACGACCACGGCCGTGCCTGACGTGTTCTTGATGGTCGAATCTGTGATGTTGACGAAGGGATTGCCCTTGTTTTGGCCATCGACAACGAAGCCGTCAGCCGTCAGGTTTTGCAACTGCACGTTTGTGAAGTTGACGACGCTGGCTTCGCCGCTGGTGCCGCCGGTGATGATTACGCCGGTCTGCTGCGGTCCATTCCCGGTTATTCTCACGTCGTTGACCGTGGCGACACCGCCCGGGGGCAGTCCTGGGCCTTCGTAGGTGGGAGGGGTGGAGTCAGAGATGCCCACCAGTGCTCCCGTGATCTGCAGATGATCGACTCTGGCTCCGGAGACCGTTCCAGCTGAGTTCGTGAGCACAACCGCCGGTCCCACGGGATTGGTGATCACGGGGTAGAGCGATGATGCCGTGTTAGACCAGACATTGATCACGCCGCAATTGGCCGTGCAGACCTGCAGCGAAGTACCCTCGCCTATGAGGTATTGATTGTCGGCCTGGAACTGGTATCCAGCGGCCGGCGTCACATAGGGGCAGGTCGCACTCTGGCCGATGTGGACGAAGACCATGTCGTATTCGCCGTTCTTGACCGCAGGGCTGCTGTTGAGTGATCGAGCGGCCTCGATATCCTGCGCCTGCTGGAGTGTTGTTACCGGCGTTTCCCACGTGCCCGGAGCGCCTGTGTTCGCCGCCAGCGAGGTCGTATTGTCAACATGGATGACGTAGTAAGGGTTTCCAGTGTCCGGGTTGATCGCCTGCACCGGCGCCTGGTGGGCCCGCACGACGTGCTCGTTTCGCATCATCGGCTGTTCCATCTGGTCGGGCACGTTGCGACGCCGCGAGCCGCCCATGCGGTAGGTGAGACGCGCGAAGCCGGTCCAGTCGAAGAAACTGTCGTTGTTGGCCTGCAGCGAGAAATCCCAGTTGCGGATCAGCGTGAGATCCATGCGGGTGTACACACCGCCAAAGTACGGGACGAGATCGGTGCCGTTGACGTTGTTGTAGCGGGCATTTCCAAACGCATAGCCGCCCACGCTCACCATGCCTGCCCAGTCGGCAAGCCCCGGGATGTAGGCACCCACTTCGAGGTCGGCCCCCGCGAGCCCGGCATTGATGCCGTTCTGGCAGAGCAGCGAGTTGCCGACGAAGGGCCCCATCGTCTGGGCCGTGGTGCCACAGGGGATATAGCCGTTGCTGCGGAGGTTGCCGTAGTCGGTGAGCCACTCGGCCGACACGCCCACCTGTTGGTACGTCTGGCCACCGGCAAAGTTATACGTGCCGCTGGCATCGGTAATCGCCGTGTTTGAATATTGATTCTGATCGCCGTCGTAGTCCCAGTAGACGCCGAGGCCGAAGAGCGTGCCGCCCCAGAACTGCTTCCGCACAGCGCCAATGTTGGAGAAGAAGCCGCCATAGTTGCTCAAGTGCGAGCGCAGGTCGGCGTTCCAGACGCCGCCAAGGTCGTCTTCGGCGTAGGGGATGAAGCCGCCCACCGTGTAGTAGCTGCCCCGATAGCCGAGGCCGCGGTCGGCCGCGTTGATGCCGTAATACATCCAGCCAGGACCATTTTCTTCAAGGTCCGCGAGCCGTGCCGTCGCGCCGTTGACGAGGCCGCCGACCGACCCCATCGCGCCCTGGCCGACGCCGGCAGCTCCGCCTGCACCGCCTAGCTGTCCGATCTGGGCATGCGCGACCCGTGTCGGCACCTCCGCAATCGATGCGGCGATCAAGGCCATGGCGATGGCACGGCGGACACGCCGTTGCCAGGCCGCAGCCTTGCGTCGAATCGCTCTCCTGCGAGCGGCAGCACGTTTCCCGGAACGATTGGCGGCTTTTTCCATCGCTGTCATATCCGTCGCGGTCGCCAGTCCACCGTGCAGGGGAGTCCCTGCGCGGAAAAACCGGCATGGTCGTTGGAAGTGATCGACCCACCGCCACCCGATCCATGAGCATTTCCGGCAGGAAGCCCGGGATCGGTAATCACACGGGAAACCCCCCAGCGCCCCCAGGCCTCCGACTCGCCCAGGATGGCGGTCGAATGGGCTGCCAAAGCTCAGGCAAAGCCAAGGGATAGGCCGACGATCGCTAACGGCTTATAAACAGCGTGCAACTGGTGCTCCACCCAATCACCCCAGATCCCGGCTCCTCCCATGTGGCAGTTCCAAAACCACGACGCCCTCCTCTTTGACTGTGACGGCACGCTTGCCGACACCATGCCGGCCCACTACCGGGGCTGGCTCGCCGTTACCGAGCCGCACGGCATCGACTTTGACGAAGACCGCTTTTATGCCCTCGGCGGCCGGCCGACGCGGGACATCGTGGCGACCCTCTTTGCCGAGAAGGGCGTGGCGATCGATATCGAGCAGGCCGTGCACATCAAAGAACAGGCGTTTCTCGACCAGCTCGCGCATGTGAAGGCCATCGATCCGGTCGTGGAGGTGGTGCTCCGGTCCCGCGGGCGGATTCCGATGGCTGTCGTCACCGGCGGCTTCCAGCGGGTCTGTCGGCAGATTCTCGACCATGTCGGTATCACCGCCGCCTTCGACACGATCGTGGCCAGTGAAGACACCTCTCGGCATAAGCCCGACCCCGATCCGTTTCTGGAGGCCGCCCGGCGGCTCGGCGCTCGGCCGGAACGCTGCGTCGTCTGGGAAGACAGCGATCTCGGCATCGAGGCGGCCCGACGGGCTGGCATGGAGTGGATCGACGTGCGGTCGTTTCACAGGCCCGAGCGGCTGACGCCATGACAGCCCCTGCCACGCCAGCCGTATCCGCTGCACCCGTCACGGTCACGCTCGCCGACATCCGGGAGGCTCACGACCGCATCCGCTCCGGCATCTACCGCTCCCCATGCCCGCAGAGCATCCCGCTCTCCGATCTCACCGGCTGCCAGATCTGGTGCAAGCTCGACCTGCTCCAGCGGACCGGCAGCTTCAAGGAACGGGGCGCCCGCAACGCCCTGCTCCTGCTCGACGCCGCCCAGCGGGCCCGCGGTGTAGTGGCCGCATCAGCTGGCAACCATGCGCTCGGCCTCGCCTATCACGGCAAGCTGCTCGGGATTCCCGTCACCGTGGTGATGCCACGGTTTGCGCCGCTGGTGAAGGTGGCCACCTGCCGCAAGCTGGGGGCTCGCGTGGTGCTCGAGGGAGACTCGTTCGACGATGCCCGCCGCTTGGCCCTCGAGATGGCCGCTCGCGACGGGCTGAACCTCGTGCATGGCTTCGACGACGCCCGCGTGATCGCGGGGCAGGGGACGATGGCCCTCGAAATCCTCGAGGACGTGCCCGACGCCGAGGTGATCGTCGTGCCGACGGGAGGCGGTGGCCTGTTGGCCGGTGTGGCCACCGTGGCCAAGAGTCTGCGGCCTGACATCAGGATCATTGCTGTTGAGCCGGCCGCCGCCGGCAGCCTGAGCGCCTCGCTCGTAGCCGGTAGGCCGACGCAGGTGTCGACTCGGCCCACGCTCGCCGATGGACTCGCCGTGGGGAAGGTTGGGGAGCTGCCGTTTACGATTGCGGCGCCGCTGATCGATCGCGTGGTAACCGTGGGGGAGGAGGCTCTTTCATTGGCCGTGCTCCGCCTTCTGGAGCTTGAAAAAACGGTCGTGGAGGGGGCCGGAGCATCGGCGCTGGCCGCGGTCATGGGCGACGTTGGTAAGGAACTCGCCGGCCGCAGAGTGGTGCTCCTGCTCTGTGGTGGCAACATCGATCTCACGATCCTCGACCGGGTGATCAAGCATGGGCTAGCGGCCGACGGCCGGCTCTGGCGGTTCACGACGCAGGTCACCGACCGTCCCGGCGGCATCGCCAAACTCACCGCTGCGATCGCGGCGGCCGGGGCCAGCGTGCAGGAGATCGTGCACGATCGGGCCTTCTCCGGTCCCGATATGTTTGTGACGAGCGTCGAGGTGACCGTTGAAACCTCCGACCGTAACCACGTGGTCGCCCTTTACGAGAGCCTCCGCGGAGCCGGTTTTTCCGTGGCGCCCTCCACGGCTCCCAGCCTCGTGCCCGAGCGGCACTGAGCGAGTCCCCAAGACGATTCCGCCCAGGCCAGCTCTTTTAGAGGCCAACTCTCTGAGAGACCCTGCCGGTTGGGATGGTCGCGGCATGGGCGGGCATTTTTTCTGGGGTCGTCGGGGAGGATCGGGCGATACAAAACGACGCGGCGAAGGCCGGTCGCCGCCCAGTTGGAGCAATGCCCATGATCAGCCATCAAAATGGCCTTCTTTCCCCACCGGCGAATGCGGTTCCAGCCGAGCCGGAAGCCCTTCGCGAGCGGGAGCGTCTTCGGCGTGAACTGCTCAAGCGGATCGTCGACCAGGAAACGCGCCGTCAGTCGACGCGCGGCACACCGCGGTAGAAACGTTTTCCTGTGTCTGCTGGTTGTCTGGACGCTGGCGATGCCAGTTGGGTCGGCGTTCGCGCAGGCTGATGGCAGCTGGCAGCCGGATGCTTTCGCCGACTACCTGCTCAGCGGTCAGACGCCACACCCAGCAGTAGCGAGGATCGTGGCGGCTGAGCAAGGCGGTGCGTCACTCGGATCGGGTGTGCTCGTCGATGCCAACCATGAGCAGGCGATCGTGCTGACCAACTGGCATGTCGTACGCGACAGCCGTTCGGCGGTGCTGGTGCAGTTCCCTGATGGATTCCAGACCGCCGGTAGCGTCGTGCGCATGGACGAGGCATGGGATCTCGCGGCGGTCGTCATCTGGAAGCCGCCGGCGATACCAGTGCCGCTGGCTTCCTCTCCCCCCGCTCCCGGCGATCTGCTCACGATCGCTGGCTATGGCCGCGGGCCATACCGTGCCCAGACCGGCCGCTGCACCGAGTATCTCTCTCCGGGGACGGGCTATCCGAAGGAGTTTGTGGAACTCTCTGCAGGAGCCAGGCAGGGCGATTCGGGCGGGCCGATCCTCAACGAACGGGGCGAATTGGCCGGCGTGCTCTTCGGGCAAAACAGCGGCCGCACGATCGGCAGCTGCTCGACGCGGCTCCGCACGTTTCTGGCAAGCGTAGGCTCCCGTGGATTTACCCCCGAGGCGGCTGCCGCGCTCGCCGCTGCCCGAGCGAACGAACTTCCCAAGGGGCAGGGGCCGGATGCGACAGACCAATCGGCACGGTTCAGGATGGCGGCCGCGACCATCGACGCCACCGGACAGCAGATGGCGGCTGTACCGCATGCTGCGTCGGGCGTGAGTGATCCCGCCTTGCAGCCACCCCCGGCGAATGGTCCGTATGGAGCCATGCCTGCGGGTGTCGATCAGCCGGCATTCGGAGGCCCGTTGCCCACCGACCAGACGGCACCTTCGGCGGCCACTTTCAGCCTGCCGACAACAGCCGAACTTGTCGCCATCTTTGATGTCTCGACCAACGGCTGGGCTATGCTCTCAGCCGCCGGGGGGCTGGCACTGGCGGTGCTCGGAGTGCGAACACTCGTCGGCGGCCGCCGCCGTGCCGCTGTGCGACGAGAGCGAGAGATGAACGACGACTGACATCAGCCTGCATCATCGCCGTCATGACGACCATTCCCTTTGTGATCGTCGTTGGCTCAACAGACTGATCGCGGCCGATCGTCTACGGCGGAAGGCCCGGGCAGCAGAGGGGGCCTTTGGTCTGCCGGAAGGAGAAGGGGTTTGCCGGTTGGCCTGGTGGCGTCGATACTGAGGGCATGACGGCATCAGAGCCCTCCACTCCCCATCCAGACAACCTCTCCGGGCGAAGCCTCGGGGGCTACCGGCTTCTGCGCCGGCTGGGGAGCGGCGCGATGGCCGACGTCTATCTAGCCGAGCAGCAGTCGCTGGGACGGCAGGTGGCGGTGAAGGTGCTTCGCCGCGAAACCATGCGCCATCCGGCGGCCGTGGAGCGATTCTCGCAAGAGGCCCGCGCTGCGGCGGCACTGGTGCATGGCAACATCGTGCAGATCCACGAAGTGGCCTGCGTCGACGGGATTTACTTTATTGCTGCAGAATATGTCGCCGGTCCATCGCTGAAAGCGTGGCTCTTGGCCCGTGGCCCGCTCGATCCGCTGCAGGCCTTGAGCGTGCTGTCGCAGGTGGGCTCGGCGCTCGCGAAATCGGCGCAGGCCGGGATCGTTCATCGCGATATCAAGCCCGAGAATCTGCTGGTGACTCCGGCTGGCGAGGTGAAGGTGGCCGACTTCGGCCTTGCACGCATGCTCGAGGACGATCTCGAACTGACGCAGCAGGGCATGGCGCTCGGCACGCCGCTCTACATGAGCCCGGAGCAGGCCGCGGGCAGGCCGGTCGACGTGCGGAGCGATCTCTATTCGCTCGGCGCCACGGTCTACCACTTGCTTGCGGGCCGGCCTCCATTCACCGGCCCCACCTCGCTCGCTGTGGCGCTGGCGCATCGGCATGAGCCACTCGTGTCTGTGACTGCGTTTCGGCCGGAGCTGCCGCCGGGGTTAGGCCACATCGTGGAGCAGCTGCTCGCGAAGGAGCCGGAGGAGAGGTTTGCATCGCCGACGGAACTGTTGCAGGCTGTTGAATCGGTGGAACTGGCGCTGTCGACAGGTTCGAGGCATGGGCGACTGCCGCTGACCTGGGAGGGGGAGACTGCCGACTGGAAGCCGGCGAGCAACCCGCCTGATGGTTCCCGCGGAGCGGCGGCCACGCTTGCGGGCCGGACACAGACACAGACACACACACAGACGGCTCGGCTCCGGCAGGCGACGCAGCATCTCCAGGCAGCGGCGAATCGGGAGCGGCTTGAATCGGAGGCGGCTCGTCGGGAACGGTCGCGGCGGGCGTGGCTGCTGGCGGGAGCGGCGATGGCGGCTCTGGCGCTGGGGTTTGCGATCGGTCGGAGACGGCCGCAGCGGTCGGAGCTATTTCGGTCGCGGCCGTGAAATACCGCCCGGCAAATGACGGGAATTCCGGCAGAAAAGCAGCGGCTCAAGTCTGCTTGACACCCTATCCGACACTGCTAGAACCACAGTTGGAAACCAAGCTAGTACTTGCCCCCATCGTCTAGTGGCCCAGGACGTCGGGTTCTCAGTCCGAAAACCGGGGTTCGACTCCCCGTGGGGGTACTTCCGACCGGCCAAGCACAGCCGTATCTCTCGCACATGCGGGGGATACGGCTGTTCGCGTTTTGCGACGCCTTTTCATCCGCCGGATGGATCAGGAGTGAGGAAGGGCGGCAGGGGCATGACGTAACACGGGGCGGGGCACAAGGCCCAGCGTTTAGAACGACCGCGACGCCCCCACCTGAACAGTCGGTAACGTCGTCCGCTTGTCGGTGCCGTTCACGACCCTCCCGTACACGGAAAGTGAGTCACCGAAATACTTCACGAATCCACTGCCCTTGTCGTGCAGATAGACAAAGAACTTGTCGCCGATGCCAGTCTTGACCGACCATAACGACCCTTCCAAAACGTCCGTCGCTTCGGTCGCATTGGCACGACCCGCGACACCGACCCGCCATTCGGCCTGAAGCCCCCAAGGCAGTTTTTGGTTTTGCCGGAGGACAACCCCGGGTTGCGGTGTCGTGGTATAGGCGGGTGCTTTCCAGGGAGTTTGGATGACGGAGTCGATGGGCTTGGCTACTGGCTCAAGGTGAAGCTGGCTCGTTGCCTCCGCCGACGCACGCTCGATCGGAAAGAGAGTGCCCAGATTCTTCGGCAAGGCAAGTTGCTCATCGCTGGGCAGCGGGGGAATCCCAAGCAGATGGTCTTCTGCGGAGGCATTCAACGGGAAGAGCAAGGCAAGCCCGACCAGCCACGCACGTTCATTCCAGATGGTTTTCCCGAGCATGGAGAAAGACTGTGTGCGTGCATGGGACCTGCCAGCGGTCGTCGCGTGGCGTTCACGGGAAAGTCCCAGAAAACGCGCATCGCCTCAAGACGGAATCACTCGCGGAAAGGGCACACAGCGTGAACACTAGTGCGCGGTGCCGATCAGTCGGAGTATGTTTCGTGCCAAACTGGCGCCGCCAACGGTTCTGCCATCCGTGTAGTCGTCGAATCCAAAGCCGCCTTTTTTATTCTGCTCCACCTGCTTCGCGATGGCGGCTTGGCAGACCTTGATGATCTCTTCTATTTTCTTCGACTGCTTATCAGCTTTGATCATGGTGGCTCCTGCGGGCAGCATGGAACTGGCAACCAAGCAACCATCGAATTGTAGTTCGGTGATCGGACTGAACCAGTGGACGACAGAGAAACGTGTCTCCCGGCCCGAAGAACGCGATGTGCGGTCGTAGATGTCCATGAAGCAGTCCGTGGCACGGCAGTCGAAGGCAAAAGCAGTATTTCCACCCACGTGGAAATAGGGTATTTCCTCGCGCCCAACAGTGGGCTCAACAAGGAGATATCGTGATGATCAAGAGATTTCAGGAACGGACGGGGCGGTTCCTGTCCATGGTGGCCCTCGCATTGGTCGCAGTTGTTGCCACCGTCACGCACGCGGCCCCGCCCACGCTCAGCGCAAATCCGGGGAACCATGCGATCTTCCCGGCGAAAGGTCAAAGCCCCGACCAACAGCGGGCGGACGAAGCCGCTGCCTACGACTGGGCCAGTCGGCAGACCAATTGGGATCCCTACCAGGCAAAGGCGCAACTGGATCAACAGAGTCAGGCCGCGGCGCAGTCGGCCAGTGGCGCTCTGGGGGGTGCTGTGAAGGGTGGGGCCGGCGGCGCGATCATGGGCGTTGCTATCGGTGCCATCGCCGGCGATGCGGGCAAAGGCGCGGCCATTGGCGCTACGGCTGGGGGAATGACCGGCGGCATGCGGTCGCGGCGGGCCGTGAAGGCGGCGGGGGGCTCGGCCGACGCGGCCGTGGCGGCCTACCAACAGCATTTTGCCTTGTGGGACAGGAACTTCGTGGCGGCCATGGAGGGGATGGGCTACTCGGTGAGGTAAGGCCGGGAAGGCGATCTCTCCGGTCTGGTATCCGATGTCGTGGACACGCGAATCTACCTGTCTTCAAACGTACTTGTCTTCAAAGGAATGCATGATGAATCAAGCGATCAGGATGATGTTGGTGGCTCTGGCGGCCACTCTCGTGATGAGTGGCCGCGCACGGGCTGAACAGACGTGGCTCTGTGCGGTATCGTCGGCGGTTGCGGTTGATGAGGACGGCACGGTGGGCCCGCCCGATGTGGGCGACCGGGAACGCCCCACGTTCTTTCGCGTTGATTCCGCCAAAAAGGAACTGACCCTCCTGGCGCCGGCGTCGCGCCGCGGCGAGGTGACGAAGATCGATCTGGTCCATGAGGCTGAGGGCCACCGGGTGTTCTCTGGAATTGAGCACGGCCGCAGCCTGAACCTGATCATCAACGCGGAGGGCCGAATGAGTCTGTCGGTGCTTGGTGATGGGGTGGTCTGGTCCGTGTTTGGCCATGTGCTGCCGGAGGGCGACGTGAACGTCACCAACGACTCTGTGGAGTGTGAGGTGAAGGTCGCGTCGGAGGAGGAGCCAAAGGAAACGCCGAAGGTCGAGTCGAAGGCAGTTTCGGAGAGCGAGACGACGCCGGCACCCGAGGATGCGTCGAAAAAGTAGATGTTCAACCTCCGTGTATCGACAGATTCTCTCGGGAGTGCCCATTCATGAGCGAAGTGCCGCCAGTCTTCGAACACCTTCTGGCCCTGCCAATGCCCCTTCTGATTGCGTTCGTGCTCAGCTTTTGGGCGCTGTTCGCGGTCTTCGTGCACAAGGTGCTCGTGCCCTGGATCACCGGACGCGACGGACAGAAACTCGGTCGTCTTGAGTCAGAGGTGCCGGCCCAGATCGGACTGGCGTTTGGCCTGCTGATCTCATTCATCGCCATTCCGGTCTGGGAGCAGCACAGCCGTGCCGAGGATGCGGCGCGGGCCGAGTCGGCCGCGTATCGCGAGATGCTGCTGAGCCTCGACAGCAGCGACGAGAGCACCAGGGCGGCGATCGGTCCGGTGGTTCAGGAATCGATCAGTTATCTGGCCTTCGACGAGTGGCCTCAGATGGCCACGTTGCGGTCCCCGCGACTGGCAGCCCAGCCGATCCGTGCGCTGCGGACCGCGATCAAATCGCTGCCGGATGGGCCGCTCCGCGGAGAATTGAATGAACTGTTCCACCAGGCATTCGAGGCTCGCGACACGCGACTCCGCATCGCCGCCACCCGACCACCCCCGGCGCGGTGGACGATCGTCGGCGTGCTGGCCATCCTGACGCTACTCGGGGTCGGACTGATCCATAATGAATCCTACCGGGCACGGCGGATCGCCCTGGGGATGGTTTCGGTGGGAATCTCCTGCTGCTTCGTGATTCTGCTCGCGTACACGCGGCCTTATATCGGTCAGTTCCGTGTCAAGCCGACCGATCTGGTCGTGCTGGCGGAGGAGGCGATCACCAGCGAGTCGATCGCTACGGAGCCCTCAGGAATCAGGCGGTAGCGTCGCTACTTTCTGGCGCCGTTCACGGTGCTTCTGCCCGGCTGATCCCGCTGCAACGTTCCGCTGCCGAACGGCTGGCTTTGGCTGCTCGAACCGTCTGATCTGTTCGTGATCGTGCCATTCCCAAACTTTTGCGTCTGGCCGGTGACGGTCTGGCCGTTGCGGCCCCGCTCCGTTGTGATCGTACCGGAGCCGAACGGCCGGGTCTCGGTGGTCGTGCCGTCCGACCAACGGGTGATCGTGCCGGAGCCAAACTTCTGCGTGTGGCCCGTCACCGTTTTTCCGTCCCGTCTCTGCTCGGTCGTGATCGAACCGGAACCAAACGGCCTCGTCTGACTGCTCGTGCCATCGGACCGGCGGGTGATAGTGCCGGAGCCAAACCCATTCGTTGTTCCGGAGCGGGGTTGCGACATGCCCGCCCGCGGCGGCGTGGGTTCGGCGGCGACCAGTTGACCGGCGGCGAGTATCCCAAGCAGACAGGCCGAGATGATGCGAGCCGAAACACCGTCAATGCAAAGGATGCGTTGCATGGAACTGTCCCCTCGAGTGTGTCGCCAGCTGCAGTCGGGGGGAGTATACAACATTCGGGGGGCGTGCTCTGGGAGGCCGGTCGGATCACTGGCGAACCCATGCCCCTCGTACGAAATGGCTTCACGCGTCGTCGAAGTCGGCCCGCGGACGGGCGGCTCCGGATGGCGTTCTCTGGTCGAGCGGCCAAGGAGGATAGCCGAACGGCTGTCAGCGGCTCGGGCGACTGCGGAAGGGCTCGTAAATCCGCACCGAGAGGAGCAGTTCACTGGCATAGAAGTTCGACACGTAGCTGCCGGCCGGTAAGCCCCCCGATCCGTTGCTCGTCAGCGGCAGTGAGTCCGATACCGTGTCGAAGAAGCGGTAGCCGAGATCGAGCGTCGTTCGCCGCGTCAGCTGAAAGGTCGTGCCGGTGCCTGCCTGCCAGGCGAAACCGCCCACGTGGCCGTAGCCCGACACCACGCTGTCATTGACGGTGAGCCGGTAGCCGCCGGCTCCGATGCCGCCACCGCCGTAGAAGCCCAGGCGTTCCGTGAGGTACCAATCCCGCCAGGCATTGGCCATCACCGACCAGCCATCGGCGGCGCGGACGGAGTAGAAGTAGGTGGGATTGGGCGGCTCGAAGCTGTTGGTCAAGCCTGACAGCGCGTCGCGACCGCGGCCCTCGACCTCCAGCCGCAACAGTCCAGCCGAGCGATCGAATGCCATGCCGACGGCGCCGCCGGCGGTGAGCAGACCGTCAGTCGCGCGGCCGGTGTTTTGGAAATCTCCCTCCGTGTTGGTGCCGCCGCTCTGCACGGCGCCGAACGACGCGCCGATGATGCCGGTGATATAGCACCGTCGGGCGGGGGCCTCGTCGCCGATCCCACCGCAGCAGCCCGTGGCTGGGTCGACGCAACCGCTGCCCTCACAGCAGGAGTCGGCACACTCCACGCAGCGACCTTCATCGGAGACGGCTGACGGTTCGCAGCCGCAGAGGTCGATCGGATAGCTCTCGAACGAACGGTCGGCCGCCGACAGCGTGGATGCGACGCCGCACAGTCCCGCCTGCTCCCAGGCCTCGTCGGCAGGATCACGCTCGCCAGGCACCGGCCGTTGGCCGAAGGTGCTGATCCCATCGGCACGCACCGCCGGCATCAGGGCCACTCCGGCCGCCGCTGCGAGAAGAAAACCCCGAATGTACAGAGGCATGATGCCACTCCAGGCTGTGCTTCCAGAACGCACACACGGCGAGGCCGTGCCGATCTCAAACGTGTCGGTCTGTCACGACAACGACAGCCGACCCGGTGGAGAATCGACATCGCACAACCGCGTGCTTAGGCACGACTGATTCAGCCCGCACAACCAGCATTGGCGGCAGACTTTGAGGGCCGCACAGTCTGCCGGACCGCGACGCTTGACCAGATGTCGGTTCGCTTATCGCGGTTATTCCGATGCGATCGACTCGAGCAAATCGAGGCGGACAGCGCGGCGCGCGGGAATCCAGGCGGCCAATGCCGTGACGGCGACCGCCGCGACGAGGTTCACGATCACCACCGTCGGCCGGAGCGACGCCCGGATTGGATGGCCCAGAAGCGGTTGGCTGGCGAACTGGATCAAGAGCGCAGTGAACATGCCGCCCACCGTTCCGATCAGGCCGCCGGCCACCCCCAGAAGAACGCTTTCGAGCACGACCAGCCGGGTGACCTGGCCGCTGGTCATCCCGATGGCCCGCAACAGCCCCAGCGTTCGAGTCTTTTCCAGAACATTCATCGTGACGGTGTTGGCCACGCCCAGGCTGCCGACCACGAATCCAAGACCAAGGATCGCCCAGAGCGAGTCGACGACACCGCCAACGATGCCGTTGATGAAGGCCTGCACGTTCTCAAATGAACGGAGCAGCATGCCGCGGTCTTCGGCGATGCGTTGCAAGGGAGCTTGAAGCGCCGCCATCTTTCCGGGTTCGGCGGTCACCAGCACGATGTCGGCGGACTCCAGGCCAAACAGCCGCGCCGCCGCATCCCGCCGCAGGAGCAGCGAGGCGCCACCGGACGTGTAGTCGACGACGAGCGCTGCGATCTTCACGCGGGTCGTCCGGCCAAAGACCTCCACATCCACCTCATCTCCGGGCTTGATGCCGGCCCGACGGGCCAAGAGGGTGCCGGCAGCCACCTCCCCTCGGTCGAGGGCGTGCCGCAGTTCCGCCTCGGTTGTCCCGACGGGATCGATCGGCAGAGGGGCGTCGGCAGGCATGTCCCGAGCCACCACGACGCAGGCTCCGCCGGCGACCCGGCCGGTGGCCACACCGATCCCCTCGACCCGCTGTACGCCCGGCAGGGCGCGGACCTGCTCCTCAGCCAACCGAGCCTGAGGGCCGGACGCGGCCAGACCGCCGGCCACCATTCCGGCGTGCGTGAGCATCCAGTCAGCCCGCATCAGCCGCGTGTACCAGCCGCGAACGTCGTCGACATTGTCGCGGATCGCGTGCCCCAGGCCGATGGCATTGCTGACGGCCACGACCAAGACGCCGGTGGTGAGCGCCGTGCGAATCGGCTGCCGGATGATCTGCTCGACCGCCAGCGTCCGTTCGATCCGCCAGCGGTCTGGGATCAGCCGGGCGCAGGCCGCGCAGAGGCCGGGGAGCACGATCGGCGTGGTGGCCACGAAGGCAAGCATCATCAGAATGCCAGCAGGCACCGCTGCCCGCGGCGGCAGCTTCTCCCAGAAGACCAAAACCATGATCGCCGCCGCCACGGCCCACATCAGCACAGACAGCAGCAGAAACCTGCGAGACACGCCACGTGGTGGTGGTGGCGGTGCGTCCGCGAGTCCTTCGAGCGGCTCCACAAGCGCCGCTTCACGGGCCGGCCACCAGGCCGCGGCCACGGCGACGAGCGTTCCCACTGCCACGGCCACCGGGAGCACCAGCGGATGCACCGCGAATGCCGCGGGCGTCGCCTGCAGCGTGTGCGAAATACCCACCGAGATAGGGCCTGCCGCGAGCAGCCCCAGAGCCGCTCCGACCACCGATCCCACCAGTCCCAGGATCGCCGCCTCCAACATGACAAACCGCTTCACCTGCCGGCCAGTGGCCCCCAGCACCATGAGCAGCGCAAACGACCGCCGTCGCTCCGTGACATTCATCAGCATCGCGTTACCGACCAGAAAGAAGGCCATGGCCACGGTCAGCCCCGTGACAAAATCGAGCCCGAGATTTGCCGAATGCAGGATGTCCTCCGCCATGCCCGCCCGCCCGGCGGGCACTTCCGCCGTGAGCGCAGCTGGGAGTCGCCTGGCGATGGCCTCGAGCACGGCCGGCCGCGAACCGTCCGGCGCGATCACCACGCGGACACGGTCCACCAGGCCGAAGGCATTCGACATCGACTCCAGCGGCTGGATGTCGACCACCACGCCCCCTCCCTCGGCAAACCACTTGAGCGACTGGCTGTCGGCGATGCCCACGACCTGCATCCGCCGGATGCTCCGTCGAGCGAACATGATCACCTCATCGCCGATGCGTTTTTCGAGTCCATCGGCCAGGGCGGTATCGAGGATGATTTCATCGGCAGCTTCACAGGGTCGGCCTGCCGTCAGCGTCAGCAGGCCCGCGTCCACGAGCGCCGCCGCATCGACTCCCACCGCGACCTCGCGGACGCGCTTCTCACCGACCCGCAGGAGCGTCGGCCTGAAAAAGAGCGGCACGACCGCCCGCACGCCGGGGATGTCGACCAGTCGCGGAAGTGACGCGGCCTCAAAGCGGCCGCCACCGCGGGACGAGATGTCGATCGAGGGCACGCCTTCGACGGTTTCCGCCAGGCGCCGGTAGCCTGCCCGCGAGGCATCGGCCGCTACCCAGGTGGCGACCAAGGCGGCGACCGCCACCGCCACGCTCGCCATCGTGGCCAGCGCCCGCCCTGGGCGCTTCCGCCACTGGCGGAAGAGGAGCCTGCCGGCCGTCATGGCGACACCGCCGGAGCCGCCGTGTTCCCCATCGTGTTGTTGCGTTTATCCGCCTCGATCCTGCCGTCCCGCATCTGAATCGTCCGCCCGGCCGCTGCTGCGATGCCCGGATCGTGCGTCACGAGAATCACCGTCTGCCGGTGTTCTGCGGCCAGACGCATGAGCAGTTCGATGACGCGGTGGGAGTTAGCCGAATCGAGGGCACCGGTCGGTTCGTCCGCCAGAACGATCGCCGGTTCGGCGACCAGAGCCCGCGCGATCGCCCCACGCTGCTGCTCGCCGCCGGAGAGTTCGTCAGGTCGGTGCTCCCCGCGGTGGGCCAGACCGACCGTTTCCAGGGCCGCACGGGCGGCCTCTTCCGAACGGTTGTTGGCGATGCCGTCGAGCACGAGCGGCAGCGCCACGTTTTCCACGAGCGAGAGTTCGGGGAGCAGGTTGTACCGTTGGAAGACGAACCCGATCCGCCGGCGTCGCACGCGGGCCAAGGCGTCGTCATCGAGCGACGCCAGATCGACACCCTCCAGCAACACGGTCCCTGCCGTCGGGCGGGCGATGCCGCCGAGGAGGTGGAGCAGCGTGCTCTTGCCGGAGCCAGAGGCACCGGTGATCGCCACGAACTCACCCTGCTCCACGGCAAGATCAACGTTGTTTAGGGCGGCCACGCTGGCGGCCCCGGCACGGCTGCCGCCAAAAGTCTTGGTGAGATGTTCTGCACGGAGGATCGACAAGGAAGGGGTAACTCCGATGGCGGTTCGTGTTTCTCTAAACCGCTCAATGTACCCATTTCCGCGGTGCTCTGGGGAAGACTGCCTGGAATTCTGGTTGGTCTGATTATTCCGGCTGAAGCGACTGCGGCGAGTCTGTCGAATCTCCAACATGGCGGAATCTCTACGAAACCAAAGCATGATCCACTTCCTCGCTCATTCTCGGCAGGTTTCCGCCAGGCGGCCGGCGATGGCCCGGTGGAGCGTCACGCTCGCCGCACTCAGGCTGCGGGTTGCTGCGATCCTGACCTGTTGTCTCTGGTTGCCAACGGTGGGGCTGGGGGCGGACTGGGCGGCGCCGGCTACGGACGCCCTCCGTGTGCCTGAGTCGGGCGTGCCACTCGGCAGCCGGACGGAAAATCTGGCTGTGCCGCTCATCGACACCAGTTCGCAGGATGCGACCCACGGCCCAACGCCCAAGACCCTCGACGAGTTCGTCAGTCTGGCGTTCCAGAGTCATCCCAGGCTGCGGGCCGCACAGGCCGCTGTGGAGGCGGCTCGCGGCAAGGCGGTGCAGGCACGGCTCTACCCCAATCCGGTCATTGCCGGCTTCTCGCCGCAGATCGCCGGGGACGAAAGCCAATGGAGCGGAACGGTCGCCCAGGACCTCGTCACCGCCGGCAAACTGCGTCTGTCTCAGCAGGCGGCCCTGCGGGAAGTGCAGATGGCGGAGTATGAACTGATCCGCACCCGGTACGACGTCCTCGCCGAGGTTCGGCAGAGTTTTTATGCGCTGCTCGTCTCGCAACGCCGGGTGGAGATCTATCAGCTGCTGATGGACATCGCCAAACGCTCCTACGAGATCGGCCGGCAACTCGCCGAGGCCGGCGAAGGGACCAAGGCAGATGTGCTCTTCTGGAGCATTGAGCGGGATCGGGCGGAAGTGCGCCTGCTCAACGCGTCGGTGTTCATCGAAACCGGCCGGCGGCAGGTCGCCACGGCCATCGGTCTGCCGCGGGCCGATGTCGGGAAAATCGAAGGCGATCTCTTTCGGAAGCTCCCCAATTTTGACTTGAAGACGCTGCAGGAGGCGGTGGTCCGGGCCAACGCCAGGCCGCGAGTCGTGGAGTCTGACATCGCACGGGCCCAGTGGACTTTGGAACGGGCTGTCGTCCAGCCGATCCCGAATATCAACCTGATGGGCGGCTACCAGCGGCAGGTCGGCATTCCCGCGATGGATCAGGGGCTCGTTCAGGTGATGATGGCGGTGCCGTTGTTCGACCGCAACCAGGGCAATATTCGCTCGGCGCGGGCCGGCATCGCCGCCGCGCGGGCGGACCTCCGTACCATCGAGATTGATCTGGCTACGCAGACAGCCCAAGCCATCGCGACCTATCGCACCTCCCAGCGGCTCGTCGAGTGGTACGAGCAATACATCCTGCCGAAGGCGAAGGAAACCGTGCAGCTCACGCAGACGCTCTACGCCCGCGGTGAGGTGACGTTTCTCAGCCTACTCCAGGCCCAGAAGATCCTCACCGAAACGGAGCTGGCGTTCGTCGAGTCGCAGGCCGACCGATGGACCAGCGCCGTCACCATCGCCAGCCTGTTGCAGCTCGAACAGTTCCCGCCAAACGCCGACGCGCCCGCCGTCGTTGTCACCAATGAACTGGATCGCGAACTCCAACCGCGGCCCGCTGCCAATCCGCCAGCACAACAACCAGCACAGCAGGCCGGCAAGCCACCCGGTGGACAGGCTCCCGGGCCAATGCCTCCCGCGGCGCCGATCCAGCTTTTGCCCGCGCCCTGACGCCGGCCGTCAGTCGGCCACGGCGTTCATTGATCCGCGACGTCTAGGGGCAGGCTGGCGTGGGCCGTGCGGCCTGCGATCGTGTCGCTGACGACGATCTCCAGCCGATAGGATCCAGTCGGTAACGCTGCTGGCACCGCCACCAGATACCGGGCGAAGTAGTCGCGGCGTTGACCTCGGCAGGTTTCTTCCAGCGGCTCGAACGTCCATTCGTGCGCCCGGCGGCCATCGCCGTCCACGAGCCGCAGCGCGGTATCGACCCTGGTGGCGTGGCCCTCGGCCGATTCGCGGGAAGCGAGCTGATCGAGTTCGAAATAGACGATCAGTTCCTGCCCAGGCGAAAACGTCGTCGTTTGGAAGCGATCCACGACCCCCCAGCCCTGCACGCGGGAGGCGAAGCAGGCATTTTGAACGGTGAACGCCGGCAACGCCGGCTCCAGCGGTGCTGATTTCGGGTCAGGCTCCGGTGCCGATGGCTGGTGGACTGTGTTCGGAGGCAGGGGGGCGACCGGTTCGGCATCTGCGGTCGGGTTGGCGACATCCCTCGCTGCCGCCGGTGCTGCTGCCTGGGACACGGCGTGTTCCGTTGTCGACGGAGATGGCTCGACTGCGGGCGCGGCGGCATCGACTGCCGTCAGGCCGTCGCCCGGGTTGGCCGCGGCGAGCGCGGCGGTGAACTCCTCGATGACGACCGGCCAGTCCTGCCGCGGGGTGCTCTTGAGCATCCCGATCAACGTGTCACGGGCGGCTCCGCTGAGTCCACCCGACTGAGCAAGTCGCTGGTCGGCCTCGTCCATCGCCTCCTCGAGCGTGCCGGGCGACCATGCAGAAGCGGTTGACGCCTCGTCGAAGTCGGTGCTCAGATCCCGCTCAGTGGCAGTTCCGTCAACGTCCAAAGACGAGTCCGCATCGTCTTGGGAACCGCTCGCATTGCGACCGGATTGTCTCTTGCTCGCGGCAGTGTCGCTGTCGTTCTCGTCGGGAGTCGGCTCGGCAGCATGCTCCACCGCATCGAGCCAGGCATCGCGGAGGTAGGCCGAACTGATCACGGAGGTGCAACCGGAGGATGCCGTTATGCACACCGCGGCCGTCAGCGGCAGCCAGCCGTTTTGCGCCGATGCGAAGGTGATTCTCATGCGGTCTCTCGTCGCTGCCAGGGGCCGGTTCTCCAAGCCCCGATCCACGGGATCGCCCACCGCTTCCCACGAGAGGCAGCGGTCGACCTGGGTGGGAGAGTAAATTTTTTCGACTTCCCGAGACAAGACCAGCCCGCAGCGGGACGTTCGACGGAGCCGGCCAGCTGGCTGGAGCGGAAAAAAACGGGGCAAACTGCTACACTCCGCCCGCCAATCCCGCTCCAGTAGCATTTCGCCCGCAGCCACCATCCTGCCCAATCCCCCTGTGCGATCCATGACTTCAGCATCCTTTCAGAGCGACCGCGTACCGGCTGGCTGGCAGCACCGCCACCTGCTCGACCTCGAGCGGCTGACGGGTGACGAGATCCGGCTGTTGCTCGATACGGCGGCACTCTTCAAGGAAGCCACCGACCACTGCCGACGGAAACTCACGGTGCTGACGGGCTCCACCATCGTGAACCTGTTCTTCGAGAATTCGACCCGTACACGGACGAGTTTCTCGCTGGCTGCCCGGCGTCTCGGCGCCGATGTGATCGACTTCTCGGCCTCGACCAGCAGTCTGTCGAAGGGGGAATCGTTCATCGACACCGCCCGCAATCTCGAGGCGATGGGGATCGATGCCGTCGTCGTCCGGCACAGCACTCCAGGCACTCCGCACCTGCTCGCGCAGCATCTCGGCGTCGGCGTGATCAACGCGGGCGATGGGCCGCACGAGCATCCGACGCAGGGACTGCTCGACATCTTCTCGATTCGCGAACGGCTCGGCGATCTGCGTGGTGTGACCGTCGGCCTCGTCGGTGATATCGCCCACAGCCGAACCGCCCGCTCGAACCTCTGGGGGCTGCTCAAGCTTGGCGCGAAGGTCATCCTCTGCGGTCCGCCCACGCTCGTCTCGCAGCGTTGGCAGGAACTGGGCGTGGAAGTGTCGCACGACCTCGACGCCATCGTGCCGCGGTGCGATGTGCTCAACCTGCTGAGAATTCAGTTCGAGCGGCAGAACATGCGGCCCTTTCCCTCGGTTCGCGAGTATGCCCATCTCTACGCGATGACGAGCGACCGGCTCACCCGTGCCAGGCCCGATCTGCTGATTCTCGCGCCGGGTCCGATCAATCGCGGGGTGGAAATGACGGCGGAGATCGCCGACTGCCGCCAGTCGCTGATCCTCGATCAGGTTACCAACGGACTGGCTGTCCGCATGGGCGTGCTCTGGCTCACCTGCGGGCCGCGCGAGCCGGCCGGCGCCCGCGGGAATGACCACCCGGTCAGCGATGCAAGGAGCCACGGATGAACCCAACCCCAAGCACACTCCTCATTCGCGGCGGCAGGGTGGTCGATCCCGCCCAGGGGATCGACCGCGTCGACGACCTGCTGGTGCGCGATGGCAAGGTGGTCGTGATTGGCCCGAGCAGCGAGCCGGCCGATGAGACGATCGATGCCGCGGGCCTGGTGGTCAGCCCCGGCCTCATCGACATGCACGTGCACCTCCGCGAGCCGGGCCGCGAGGAGGACGAGACGATCGAGACCGGTACGCGGGCAGCATTGGCCGGCGGCTTCACGGGCGTCGCCTGCATCCCCAACACCGAGCCGCCGATCGACACCCAGGCAGCGGTGGAATTCATCCGCCAAAAGGCAGCCCGCGCCGATACCTGCAATGTGTTCGTGGTGGGCTGTGTGAGCCGCAACCGCGAGGGCAAGGAACTGGCCGAGATCGGCCGGCTGGTGGAGGCCGGTGCCGTGGCCTTCAGCGACGATGGTGCCCCGGTCTACGACGCCGAGTTGATGCGACGGGCGTTCGAGTACTGTCGCATGTTCGACAAGCCGATCCTCGCCCATGAGGAGGTGCTGGAACTCTCCCGTGGTGGCGTGATGCACGAGGGACTGGTGTCGCTGGTGCTCGGCCTGACGGGCATGCCCGCAGCAGCCGAGGAGGTGATGATCGGTCGCGACATCGCACTTTCCGAGGTGACTGGCGGACGCCTGCACGTGATGCACGTCTCGACCGCGGCGGGGGTGGCCCTGATCCGCGCCGCCAAGGCGCGTGGCGCCCGGGTGACGGCCGAGGCCTGCCCGCACCACTTCACGCTCACCGACGAGGGGCTCCGCGGCTTCGACTCCAACTTCAAGATGAGCCCGCCGCTGCGGACGGCGGCCGATGTCGAGGGGATCATTGCGGGCGTTGTCGATGGCACGATCGACTGCATCGCCACCGACCATGCGCCGCACGCGCCCGAGAAAAAGATGCTGGAACTCGACCGAGCCCCGTTTGGGATCCTCGGCCTCGAGACCGCCGTCGGCCTCACGGTCACGCGCCTGGTGGCGACCGGGAAGATCGGCTGGCCTCGAATGATCGAGAGCATGAGCACGCTGCCTGCCAGGATTCTGGGCGTGGATCGTGGCACGCTGCGGCCCGGCGCCGTCGCCGACATCACGTTGATCGACCCGTCGCTGGAATGGACCGTTGATGTGAAGTCGTTCCAGTCGAAGAGCGTGAATTCGCCATTCAACGGCTGGAACCTGCGGGGCAGGGCGGTGGCGACAATCGTGGCAGGCCGAGTGAAGTACCGACTGAGACGGGACTGACTGAGACGGGGCTAGCGTTCAGGGTTCATTCGTCCACGGTTCCTTGCTGATTGTTCGTTCGTGCTGTTCACTCTGTCCTGTCAGCAGGGCCTTCGCATGACGCTCATCATCGACGGCTACAACCTGCTTCATGCGTCGGGCGTGTTCGGCGACGAGCGGGGGCCCCGTGGCTTTGAGAAGTCTCGACTTGCGCTGCTCGACATGCTGGTCGACCTGCTGGGTGACGCCGCGGCCAATACAATCGTGGTGTTCGATGCCGCCCGGGCTCCCGATGGCCTGCCGGCGCGGCTGAACCATGGCGGGATCCGCGTCTGGTTTGCGCGGGAATACCCGGATGCCGACTCGCTCATCGAGGAACTGGTCGAGGATGCCGAAGCACCGGCGAGCCTGGTCGTGGTCTCAGGCGACCGGCGGTTACAGATCGCCGCCCGCCGTCGCCGGGCCCAGGCCGTGTCGAGCGACGAATGGCTAGCCACGATGCGGGAACAGCGTCGGGCTCGAAGCCGCAAGGCGGAGACGAAGCCGCCGGAACCCGGGCCGGCCGACGTCGAGGGGTGGAAACGGTATTTCGGGCTGTAAACAGCCTTATGCCCAACGGGAAGCCTGTGGCGTGTCGCCACCGGCGCCGCTACTGCTTCGCCCAGCGGGCCATCTTGCGGTCGAGTGTCGACCGCTCGATGCCAAGGATCGCGGCGGCCTTTGTCTTGTTGCCCCCTACGGCCTCGAGCGTGGCCAGCACATGTTTCCGTTCCATCTCGTCGAGCGTCGTCGGTGTGAACGGCGCCGGTCGTCCCGTTGGGAGTCGGCCGCTGTCTCCGGCGGAAGAGAGTTGCGAGAGTGCGAGTTCGTGGGCATCCACCCACTCGTCCTGTGAGAGCACCACGGCCCGCTCGACGCAGTTTCGTAACTCACGGATGTTGCCGGGCCAGTGGTAGGCCTGCATGGCTGCCATGGCCTCCGGCGTGAAGCCCCGCACACGGCGGCCTGCCTCTGTGGCAAACCTCGCGAGGAAATGCGTGGCGAGGGTTTCGATGTCCTCCGGCCTTTTGCGGAGTGGCGGCACGAGAATCTCCACGACCTTCAGTCGGAAGTAGAGATCCCGGCGGAAGTCGCCGGCGGCCACCGCCTCCTCCAGATGGCGATTGGTGGCCGCCACCACGCGGACATCGACCTGCACGCGGGCGCTGCCGCCGACCCGCTCAAACGGATGCCCCTCGAGCACCCGCAGAAACTTTGCCTGGATCGCCGGGCTCATCTCGCCGATCTCGTCGAGAAACAGCGTACCCTTGTGGGCCGCCTCGAACTTGCCCGCCTTGCGATCGGTGGCGCCGGTGAAGGCGCCCTTTTCGTGGCCGAAGAGTTCGCTTTCCAGGAGCGTTTCCGAGAGGGCCGCGCAGTTCATGCAGACGAAGGGTGCCGTCCGGCGGCCGCTCGCCTCGTGGATCGCCCGCGCGACAAGTTCCTTGCCGGCGCCGCTCTCACCGCGGATCAGCACCGTGGCCCGGGTCGCCGCCACCCGCTCGATCTGCCCGACGATGTTCCGCAGACCGGCACTCGAGCCGATCATCCGCGACTCCTCGCCCAGCCGGCGACGCAACTGCTCATTCTCGTCGGTGGACCGGGCCAGCCGTGACGAGAGGATTTCGCGAGCGGCGAGATTGTCGATGGCCAGCCCGAGCGCGTCACAGACCGCCATCACGAATTCGAGATCGTCGGGCGTGGCCTCCCGCTGCGTGGCTTCCACCTCCAGGTGCAGGACGCCCACGGCATGCCCGCCCACGCGGACGGGGGCTGAAATGCTCGCCAGTCTGCCGCCCCCCGATACCTCCGTGGAGGCGAGTACCGCCTCGTCGGTTCCCAGCACGGCG
>Ga0214921_10003647_pt1 | contig 23374 bp, 36 predicted proteins | sample LL1505_MetaG_FD_177992 | JGI IMG/M metagenome (GOLD analysis project Ga0214921, IMG submission 177992) | Freshwater microbial communities from Lake Lanier, Atlanta, Georgia, United States - LL-1505 | ecosystem: Environmental > Aquatic > Freshwater > Lake | place: USA: Georgia | collected...
GCGGGCGGCTTCGAGGCGGTCGATCACCGCAAAGCAGGACTCGGTGGCCTCGACCTGACGGGCCGACAAATTGCCCCAGTGGGCCAAGTTCTCGACCATGCCGCGCAGGAACTCATTGCCACCCGTGTAGCCCTGCAAACGGGCCACCAAGGCGCTGTTGGCATCGCGCCATGCTTGGGTAGCCTCTTGACGCTCTGCGGCTCTCTGAGCGCGTTCTGCCTCGATCTGGGCCTTGCGTGCCTCGCGGCGCTTGGTGGCACCAGCCTGACGGCGGGCGCGGGCGTTGTCAGCGCGAACCTTCTCGAAACCCTCGATGCCCCAGCCAGTCTTGGCGACGCAATCGCAACCCACCTTGAACTGGCGTGCGCCAGCCACAGAACCCTTGATCCAGAACTCCCAGCGAATGCCAGTGCCGCAGTAGTCACAGCAACCGCCAGCCTTAGTAGTGCCGTCGCCCAACTCGAACACATTCTCGGTCACATGGGTGCATGAGAAAGGTGCCTTGCCGAGACCTGCTTTTTCAAAGGGGTGTGTCATGTTTCGCTCCTGATTCGCTGTCCTGCACATCGCAGTGGTTGAAGTGTAACTCAGAATTTCACTTCAATGCAATACCCGATGATTGTTTGGGGTCTTTGTCTTCCATCTTCAGGCGGCGCAGGAGCGGGGCCAGCACGCCTTCGGTGTTGGGGGTCTCTTTCATGTACCGCTCGATCTCGGCCACGATGTAGTCGCACCCGTGGTCAAAGCCCTTGATGTAGTTGATGTCGGCGGCGGATTTCAGATCAAACATGGTGGTCTCCTCAAAGAATTTGTCGGTCGCGCAGGTAAGACAACGACAGCGCGTGCATGGCCTGCATCAGATGATCGATGTCATCCGCGCTGGTTCCCTCTTCATCGATGATATTCATCATCACGCAGGCAAGATGCCACATCGCTTCCGCCGTCATGCCGTTAATCGTTTTTGAACTGGTGATGCTCATGCTTCCTCCAATGCCAAAAAGCCTTCGGGGGTTACTGACCACACCACCGCGTCCTTGCGCTGGGCGGTCTTCCTACGGTGGCCGCTGTCGATCACAAAGCCGCGATCCATCAGCGTCACCCGGCAAGGGCGGTACGAGTTGCCCTGCATACCCATGATGTTCTGGGCCTCCTCGTCAGTCAGCCCCAGCGGGTACTTACACAGTTCCACCAGCACCGTGCGCGTCATGGTGCCGAACTTGGGCGCGATGGCCTCTGCGGCGGCTCTGGAGGTGTCGCTATGCCACTGGTGCGGGGGTAGATAGCCTCTGCCCTTGCGACGGCCCAGATCGGCCTCCAGCAACGCGATGCAGGTCTTGATGCTGTCGGCCACAAAGATGTCTTCGGTGCGAATGGACTTGAGTTCAGCCAGCACCCGGCTCATGGTTCGCTTGCTCATGCGGCCTCCTCGATGTCGTCATACAAACTCCGCAGGGCGCTGATCGCAAACTGAATCATTCGATCCTCGTAAACGGGGGAGCCATCCTCCTCCCGTTGTGCGCCAGCCAGCACCAGCATCATTATTCGCGCCTCGATCAAGTCGAGCATTTGTTCGGTGGTCATACGGCCTCCTTCGCGAGTTGCATCTGGCGCTCACGCAAGGCATCGATCTCGGCCCACAACTTGGTGGCGTAGGACTCGGTGATGTCGGTGCCCCACGCCGCAAAGGTTGCGTGGCAATCCATCAAGGCGCGGCGGCAGGTGTAGAAGTCGTAGTCCTTGACCTTGTTGACAAAGACCTCGTGGTGCTGGTTGTAGTTCATACGGCCTCCGGTGCGCTGATCACGCCTTCGTTGATGAGGTGCTGGGCCGTGCGGCCAAACCATCCTTGCAGACGCCAAGCCAGCCCGGTGTCCACGAGGTGTTGCCACGCCTCGATCACCTGCTCCTCGCTCTCGGCCTCGATGAAGCCTTCTGCCAATCCTGTCGCTGTAAAACTGTCCATGTCGCTCTCCTTCGCTATAGCCCCCGAAGGGGCGTTGGGTTTACTTGCTGGTGACCTTGACCGAGAACACGGCGCTGGTCTTGGTGAACTGGGCATATGCCTCTGCACCGTGTACCTTGATGAAGGCGTCCTTGTCGAACACCGAACGGTTGGTCTCGATGTAGGTGGCTTTGAACAAAGCACCCTCGATAACCTTGGCACCGCCTGCGCTGGCGGAGTTCTTGATCGCGTCCTTGATGGCATTGGCCTGCTTCTCAAGGTCGGCAATCTGTGCCAGCAGTGCGCCGAGGGTGTCTACGCTGTTGATGTTGAGATCGTTGTTCATCGCTGTTTCCTTCGCTGTTGCCTGACTCTGCGGAATTGCTGTGTCAGTGAAGATAGTGTAACACCATCTTTCACCTGTGCAACACCCTTCTCAAATTATTTTGTAGGTGCTTACCCTAATATGTCTTGATTTAGCAACAGCCGGGTGTCGTCCAGCAAATCCGCCTCATCAAAGCCCCACTTCTTGGGGAAGCCCTTGGTGCCAAGGCCGTGCAGGCCCGTAGCGCCTCTGTGATGCTCTGGGCATAGTGGGATGACATCCATGTGGCTTGCGCGTCTTCCAGCCCCCGTTCCGGCCCTTGGATGGTGTAGTTCTGCCGGGGTGCCGGGGTAGCCCATCCTGCGACAGACGGCGCACCCCAGTTCAGCCACGCGGCTCATGTGCTTCTTTTCCGCAAGGGTTGTCACTGGCGCGGCCCCTTCGCTTCCAAGGCGCGGATCAACTGCGCCTCGTCCTCCTCGGACAGTGGAGTGGCGTTCTGCATCAGCGTGCCATCCTCGACCATCTGATGGATGTCGGCGATCATCGCGGCCAACTCTTCTGGGGTGCCCTCGAAGTCGTCAAAACAACCCGGCGCGAAAACCACCTTCAACTTCTCACTCATTGCTTTGCTCCTTTATGGCTTGAGGTTGTAGCAACCGTAGGTCATGCATCACCCGCAACAGTCAACTCACGGTCTGGCACATAGTCGTGAACGATGAAACCGTTCTCAATCTTGCCCACCCACATCTCGGGTATCCATGTGAAACCCCCAGACCGCAGACGCCTCATGTGCGCCCTGCGCTTGTGTCTGGCCGGGCTGGCGTGCGTGCCGCCCTTGTGCGGTTGCCTGACCTGCGGCTCTGGCTTCAACTCGATGGTGTTCCACGAGTACACAAGCGGCTGGTGCTTGGCCCTGCGCTTGCGGTTGATGAATTCCAAACCCTTTGCCATGTGGGCAGTGACCACTTGCTCGGTGGTATGCGCACGCAAGTTAACCAGACAGGCGTAGTTGACCGCACTGATGCAAGCGTCCTCGTACAGTTGCAGGGCTTCGCGCTCGGCCATGCCACCCTTCTTTGCCGCATCCATCAACTTCTGGTGGACGACAACATTGGTGCCCTCGGGCGCATTATCCTCACTACCGACAACCCTGACCCGTTTTTCGGTAACGATCACGAGCGGGCTGTTGAAGCCATCATTTGTCCACAGCATGGCGGCGGCACCTTCATAGCCGCCAAACTTGATGTATCTGTCGTAGGTGAACGCAATGTCAGGCCACGCGGGTTGAATGATCGCCATACTGTCGGAGGGCGTCATAAACTCGTTGAGATGGCGCATCTCGGTATCCCAGCCATGTTGACGGCCAATCTTGGTGAGTTCCTCTTCAGCATGGTCGCCAAGTTCTGTGAAGTCGAACCATGTGTAGTCTGCGGCGTCGAACGCCACCTTTGATGCAAGGTCTGCCACTCTCGGATTCATTCTGGTTTTCCTTTCGTAAATCCCTTGCGGTTTTTGAGTTGCGCACAAGTCTGGCAACGCCACATCACGCGGCCATCACTCGTGCGCACCTTGGTGTCTGCTGGCCGTATGCGGCACACCTGACAGGTCTTTGCCTTTTCAGTCATTGCGCTCTTTCGCCCATTCGTTGCGGATGGCCGCCACCCAGCCAGCATTGAAGTGGCGTCGCACCTCTTCGTTGCTGGCCGTGCGCGGCGCACCCATGTTGTCGAGGTAGTCGTTGAATGCATCCTCGAAAGACTTGACGCGCACCGGGCGGACAAACTGCGTCTGCTGTGCCTGCCTGCGCTCCAGTTCCTTCCACGCCTCTTCCTCGGCCTGATCAATCATTGGCGACGCCCCCTTCGCGGTTGATCTTGAAAAAATAGTCGTTGCGGTATTCCGTCGGCGGAATCCAGCCCTTGCTTTTCCATGTGGTCATCACATCCGCACCGTGCGTCCAGACCTTACCCCACTCAGTGGTGAAGGTGTCCTTGCTCTTCTGCGCGGGCTTCACATCAGCCACCAGAACCAACTTTTTCTTTCCAACCTTTCCAGTCATTTCAATCTCCTTCTTTGACCATGAAGTAAAGGGAAGCCGACAACATAACAAGGCCCGCTAAAGCAAGCCAATGGCTGTGCAAGACCCAGCCGTCAAACAATACCGTGAACCAACCAAGTCCATGTACCACGCTCCATTGAAAATAATTCACAGCGTTGCCTTTCCTTCGGCTCTGTTGTTGGCCTGCTCTGTGCGCCAGATTTCCACGCGGGCCTGCGCACCAATCAAGTCCCAGCGCAACTTCTCTTCGATCTCGGTGGCCTCCTTGATGCCTTGCAACAGTTGCAGGTACTCAGGGTCGCTGTACGCCTCACGCTCTTGCGCGGCCACCGATGTCTCGATGGTGCGCTTCATTAGAATGGCCTTCAGGCTCTTGCGGTACTCTTCGAGGTACACACGCTCGGCCTTGGCCTTTGCGAACTTCTTGCCGTTGAGCAAGATGTAGTCAACTGCTTTGTGTGGGTCTCTGTCTTCGCTCATGCCTCACTCCTTCGCTGGTGGTTTCTGGCACATCCAAAAAAAGATGACCAGCAAAATAAAACAAATCCAAGTCGCGGCACCCGTGATCGCCATGACGATCACAAAGATGTTCCATAGTTCAATCATCGCGGCGCTCCCTGTCCTGTCGCTCCTCCATCATGGCTTCAGCGAAGTCCCATGCAGAGCGTGCAATGTCATCAGGAAACACGCCATTTTTTGCCTTTGACAAGATGGCGTGCAGAGCGAACATCGCGTAGATGTCGGTAAGTTCTGGTTCGGTTTTCATTCGATCTCCTCGATCTTGATCTTGAGCATTCCGCCGATGTCGGGTGCCCAGTAAATTCGCAGGTCAACGATCTGCGAGTCGTCGTCGAACACGCCAGCGTGCGCCAGCCCGTCGAGCGTTGCCTTCAGCAAGTTGTCTAAGTCCCTGCGTCGTTTGTCTGGCCTCCACGCCTCAATCACCACGCGCAAGGGTTTAGTGAAGTGCGCCACCTTGCCTTGCAGTGTCATCTGGTCACCGACCTCCTCGCGGTATTCGCGACCTTTGGCGCTGATGATCATGCGGCCATTGAAGTTGCGCCAGTATGTGTTGACCGACGGGGGCCACGGCAGTGTGAACTCAATCATTGGTCATTCGCATCCGGTGGCGGATGGCCTCTGACAGTTCCTCTTGATTCCACTGCAATGCCAGATCGGCACACGCATTGCGTTCAATGTGAATCGCCTGCTTGGTCGTCTGTATGGCGATTGCCATGATCTCGGCCTTGGCCTCCGCCAGAGCCTTGTTGAACTCGTCCTGCGTGTACAAGGTCTGACCCTGCGCAAATATGTTTTTTTCCATCGTCATTTCCACTCTCCTTCGTTGCCTCTATTACCCTTTGCCCACTGTTCTCGAACATCTGCCTCAAGACGCGATTCGGGATGTAATTCATTCCACCCCTTGTGCCATCGGCCCACTTCGTCACGGTAACCTCTGAGCCATCGGTATGCACCGTCACGATCTTGTAGTCTTTTTTTGATGACCCAACGAACGAGACAGCGATGCCGATGCTCATCTTCCCCTTGGCCTTCTTTCGAGCCATTCAAAATCGTCCTCCATCATCAAAGGACATCGGGACGCTGTTGTCTGTCTCGACGAACTGTTGACTTGCTTTGTGATACCAGAGGCTGTACCAGTCCTCCGCTTCACCGTTGCGTTGCTTCTCGCACATCAGCATGGCGTCGGGCACCATAGGATCGACATTGCCGACCTGCGCTTGGTGTTCCTTTTTCTTGTTACGCCAGACCATCAACACATTGTCGACTTGGTCGCTGATCGCGCCTGACCCCTTAATGTCGTTCTTGTTCGGCTGAATTTCTTCCGACTGCAACTTGCGGATGTGGTGTATCAAGTGGATGTGGACATTGTGGTCACGCGCCAGCGCGGTCAACTCGTCCACAAACGCCTTCTGTGCGTTGTAGTCGTCTTCGCCGCTCACGCACTTCATCAGGCTGTCGATAAAGATGTGGCCGCAACCAAGTTCCATCGCGCTGTATCGTGACACCGCCACGACCTGCTGTGCGGTCACTGTGCCCTGCTGGTCGTACAGCCACAACTTGCCACGCGAAAAGTGCTGGAGTCGCTCAACCAGTTCCAGCAAGTGCTTCTGCTTGTTGATATACATCGGGTTGTAGATGTCCTCACCTGCAAACTGGCGGAGCATCCGCGTCAGCGTGCGCTTGGGTTTCATCTCAAACGACGCGATCATCACGCGCTGGTTCTGCTTAATCAGGTGCAGAGCGATCTGCCCAGTGATCATGGACTTGCCACCACCGTTTCCACCAGCGTACAGCGTGACTTCGCCGGGGCGGAAACCAAAACCCGCATGAGTCTTTGTCCACGGCATCACCTGCTGGACATCCTGCTTGGGGTTCAACACATCGTCGCGCACCTCGTCGAGAAACTCGACAGCGTCACGCACCTTCTGGCCGACATCGTGGGCCTTGATGTACTTCTCGAAGTCAACCTCTTCGGGCTTGACTATCCGAATGCGACGGGCCTCGTCCAATTCCTTGGCCCGCTTTTGAATTTCAGACACCTGCATAGTGAACTACCTCCTCGATTCGCTGTTGTGCCACTTTCAAACGCTCCATGTCCTCTGTGCTGAGTTGCTTGCCCTTGCTCATGTCGTATGCCGCGATCATTACCACGAGGCACTCGAACGATGCAATGCGAAGCAGGTCAGTTGCGTAAAACGCGGGCTTGAGCCTTGGCTTGCTTGGCTCGTTCCAATCGCGCTTCTTCTCTTCCGGCGGAAACAGGTCGGACAAATCCATTCCCACCGCGCCCACAACATCGTGGACTTCACAACCGCCAAAGCAATGCACCAGCACGCGCCCGTCCGGTGTCTCTCGGATCGACAGCGATGGCGACTTGTCTGCGTGCGCTGGGCACTGTGCCGTCCATGAGCCGTTGCGGCCCTTGACCTTGCCAAGACGCGAGATGAACTGCTCGGCTGGGGTCATGTCCTGCTCCTGATGCATCTTGCTTGCTCTCGCAACACAGTCTGAATTGAACCGGGGGCGCAAATATTGGCGCTATCGTCAATGGCTTTTGCACATTCCTCACGCTCATGCGCGGCGATAACGGCGGCGAAGCGTTGAAGGTTGGGCAGGCAGTCTTCCTCTGCATCAAGAGAGCCGTACTCGCTTGAATAGCCCTCAAGCATTTCCCACAAACCCACCTCTCGCGCCAATCGGATGATGTCTTCTCTGTTCATATCACCCTCCGCATAGGTTGCTGTTCGCCAGCATCATCTTCCCAGCGGCGCTGGTTGATGTAGGTCAGGGGCGCGGGGTCAAAGCCGGAAGTCCACTGCTCAGTCTTCTTCAACTTAGTGACATTGGCGATGATGATGTCGGCCACCATGTCGAGGTCGTGCTTGGCCCACTTCTTCTCGCACTCGGCGCGGGCAACCTTCCTCTTTGACGAAGGCCACGCAGACCAGAAGTCGTTGAATCGCATCGTTGTCGGCTTGGCCGACGATATATTCTTCTTCTGTATCTGTATCTGTTTAGGGTTTGTGTTCGGTTTCGTTTCGGTTTCCGATTCGGTTTTCTTCGGCCTGCCGCCTCGCTTTCCGAGGGATCGGTTTGTTTCGACTTGATGTTGATACTTGGCGATTTCCATGTCGCAACGATTGTTGCGATACCCGTCAACACCCTTGTCGAAAAACTCCCCCAAAACCGATTCGGTTATGTCCAAATCAAGCCTGATCTTGCGTGCAACCGATTCGGTATCGAGTGGGATTGGCTTCTCGCTGATGTAGTACAGATCGAGCAGACGGCGGTACGCCAAATCTTCGGCGTCGGACAGGTGTGTCGTGTGTGTGATGTAGTCGCCCAAATAAAATTTGTACCAGATCACTTGAGTTCTCCAAACAGGTCGGGCCGAAGCGTCGCACGCAACACCTTGCCCTTCGTGTACCTTTCAATCGCGGCGCAAACCTCTGCGCTTGCCAGCCCGCGTCCGGTGATGATTGCGGCCATCCACTGCTTGGTGATGCCCAAGTGACGCGCCAGCGCGATCTTGGCTCCTCGTGGCTTGCCCTCGAAAAATTGCTCCAAAGTCATTGTCTCTCCTTTCGGTTGGTGAAACTTGATCATACACCAAAAAAGACTTTGTGCAAGGGGGTTGTCAAAAATAGTTCAAGTTGGTATAGTACCTCGGATCAACAGCGAAAGGAGCGGCGAATGCGCGATGAAGGCGAATACCACCAAGCCATGCTGGAGAGGCAACTGATGCTGGCTGACGCCCTTGACAGGGCAGAGGCGGGCGTTGCAAGCGAAGACGACTGGAGCGTCATCCGCTATGAATGCGGGATGCCCAAGAGTCAAAAAGTGAAAACCGTAACCAATGGAGCGAACCATGAGTTTGATAGCGAAAGCAAGTGAAGGCGGAACTTTTACCCCCGTGCCGCCGGGGATGCATCTGGCGCGGTGCTACCGCGTCGTTGATCTGGGCACTCAGAAGAGTGAGTACCTCGGGCAAGTCAAGACCCTGCCCAAGATAATGATCCAGTTCGAGGTGCATAGCGAAGACGACAACGGCAAGCCGCTCGTCACGGGCAAGGGTGAGCCGATGACCATCAGCAAAAACTTCACCTTGTCGCTGGCCGAGAAGGCGACCCTGCGCAAAGACCTTGTGTCGTGGCGTGGTCGCGAGTTCACCAAGGATGAACTCAACGGGTTTGAACTCAAGAACATCTTGGGCGCATGGGCCTACCTGAGTATTGCCAAGTCCACTGGCAACAACGGCAAAGAGTACACGAACATCATGTCGATCAACCCAGTGCCCCCGGCGCTGAAGAAGAACGGCCTGCCCAACGGTCACAACCAGACGGCGCTGTTCTCTTTGGACGATCCCAACATGGAGATGTTCGAGACCTTCAGCGATGGCCTGAAGCAAAAGATCATGGCATCACCCGAGTGGCAACGCCGCGAATACGAGACCGCAGAAAGTCGCAGTGGCGCTGACCGCGAAGCCCGCAAGGGTTCCGGGTTTGATGACATGGATGACGACATCCCTTTCTGACCGGGGGCCGTGTGAGTGACACATCACATCACGGGGTCATTGTCCAGTGCTTGCGGGACTACGGCCCCCTCGGTAAAGACGGGATCGCCCGCAAGACTGGCCTGCTGGTCAACCAATGCTCTCGGGCACTACCAGTGCTGGAGCGCAACGGTTTGATCGAGCAGACGGGTCGCACCGTTATGTCTGACTCTCGACGCCAAGAGCGTGAATGGAGGGCTTGCCGTGCAACAGAAACTGTTTGACGAGAAGAGGGCGCTGTCCCTTTTCTTCGGGTCTCCCGCCAAGAGCAGGAGCCGCGACGCAGGCACCAGCCACGCCGCTGGCGAGAAGGTAGATACCGCTCGGCTTGAAGGGATGGTCTATGAAGCGATTAAGAAGTACCCCGACGGGTGCATCATGGACGATGTCATAGCCTCCCTGCCGGGCGTTCGGGAACACAGCATTCAGCCGCGCTTTGCGCCCCTGATCCGCAAAGGGTTCGTGGTTGAAACCGGAGAGAAGAGACCGGGTAGATCAGGAAGACTTCAACGAGTCATTAAAGCAACAGAATAGGAGAGTGGCAATGTTTATTTCTACCGCAGAAAAGAGCAAGATTACCCAAGACATCGGGTCGATGCAGGCGGCGCTTGACAGGATGCTGACCGACATTCAGTACCTGTCGGCCAAGGTCAAGGTGCTGGAGGCCAAGCCTGTGCCCAAACCCGTCAAGAAGACTTACAAGAAAAAGAAGTTGACCGCAGAGCAACGCGAAAAGCAACGCGAATACGCTCGTCGGTATCAAGCAAAGAAAAGACTGGAGAAACAAAATGGTAACAGCGTCAGCACCACGGGCCAGTGAGTCCAACCATTGGTACACCCGTGAGGGCGTGCCGATGTACACCGTCGAGGCCAAGAAGGGGGGACAGCGGGCCACAACCCTACGGGACGCCCGCTCCTTAAACTTGGTTCCCAGCGTCACTACAATCCTGAATGTCGCGGCAAAGCCAGCCCTGCTGGCGTGGATGCAACAGCAGGTACTGCTTGCGGCGCTGACCCTACCTCGTCGCCCTGACGAGCCAGAAAAAGAATATATCGACCGCATCATCTCTGACTCAAAAGAGCAGGGCAAGGCGGCGGCGGACGCTGGAACTGACATCCATGCGTCCATCCAAGGACACTATGAAAACAAACCAACAGGAAAACACCAAGAGAGTGTTGACGCCTGCGTTAAGGCAATCAGAGACCACTTCGGAGATGCCATCTGGATTTCCGAGCGTGCATTTGCACACGAGGCGGGTTTTGGAGGTAAGTGCGATCTATTTTGCGCTGGCACCCTTAACGCCGTCGTGGACATCAAAACCAAAGAGTTCACCGACCCAGACAAGATCGGTGGCTACGATGAGCATTTGATGCAACTTGCGGCGTATCGCGTTGGCCTTGGTATTCCCAAGGCACGCTGTGCAAATGTGTTTGTCTCTCGCAATGTGCCGGGGCTGGTGGTGGTCAAAGAATGGCCGCTGGAAGAACTCGACACGGGCTGGGAAATGTTCATGCACTTGCTGGCCTTTTGGCAACTCAAAAACAACCACAAGTAATCATGGAACAAATACAAGCCTACCGATCAAGCGACGGCACCCTTTGGGACAACAAAGAGAAAGCCGAGCGCCACGAAATCTTTTTGAAGAAAGACATGGTCATTGAAGAATTCTTGAATGACCCCATCAATCCATACAAGGGGCTGGCGCAAAAAACAATTGCCCGCGCAACCATCATCAATTGGGAATTCTGGAAGAACAAAAATGCTCAGTGAAGAAACGATCAAACAAATCTTTTTCTATTGCGATCTGCACGAACCCAACGCCCTCGTTGCTGACGATGTGGACATTGTTCAGTTTGCGCATAAACTGGAAGCATTCTTGCGGCCCATTATTGCCTCAGAGGAGCATCAGCGATGCGTGAAGATTGTCAACGATATGAACCGAGAGGTGGCCCGCTCGTTGGAAAATCAGAGGCCGAAATAGCCGAGGCGCTTATGGAGGCGTATCTGCGGGGTTTTGATGACGGTGTCCAAGAAACCCAGCAGTCGTTTATCCAGACCCAAATGCTTCTGATGATGCCCGCAGGAAACGCATGACCGACAAAGTAATCCCGATACTTGCCGAGAGAACTTGCGGAGAATGCACGGCCTGCTGTGAGGGGTGGCTTACCGGAGAGGCCCACGGCCACACCTTCCAGCCCGGTCGCCCCTGCTTCTACCTGCAAAACAACTGCGGCATCTACGAGACTCGGCCAGAAAACCCCTGCCAAACTTACAAATGCGTCTGGCTGGCAAGTGACACGCTACCCCTGTGGATGCGCCCAGACAAGGTCAAGGCTATCGTCACCGAGCGAGAGATTGAGGGAATCAAATACTGGGATGTCTCGGAGTGCGGCCAGACGCTGTCATCCGAGGTGCTGTCTTACCTTGTGATGTGGACGATTGATCACCAGAGCAATCTGCAATACCGGATCAACAACGGCCCGTTCAAGATCGGCCAAAAAGACTTCCTCGATTTATAAAAAAAGCCCCCAGTGATGGGGGCCAAGGGTAGGAGAGTGGCAACTGCTTCTACCGCATCAATGTTAACCCGCCCCGCGCCTTCTGCGGGGGCTGTTTGGCTTTGGCTTCCTCTTCCATCTGTCGCGTGCGGTACAGATCGTAGGCTGTGGTAGCAAGCCCGCCAACGATGCCCAAGCCCTTCAGGAAGGCCGTAACGGGTGTGCCGGGGGGTAGCATAGCCATACCGTCCAAAACGGCTTGTACGCCCGATAGAACGGCCCCAGAGGTATCGCCCTTCTCGTACCTGTTCAATGCTTCTGCGGCGCTCAAGCCCATGCCTGCACCAGCAAGGGCACCAGTAAACGGCACCTTCTGCGCCACGGCACCAATCTTGCCCAGCCCGCTTGGCGCGGCTTCTTGGGCTGTCTTCAGTCCGGCTTGGGCCGCAGTTGCTTTGGTTTGCGCCTCGCGGGCGGCACTCTCGGCGGCGGCAGTGCCGCGCTGGCGAGTTGATTCGGCACCCTCAAACGCTTTTTGACTAGTTTGAACATTAGCGCGTGCTGACTCAACTTGCGGTGTGACTGCCTGCACCCGCTCTCGGCCCAATTCCATCCACCTATTGCGACGGGCAGTCTCTTCGGGTGACAGCACCAATTGCTCGGGGCCAGTCCCGGTCATCTGCCAACTTCCCATGCCAAGTTGCTTTTGACGGGCAATGTTCTCAGCGTTGCGGGCGGCAATATCTCCAGCCCCCATACCGCGAGGATTCTTGCCAGTGGTCATGTCCTCGACCTGCGCCAGCATGGCTTCTGGCGGCAATTGCCCCGGCATCTTGCGGGCGTAGTTCTCGGCACCAGAAGCGCCGGGCAACTTGGCCCGATCAGCGGCTGTCGGCGTCGTGTACCTAGTAGATTGCTGGGTCGCCCACTCAAGTTCACGCTCCAGTGTCTGGAGGGCGCTTTGTGATGCGCGATACTGCTGTTCAAGCCTTGCGGCTTCTTGAGCCAAACGCTGGGCGGTTTCGGTCGATGCACCGGATGCGGCATTTGCCGCCGCTCTGGCTGATTCGTATGCGGCCTTGGCATTGTTTACAGCGGCTTCCGCCTCCTTCAGCCCCTTACCACCAAACGCCTGCGTGACAAGACCAGTAACAGCGCCAGCGGCCCCAAGGTCTCCGCCGCTGATGTCGCCCTGTTCATTTCGCACCAAACGAGTTGCCGCTTTGTAAGAATCAGGCATCCCCTCAAGGTTTGGGCGTGCGCTTGGCGGCATTTCGTTAATGTCTTTTGGCAAAGGCTCCACTTCACCAAAACGGCTGGATGTGGTTTCGGGGGGGGCTTCCCCTTCCGCCTTTTGCTCCGCTGGCGCGGCACCAAAGCCACCGTTTTTTCCGATGTCGATCACATAGTCCAGACCCTTGGGGCCAACCGACTTGAGGTCGCCACCAGACTTGATGTATTGGTCAGCAACACCCGGCCCTTGGTGATACGCAAGCAAAGCCGCCTCGGGCGACTTGTACTTGTCGAGGTAAGTCTTCATCAGCCGAGCGCCACCTTCAATGTTGGCGTTCAGGTCTCGCGGATCGCCCAACTTCATCTGCTCTGCGGTGCTGGGGCGAATCTGCATCACCCCAAAGGCATCAGAGGTTTTGTCGGCGCTTGGGATGTGCCGGAACCCAGACTCACGATAGGCTTGGGCCAGCAGTAGGTTGGGATCGACGCCGTGCTTTTTCGCGGCCTCGACCACCATGTCAGCAACTTTTAGTTGTTGTTCGTCAAGTTTGCTGAAGTCCATTACTGTCTCCCTTTTGCCGCTTCGCGCTCACGCTTCTCGCGCTCAAACTTCTGTAGCGGGGTTTCATTTGCTGGCGGCTTTGAAGCCGGAGCGGCTGGCGTAGATGGAGCGGCGGGCGGCGCTGATGCCGCAGGCTTCTCTGTCTTGGTTCCGGGGAAATACTTGTCGTTGAGTTTTCCAAGGTGATCGTTGTAATCCTTCTGAATTGCTTTGAATTCTGGATCACGCTGGAAGTCTTTGACCATTTTGCCGGGATTGTTCTTCTCCCACTCATAGAACAAATCGGCAACTTGTCTGTCGTACTCGGCACGAGCCTTGATTGCCTCGGCTTTTGCCGCCGCAACAAGAGGCGTGTCCGAAATGCTCGGGCCAAGATTTCTGACAATCACGCGCTCGTTGTTTGAGACTGCGCCCTGACCAGTCAAGAACATTCTTGCGTAAGTCAACTCCATCTCAGACGCATAACGAGCGGCCTGCAATGCGGCGTTAATTTCTGTATCAGTGCCGCCAACCTTACGAACAGCGTCTTCGATGCCCGGAAAGTTGATCGGCCCCTTGGGTGTACTCACGCCTTCTCGGATAGCACCAAGAACTGCCGCTCGAACCGTCGGCTTCTGGAGAACACCAAAAGCGCCCTTTGTTTCGGAGTTGGTTGCAAGTTTGTACATTTGATCCGCATTGAGTGCTTGACCAAATGCCGACTCCCCGGCAGAGTAAATCCGCCCCTTCTGCTCGTCATTTCTCTTGATCTCAAGTTCCTGCGTTTTGGACTCGGCCTCTTCACGCAGTTTCTTTTGACCGGGTGTTTCCATGCCGCTGATGACAGCGGGCTTTCCTTGTCCAGAAGTTGGAGCCGCACCGGGGGCCGCGCCGGGGGCGCTTCCGCCCGTAGTGGGCTTCTCGCCGGGCGTGTAATCGACGCCGCCAATGCCTCGTCCAGCGTAGTACCTTGCAAACTGATCTGCGCGATCTGGGTGACCAATCGGGAATTTTTCGCTTAGTCCCTCGATTTCTCTGAGCATTCGCTGAGTAATCTTTTGCGTCCCAACAAAAGGCAACGGGGCTTCAATTGGCTGGTCGAGATAAGGATCAGCCTTCAAGTAAATGTTGTTGTCGCGGTCATACATACCCTGCGGTGTGCTGATAAAACGCTCACGCTGGTACTTGCCTCGCTCCATCTCTTGCTTGCCATACTCGGGACTGATCAATCCAGCAACCCGAATGCTGTCGGGCGTGACTGGCCGCTCCCTACGCTCTGCCGGGGCACCACCAGCAGGCGCACCTGCCGGAGCCGCGCCACCTGCGGGAACTCCTCCAGCGGGGGCACCGCCTGTGGGCGCTCCGCCAGCGGGAGTTGGGCCAGCGCCAAGCGTTGTAATTTCCTTGGGGTCGTACCCCTGCATATACATTTGATGCTCAAACATCAAACGCTGGTTTTGAATCTCAGCCTGCTTTTGCGCCAGTTCCAACTTGGCCTTGTCGGCGGCTTGCTTGCGTGCCAGAACCTTGTCGGCATCAGTCGCATACGCCTCTGCCGCATAGCCAAGAGACTCACCGAATCCGCCAGTCCTTGTGGGCTTTAGGAAACCAGACGCCGCCGCCATCAACGAGGTGTCGAACGGCGGGTTCATGCGGCTGTCAAGGCTGTTCTTGAGCGCCTCGATCTGAGCATTCAATGCCGCCTCTTGCGCACGCTTGTTACGCAAGGCTTTCTGCATGAAGTCTTCTTCAGGGGCTTCTTGCTCAAGACCAGAGATGCGTTGTGCGGCCTGCGCCGGGTTGGGTTGCTGGGCAGGCTGTTGTTGTTGCGGCGCGGGTTTGGCCGGAGCCATCGCCCCAAGCCCGCCCACAGGTGGTTGCTGTTGTGGTGCGATTGCCATGTCTTACCTCTTCATCTTGATAGAGCCGCCGCGTGCCAGATACGCACGAGCCTTGGAGCCACGAGCGGCGCCACCCTTTTTCATCATCACTGCGCCGCCATCCTTTTGACCAGTGCCGCGTGCAAACGAGCCAAGGCCCGCAAGCAAGCCAGCGATCTGAGACAGCGGGCTGTTGGAGTACGCGCCAGCCTCGGGGCCAACCTTCTGGGTAACCTGTCCGGTGGGAATCTGGTAGCCACGCATTAACTGAGAGAAGGCTTGCGTCTGCGCCATCGGGTAGTCCAGCATCTTCTGGCCCAGCGCCTGCTGTTGACCGCCGTACTCGCTCATGGCCTTCAGACCACCCAGACCCAGTTGCTGTTGCTCTTGGCCCAGTTGCGTGAACGCCTGACCGGATTGCAGGGCGCGACTCAAGTCAGCCTGCGCAGTCCTACCAGCCTCGGTGTAACCTTGCTGGAGGGCTTGCATCTGCTTACCAAGCAGATCGGACTGAAGGTCGCGCAGAGCGTTCCCGGTGATCTGCTGTTGACGGCGTGATCCATACTGACCAGAGCCGATAGCCGCCGCGCCAAGGTTCGGCAGGATGTTCTCGCGGATGCTACGCTGTTGCAAACGACCCATTTCTCCCACCACCGCATTGGTGTATGGGTTCATGTAGTCGGCCACCACATCGGGCACCGTGGTAGCGCCAGCCTGACCCAATAACTGGGAAGACGCGCCCAACGAGCCAGCGCCAGAGAATGCCACATCAGGCACCATCTGGAAGGCTTGCTGTTGCAGTGGACTGAAGCCAGCCACACCGCCTTGCATGACGGCGTTCTGGCCGAGGTTGGCGATGTCCTGAAGGTAGTTGGTGTAGAACTCCGGCGCAGTCGCTTGCGTTTCTGTCGTCGTCGTTACATCTGGTAGGGGGTCACCCTGAAACAGTCCAGCCATTATTTGGCTCCTTTCAGATAGGAAGTCAGAGCCTTGGTCTTAGGCGGAATCTTGTTGATCGGCGCAGACCGTTTGTGTGCCCTGATGTTTTCGCGGAACTTGTTTAGAGCCTTGGCCCCAGCCTTGGTCGAGCCGTTGCCGATCTGGGCTACGGTCTCTGCGTCAATCACATACTCGCCATCGGCCAGCATCGCGGGGATGTCGTCCGACTGACCGTCGCCGGGGCCATGCACCGGAGCGCCATGCCGGAAGTTCAGGCGACCGTTGGTAATAGGCACATTCGACCAAGCAGGCAGGCCACCGCTCTTCATGCCAACGCCAGAGGGCGGCGTGCCCTGCGGGATGGAAGGCTGATTAGGCGTGAGACCAGTCTGCGGCAAAGGCATCTGCTGGGGAACTTGCGAAGCGTTCTGCGCGGCCTGCGGAGGCATACCTTGCGGGGCCGCAGGTTGAGGAGGCTTGAACGGCGACGGGTTGCGCAGATTTTGAATTGGATCGACAGCCTTGCCAAAAGTGTAGTAGGTCTGAGGCGCGGCTTGACCAAGCCCGCCTTGCGGGGCAACTGGCGCAGGCATACCGCCTTCAGCCATGTTCTGCTCTTCGCCGATGTCTTCGCTTGTGTACTCTTGGTCTGGCCCGAACTCTGCCTCGTCGTAACGAGCGTAGTCGCCGGGGTTGACTTCGTTAAAGCCCGGAGCGTTCAGGTTCTGATACAACTCGGTGCCGTACAACTCAGGCATCTGCTCGGGTGTGCCGTACTCGTCGTAACCAACATAGTTGGCGGGGCCGATACCGAAGTCAGTGGTGCGCGGGTTGATCACACCGACTTGCGACATATCGATGCCACCGCCGGAGCCACCACCGCCACCGCCGAATAGGTCGGTGTTGCCAAGCAGACTGCCCAGCACAGCGCCAGCAATACCAGCGCCACCGTAGGTGTTCAAGCCCTTGAGCAAATCTTGGATTGCGCTTTCGCTTGCGCGTTCAGTTGCGCGTTGCTCGGCGAGTTCGCGGCCAGTTGGGCCTCGGTCGATGTCAACGCCGCCAGAGCCGCCAGCCCCCGTTACTTTTGTGGGGCCAGTTACTCGACCACCACCAAGCGGGATCACATTTCCTTGCGGATCATAGACAGCGACAATGTTGCCATAGCCATCTGTGACCATAGCATTGCCTTCGTCATCGTATGTGGTCTGGTAAGCATCAACAGTCTTGAAGATGTTGCCGTCTGCGTCGTAAATGATCTGCGAACCATCGTCCATAGTCTCGACGCTGGAGCCGTCATCGTAGTACACGCGGTTGCCGCCGCCCATTTGAGACAGACCACCAGCGGGGGCGGTAGGCTGACCGTTTTGAGCCACGACATCGCCGTTTGCGTCAGTCACAAACACAATGTTGTTGTCAGCGTCAATGGTCACGGTGCTACCGTCGTCATCCACATAAGTTGCGGTGCCGTCGCCGTTGCTGACAAACCCAGCGGGGAAGCCATCGGGGTTTGGTGTCGAACGAACATCACCGCTAGACACAGCAGAGGTCGTGGGAATCTGATCGAGGAACGATTGCAGTTGAGTCGGGTCAGCGCCAGTCAAACGGCTTTCTCTCTGATACTCAGCCGCCGTTTGTGGATTGCCATACTGCTGGCCGTTTGCGCCGATCGTCAACCCACGAGAGAACATCGGCGTATCTGTGCCAACTCCATCAAACTGAGCCTCGGTCACATCCAGAACATTACCGTTTGCGTCGTAAGTAATGGATGAGCCATCATCAAAGTATTGCGTGATAGTGCCGTCCGGGTTCTCTTCTTCCGCGACCGGATCGCCTTCTGGCGGGTCTTCATCAGAGGGGTCTCCGCCACCAGCCATCTTGATCAAGCCACCCTTACGCTCTTCTGGCGGCTCTTCGTAGTAATCGTCGCCAGAGCCGTCATCCTCTGTGTAGTCGTCTTCGGTGTAATCGTTTGGAGATGTGCCGTCGGCATAAGCGATCAACTCGCCATCCCAGTTGTACACATTGCCGTCGGCATCCGTCTGCGTGTAATCAGAGTGATCGCCCTCTGCAATCAGGTTGCCATCCCAATCGTATTGGTTGCCATATTCATCGGTGAACACATAGTCGGAGTGATCTGCTTCGTAAAGCAGGTTCCCGCCAGCGTCGTATTGATTGCCGTACTCGTCGGTGTAAGCAACATCAGCAACAGAGCCTTCGTCGCTGGCATCATCGGCCATCGTGCCATCGGCATATTGGACTAGGTTGCCGTCGGCGTCGTACAGGTTTCCCTCGTCATCAGAGAACAAACCGTCGGTGTCGCCAGTAGTGTCGTAGCCAGTGGTGGTGCCAAGCCCGGTGACGACATTACCATCCTCGTCAACAACGGTGTCAGCGCCGCCAGCCTGAACGACATCGCCGTTCGCGTCATACAGAACACCATCGGTGTCGGTGTAGGAAACGACATTGCCATCGGCGTCATAGTTGACGACAGTTCCATCGTCAAGCGTCTGGGTTGATCCGCCGCCAGCAACTGCATCTTCGCCGCCGCCAGCAACAACGGTGTCTTGATCGCCAACACCAACCCAAACTGGGTTGTTGTTTTCGTCAAGTTCGTATCCGGGTAACAAGTTACCCTCATCATCGTATGCAATAACAGCGGTGTCTCTAGATTCAGTGTCTTCCGTCTGATCCCCCTGACCAACACCCGCGCCCGCACCCGCTCCTGTGGTCTTTGTGCCGCCCGTCGTTTTTGTTCCGCCAGCCGGAGTTTTGGGGCCAGTTGCAGTAGGCGCTTTGGGGCCAGTACCTGTAGGCGTTTTAGGGCCAACTGTTCCGGTGCCAACTCCTGTTTTGCCGGGCACGAATGGGGGTGTACCAACATTGGTGCCGCTAGTTCCTGTGCCCTTGACAACAGAAGTCACGCCGCCAGCACCAGTGGTGCCGCCCTTGGTTCCGGTTCCGCCCGCAACAGTTGTTCCACCAGTGCCGCCCGTGCCACCTTTTGTGGTTCCACCAGTACCGCCAGTACCTCCGGTGCCGCCAGTGCCGCCCTTAGTGGTGCCGCCAGTGCCACCAGTACCGCCCGTGGTCTTCGTGCCGCCCGTCAGTTTGTCGATGACGAACTTGGTTCCAGCGCCAAGAGCCGCGCCAGCAAGTGCGCTGGTAAGCGTGCTACCAACCTTGGAGCCTCCGGTGGTCTTACCACCCGCACCAGTCGTTGTACCAGTGGTCTTCGTCCCGGTGCCCGTGCCAGTAGAGGTCAGGGTTTTGCCAGCAGTTCCGGTGGTGCCAGTGGTCTTGCCAGTGGTTGCTGTGGTCTTGCCTGCGCCAGTGCCCGTAGAAGTCAAGCCAGTGGTGCCCGTGGTCTTTGAGGTCAAACCGGGCAACTTAGATGTGGTGCTGGCCGCAGTTGTGCCAGCAGTCTTGCCAGTAGTTGTAGCGCCGGGCTTTGTTGCGGTTGTGGCGGCAGTTTTTGCGCCAGTAGCACCCAAGCCGCGCCCAGCAGGCTTTGCCGCGCCAGACGATCCCTTCAGCGCTGATGTCACAGCGGTCTTTGGTTGTCCGGCAATGTTTCCGAACTTGTCCACCTTCGCGCCGCCAGCGCCACTCATAGCGCCCATGCCGCCAGCGCCTGCCGCGCCACCAGCCATCGGGCCTGCGCCACCAGCGCCGGGTCGGCGTCCGCCAGCAACTGCGGCACCGCCATCCATCGGCGCGAAGCCCTGCGCATCAGCCATCGGGCCGTAGCCGCTAGAGCCAGCCAGTTGTCGAATCGCGGAAGTGATGGGGGTCTCGCCACGCAGTGCGGCGGCACGATCACCAGCGCGGGTGTCGCTGTATCTTTGGAATCGTGGCAATTGGTTAACTGCTCGACGCTTTTCAAGAATTGCCATGATTTTTATCCTTTACCTTTTACGAGAGCAGTCAACCCGGAAATGTTTCCAACCGGGGTCAACTTGCTTACATCTACCTTTTTGGGCGGAGCGGTTTTTACAACCTGCTTGGGTATCAACTTTGATACATCCACCTTCTGGGGAACAACATTTGTGCGAAGTGCAGACAAGGCGTTGCCAGTCAACTGACGCGCCACGGTGGGCATCGGAGTTGTCTTGCGACCTGCGGCTTTGTTGATCGTATTCTTCGCGCCAGTAGACGCGGTGTTCACAACCGTCTTCTTGATGATGTTGCCTAAGAGGTTTGAGCCAGCGGCGGCACCAGTTGCGGCGGCACCAGTTGTGGTTCCAGTTGTCGCGGCATTGGCCGTGGTGTCTTGATCGCCAGCCAATTGATTCAGGCCACCAAGGTTAGTTGCGTCAGCCGCTGATGTAACGGTGGGCAGGGTCGTGCTGGTGCCAGCATCAATCAAATCTTTTTGTGCCTGAGTCAGACCGCCCGTCACCGTAATGTTCTTGGCAGTAGTGTCTGCTCCAGCGCCGCCCGTCACCGTGCTTACAGCGCCAAGACCGCCAGTGGTGGTGTCCTCGTCCTGATCAACATCGCCAGTTCCAGCCTTTACATCAGAACCGCCAGTCAAGGTAAACGAGTCGTCAGCACCAGAGCCAAACAAGTTGGTGGTGTCGGTCGTATCTGCGGCCTTTGTGCCACCAGTCAGGCTGGTGGTGTCCAGCACTGTGTCATCAACCTGATCTGCGCCAGTCGTGCTTGCGGTGCCAGCAAGGCTTGCATCAGATACAGCAGTCAACCCACCAACGGTGGTGTCGGTGTCTTTATCGTCGTTGGCTGAATTGATCTCATCAACCAGCGTGTCAATCTCAGAGTCCGAACGACTTGTTCCGCCACCACTTGTAATTGCATCGCTGGCGCTGTTCACAAATGAACCAATCTGCCCGGTAACCGCGTTGCCAAGTTCATTGATGCCAAGGTTCAAAAGACCAGTGGTTGCATCTTTACCCTTGATCAAATCTTTAGTGACAGAACTTGCGGCTCGGCCAGCAAGGCTGGAGCCAGTCTCATCAGTAACTTCACTGCCAACAAAATTGCCCGCAAGGTTTGCGCCGATGTTCTCAAGGTTCAGATCGCCGCCACGAGCAACTGTTCCAAGAGTGGATGCGACAGTTTGGCCGATGACCTTGGAACCAGTCTCTGCGGCAACCTCGGAGCCAACAAAACCAGTACCAACAGAAATCAGGCTGTTCGTCAAAGCCTGACCAAAATCTCCACCGTTGGTCGCGGTGTTGATTGCAAGTTTTCCTGCAAAGTTTTGAAGCGTTGCGTCAGCGCCGGGAAGAAGCGTTTGACCAATCGTGTTGACGATATTGGTTGCACCCTGAGATAGCGTTTGCACCGCGCTGGATGCGGCATCAAATGTGCTGGTTGCGGCTTCAAGAAAACTTGATGCTGTGACACTGCCAGATGAGGCGGCAGACACAGCCTCCACAACGGTAGAGCCTTCTGCAACCAAAGAAGCGCCTGTGGCGGCGGCTTCAATGCCAGCGCCAGCCTCAATCAAAGTTGTAGCGGCAACAGTTTCTGCGCTTGCGACAGCAGTAGCGGCACCAGTAGCCTCAAGAACAGCGGTGCCAGACGCAACCGCTTCAGCCGCACCAGCGACCTCAAAGATTGATGCGGCGGTTGCGGCTTCTGCCGCAGTTCCGGCCACAGCCGCTTCAGCAACACCAACTACAGCGGCCTCTGCCGCCAATGCGCTTAAAGCAAAAGGAGCCGCAATAGCGGCCACCAAAAGAATCGGGTTTTCTGCGACTGTCTCGATGACATCTTCGGCAAGGTCAATAACCCCCTCTACGACATCACCGACGGCCTCAAAAACATCACCGATTGCATCACCGATGGCTTGAATTACAGCACTCATTGCTTACCTCCCCTTGCAGGGCCAAGCACGAGGGTTACTTGCAAACCTCCGCCCTCAAGTTTTTTGGCGGCGTATCCCATGCCTTCACGCACCGGATTGCGCGAAATCATTTTGAAAAGCCCCAACAAACTTGTGTCGTTGAATTGAGTCACAAGAACATCAAACCCCACCTTATAAGCGGCATCAGCAAATACACGGCTATTTTGCAAGAAGTTAACTGCCGTGTCAGCATTTAAGGCGCGGAAATACCCGTATCCGGGTTGCTTGCTTTTGTGACAAATGAAAATCGTGTTGCCCTCACGCATCTTCCATGTGTTGGGCATTTTGAATTCGATGGTCAACATCTCTTTGACCTGCTTTATTGGGCGGTCAACCTTGGTGTTGCGGGCGGCGATGTCGATGATCTGCTCACCACTCAACTTTTGTACCTTACTGTCTATCATCTGCATCTCATAGCCCCTTGAAGATTGCGGCGGAATAGATATTCCCCATGCCAGCCGCCAAACTCAAAATTAACCCATCTGGGGCACGAACCGATTCCGAAAGGAAAACCGAATCGCTTTCCGTTCTGTTTTCGATTGCAGGCACATAGCCAGATTTTAAGTCGTCTAGCAGTAAAAGTGTCTCCAGCAAGCCGCTCGAACCCATTGTGTGGCCGATTTTCTGCTTGTAAGATGTGGCTACAAACTGATCGAGCGTGTTCAGGAGGGCGGCTTTTTCCGCCCGGTTATTGGATTCGGTTCCGGTGCCGTGGGTTTTGACAATCCCAATCTCGTCCGACATCACGCCGGAATAGTGCATAGCGCCGTTTATTGCCTTGGTGAAGCCCTGACCATCCTCCAGTTGCCCAATCGCGTTTGTGGAGGCTTCTGACGCGCTGTAGGCACCAATCAGTTCGGCTTTTGGCTCGGCATCCAGTTTTCCTACGGCGTAGTCAGACTCAAACACCGCCAGAGCGGCACCCTGTCCTACCCGGAAGCCAAAATTCTTACCATCAAAGGCGGAGGGCTTGACCCCCGCTTCTTCCTGTTTCTGGGTCAGAACCG
>Ga0214921_10003648_pt1 | contig 23372 bp, 26 predicted proteins | sample LL1505_MetaG_FD_177992 | JGI IMG/M metagenome (GOLD analysis project Ga0214921, IMG submission 177992) | Freshwater microbial communities from Lake Lanier, Atlanta, Georgia, United States - LL-1505 | ecosystem: Environmental > Aquatic > Freshwater > Lake | place: USA: Georgia | collected...
AAGTGGTAGTTTTTTCACTTCGTGGGGAGCTACTATCTTTTGGATGAATTTTTCAATTTTAATATTTTATAATAATAAAAATTCTCTCTAAATTAAAAAAATATATAAATTATTATTTTTGATTTTTTCTTAACAAAGAAAAATAAGTAATAACATAAACAGATATATTAATAATTACTAAAATTACTAAAAAGTTGGTTTTGTTATAAAATTGGGCGCCTATAAAAAATATTATAAAATTATAAAAATTAAGAATAGCACCTGTTAAACTATTAATAATTTTTTTGTTTTTTATTTTTATCTTTAAATAAGAAAATAATAGATGATGAAGATGCAAATTATCGGGTTTACTTGCGTTTGACTTGCTTAAAGTTTTTCTAATAATAGAGAATAAATTCTCAAAAGCAGGATACCACAATAATAATAATATAAATATTGGTGAGATATATTTAGTCAAAGATAAATTAATGTTGCATAGATTGATTAATTGATATCCTACTAAAAAACTTAATAAAAAAGTTCCTGAGTCTCCTAAATAAGTCTTGGAAAAAAAGTTAAATAAAAAAATAACTAAAAGAGATATTAACAAATAATAAAATTCTAAAAAATTATAATTAATTTTATTATAATGGCCAATATATAAAATAAGCAAAACAATTATAATGTAATAACCACATACTAGAGTATTAATTCCATCTAAGAAATTAGAACCATTAATTAAAATTAACAAACAAAATGCAGAAAAAAGTAATGCGAATAATTTATTTTTGATAAAAAAATCAATAAAAAAAACTTTTGTTGATAAAATAGAAATATTTAATAACAGTAAAAATGTAACTACAATAAAAAATTGAATAAAAAATTTTTTTAAAGGTTTTTCTATAATTAGCAAATCAGATAAAATTCCTAAACTAAATATTCCAATAAAAAAAATCTTTGCTCGATAATTACTATTAAAAAGTAATAAATTAAACAAAATTAAAAATCCTCCGCTAATGGGAACCAGATCTTTAGAAGTGAAAGATTTATGAATTAATTGCTTTTTATCGACTAAAAATTTTTTTTTTAAGAATAAACTATTTAAGAAAATAATTAATAGTATATAAGAAATAATAATAAAAATTGTGTTCACAAATTAAAATTTAAATTTTTACCTCTCCTAGGACTATTTCTAAACCCTTTCTTAAATCAAATTTAGCATTCCAATTAAGTTTTTTTATTCTGCTAATATCAATATTTTTTTTATGTACTCCATTTGGATATTTTTTATTAAAAAATATTTTTCCTTCATATTTGACTTTATTCGCAATTATATTAGCTAATTGTTTAATCGTATAAATTTGACCAGTGCCAATATTTATAATTGGAAATTTGTTATTACATACATTGTTAATTTTTTTTTTTGATGCCCTTAGTACAACGTAAATTGCTTCTGCCAAATCATCAGAAAAAATAAATTCTCTTTCTGGACTGCCATCACCCCAAACTTCTACCTTTTTTTTATTCTCTTTTTTAGCTTCTAGAAATTTTAAGATTAATGCTGGAATAACATGACTATCTTTTTCTGAATATTTATCATTTATTCCATAAACATTCGTTGGCATCAAAGCGACAATATCTAAGTTATGTTGCTTGTATAATGCTTCGCATAATTTAATCCCTGCTATCTTTGCTATAGCATAAGCTTCGTTAGAAGGGTGCAATTTTCCGCTTAACAACTGATCCTCTTTAATTGGTATTTTTGTTTTATGAGGATAAATACATGAAGTTCCCAAAAATATTGTTCTTTTTAATTTAAATTTTAAAGCAGCATTTAATAAACTATTTTGAATTTTTATATTTTCATTAAAAAATTCTACAGGATATCTAGTATTTGCTAAAATTCCACCAGCTAAAGCTGCACATATTATTAAATATTCAATTTTTTTTTTTTTAAAAAATGTTTCGACTTTATTTGAATCTTTCAAATCTAATTTTTTTTTAGATACAATAAAAATATTTTTATAACCTTTATCTAAAAGATTTCTATAAACTGCACTACCAACCAATCCATTATGGCCTGCTATAAAAATTCTTGAACTTTTATTCATCTAAGGATTTTTAACTTATTAAATTTAAAAATTAATCTCTTTTTTGGCTATCAACAGATCACTATCGATCATTTCTTTAATTAAACTATTTAGATTGTGCTTGGGTTTAAATTTTAATTTATTTAGAGCTTTTCTTGAATCCCCTCTTAAAAAATCGACTTCCAAAGGCCTAAAATAAGATTTATCAATTTTTATAAAAACAATTTTTTTTTTATTTTTAATTGTATAAGCATATTCATTAAGACCCTTTCCTGACCAATGTATTTTAACACTTAAATATTTGCAACATCTATTAACAAATTCTTTTACTGAACATATTGCTCCAGTAGCCACAACGTAATCGTCAGGATTTTTCTGTTGTAAGATTCTCCATTGCATTTCTACGTAATCTTCAGCATGACCCCAGTCTCTAATGGCATATAAATTTCCAAGATAAAGTATTTTTTCTAACTCACATAACCATCTTGTTAAAAATCTTGTTATTTTTCGGGTAACAAAAGTTTCTCCTCTTCTTGGACTTTCATGATTGAATAATATGCCATTACAAGCAAAAATATTATAAGATTTTCTATAAATTTTAGTAATATGATGGGCAAATAACTTTGATGCTCCATAAGGAGATTTGGGATGAAATTCTGATTTTTCATTAAAAATTTTTCTTTTGTTAATCTCGCCAAATAATTCCGAAGTTCCAGCTTGATAAAACTTAGTCTTTTTCAATTTTAAAAATCTTATCGCTTCTAGTATTCTTAAAGTGCCAAGACCTGATACCTGGGCAGTATATTCTGGGTTTTCAAAGGAAACTCCTACATGACTTTGGGCGCCTAAATTATATATCTCATCTGGCATAACCTCACTTATAATCTTAAAAACGCTATTTGAATCTGTTAGGTCTCCGTAATGTAAAAAAAAATTAGTTTTAAAGTGAGGATCTATATATATGTGATCCAATCTTTGAGTGTTAAAAGAAGATGATTTTCTTTTAATACCATGTACTACATAATTTTTTTTTAACAAAAACTCAGCAAGATAAGAACCATCCTGTCCTGTAATACCTGTTATTAAAGCAATTTTTTTCATAATTTTAAAAATCTATTTTTTTTAAACGCAAATAGAGATAATACAATAATACTAACAATAGTCTTCAAAAAATTTTGTTTTTCAAATTGATAATAAACTTGAAAAGAATCTCTTAATTTCTGCATAATATTATTTGAAAGAGAATATTCATTAATTCTCCACGAACTTAATATTTTTTTAATTCCTATAAATTTGTAACCAGACTTTGATAGTTGCAACCATAACAAATAATCTTCCTTGGTTTTTATCTTATTAAATTTAAAATTATCAAAAATAGATTTTTTCATTACTACAGTTGAGAGTCCAATATCACATGATCTTAAAAAATCTTTATAAGTCATCTCATTTTTGACTTTTACATCGTACAATTTGCATCCAAATTTATCGATGACAGAGTATGAGGTGTAGCTAATATCTAAATTATTCTTCTCCATAAAATTAAGCTGATATTTTATTTTATTTTTCTTCCAAATATCATCACAATCTAGAAAAGCAACGTACATTCCTTTTGCTTTTTTTATTCCAATATTTCTAGAGACTCCGGCTCCAAAATTTTTTTTATTAAGAACTAAAAATGTATTTTTTCTATTATTAATTATTTTTCTAACATAAGAAATATCGGAAAGATCGTCATCATCATAAATTATTAAGATCTCTAAATTACTTATTCCTTGACTCAGCGCGGAATAATATGCCTCTTTAAAAAAAGATTTTTTTTTAAAATACGGCATAATTACACTAACAGATTTCATTTTAATAATCTTTGGAGTTGCAAAAAATGACCATGAATCGAATATAACTTAAACTTCTTCTTTGTTGCTATCTGTTTATTTTTATTATTTTCATAACTATTTTCTTTATAACTAAAAAATTGAGTGACTAATGAATCTTTATTTTCATTATCAAACAAATATCCATTATTAGCATTTAGCAGCTCTTTTGGTCCGCTCATACAATCTGAAGATATTACAATTTTATTTAATATACCGGCTTCAATTAATACAAAGCCTGGGTCTTCCCAGCGTGAACTTGAAATTAAACAGTCCGCGATCTTAAGGTAGGGAAATATATTTTTTTTATACCCTATTAAAAATACTTCATTATTTAAATTTAATTTGTTAATTAAAAATTCGAGCTCATCTCTTTTTTCCCCTTCACCTATGATAATTAATTTATAATCATTGTAAATTTTTTTTATTTGATAAAAACCTTCTATTAATAGATTAAAATTTTTTTGGTAAGTAAGTCTTCCAATTGAAATAATATACTTTTTGTTTGACTGAAAATTTTCGCTTATTTTTTTTTTTTTAAAATTAACTATTTGTCTTATGCTAAAGACCGGATCTGTTAATAAAACTATTTTTTTTTCGTCAGTTAAATTAATATTTTTTAAATGATCTAAAGTTATTTGTGTTGGACTTGTAATTAAATATAATTTTTTTGATGCAATTTTCCACAGCAACCTTCTTATAAAATTTAATCTAGGTAGACCCGAAACTCTTAGTATAAATTTAGTTTTAAAATTAAATAATATTAATAAAATTAATGGTAATGATGTAATTAAATGTATAATTAAAAAATCAGGTTTTTCTTCCTTAAGGAGTTTTTTCAAAGCAAAAAAATATCTAATAAAAATATACAAGTAGCTTATCCTGCTCCTTATAAAGCCACTAATTGGGAAAGTATTAAGATAAATACTATTAAATAAATTAATAAACTTTACTTGTTGGTTTTGAAAATTGTTCCACTCTCCATTTGCATTAATTATACTAACATCATACTTTTTGTTTCCGTATCTAACTAAGCTTACAGCTGAATTTAAAACTGCTTGAATTGTAGCGACATGACTCGTATGCGGAGACCAATAAAAAACCTTCATAAATACTTTAAGTCAGAATTAATTTATTTATTAATATCACAAACAAATTATTTCAAATAAGGAATTATTGTCTTAAAATATTCTTCGCAATTATTTTTATAATTATATCTCGAACAACTTAGAAAAGCATTTTTAATTTTTTTTTTACTTTTCTTAAAATTAAGAATTAATTTAGCTAATAACTTATAGTCACCTACCTTAAATAAAGATCCGTAACTACCATTACATAATATTTCTTTTGGTCCAGTTGGACAATCCGAAGAGATGAGTGGTTTTTTTAAAAACATCGCTTCAATTAATGCATTTGGCAACCCCTCGTATTTTGAAGATAATATAAATAAATCTGCAATTCTAATATATTTGAATGGATTATCTTGGTACCCGACTAATTTTACATAACCTTCCAATTTATTTCTAAATATATAATTATTTAATTCAGTTTCTTTTTCACCCTTTCCAACAATAATTAATTGAATATTTTTATTTTCTTTTATTACTAATTTTATTGCTTTTAAAATTGTAATTTGGTCCTTCTGATCTACTAATCGGCCTACATTAATTAACTTTAAATTATCTTTTTTATAAAAACTATTCTCTGCATTTTCTAAAGACTTTTTTTTTATATAATTAAAATCAAACGGATTTAGAATTACTTTAGTTTTGATTGAGTAAGCTTTGTCCATTTGCTTTTTAAATTCAAAGGAATTAACTATAATTAAATCTGTTTTTTTAAAAAAAAATTTAAAAATTAATTGTTTTATAGAACTTTTATTCCATCCATTAGGCGATGTATTGGATCGAGTTATAATATTTACGCCTAATAATTTAGAAGCAATGATTGCATAAATGTTTGCTTGAAAGGCAAACACAACAACTCTTCTTTTATATTTAATAATATTAAAAATAAGCAAGAATGTGCAAAAAAAATATTTCGGATATCTTTTAAAATGATCAAAAAATTTAAAGTAAATTGTTGAAAATACTATTTTTTTTGAAAAAAATTTTTTTTTGTTAATAGATGACGTTATTAAAATCAAAGAGGGTATTTTATTTGCTAAATAATTGACAATTAAGAATAAATTCTTTTCAACGCCTCCATCTTCTATTGAAGGGTTAAATATTATAAGTTTTTTCATAATTAATTTACGAAACTATTAATTCTTTTTTATTTTTATAGGTATTAAACCATTTTATTGTTTCTTTTAACCCAAGATCTAATGATGAAAATTTTACAAATTTAAAAAAAGATATTAGTTTTTTATTTGATCCATGAGTTTTTAATACTTCGGCATTTCTTCTTGGCATAAATTTAATTTTTATATCTTTTTTTAAAATTTTTTTAATTTTTTTTATAAAAGAAATAAGTTTTATTGGTCTTGAACTGCTTAAATTAAATATTTTACCTTTCGTCTTTATTTTTGCTGATAAAAATAAAATTTTTACTACGTCATTAACATAAGTAAAATCTCTATAGTAATTTCCATAATTATAAATTTTTAATACTTTTTTATAAAAAATATTTAATAAAATTTTTATTAATAACATATCTGGTCTTCCATAAGGCCCAAACACGGTAAATAATCTAAAAATAGCAAAATCCTCTAAATTTTTAAACTTTTTAAAATTAAATAGAATTATATCTTCGCATTTCTTTTTTGAATAAGCGTAAGGATTGCGAGGTTTTAAAATAGAATTTTCTTTTAAAGGAAATTTTTTTTGATCACCATATACAGAACTAGATGATGCAAAAACGAACTTTTCTATTTTATAAGAAGAATTTTTTATGCACCATACTAAATTTTTTGTGACTTTTATATTATTTTTTAGATAAGTTTTTGGATTTTTAAGTGAATATAAAACGCCTGCCTGTCCTGCTATATGATAAATAAGATCAAATTTATGTTTTTTAAAAAGCATTTTGCAAAACTTTAAATTTGATAAATCTTTTTTAAAGAATATAAAATTTTTTTTTTTTTTTAAAATTAATAATCTTTTTTTTTTAAGCTTGACCGAATAATAACTATTCAAACTATCAATGCCGTATACAGTAGCTCTTGAATTCTTAAGAAACTTTAAAGCCAAATGAAAACCAATAAATCCGCAAGCGCCTGTGATTAAGACTTTTTTACTATTCATTTTAGTAAATAATGTTTCTAATTATTGATTATATATAATATAAACCTACCCTTAATATCTCAAATAATAAATCGCGGGGTGGAGCAGTCTGGTAGCTCGTCAGGCTCATAACCTGAAGGTCCTTGGTTCAAATCCAAGCCCCGCAACCAGAATGTTTATAATATACTAAATGAACTTAATAAATTTTCGTAAAAATATTTTTTCCCAAAACGGTGAAGATGGAATAATTGAGGAAATCATAAAAAGATTAGAATTGAAAGACCTGGAAGTTTGTGAATTTGGAGCCTGGGACGGAAAATACTTATCTAATACTTTTAATCTTGTTAAAAATTTTAATTCTAAGGCAGTTTATATAGAAGGTGATAAAAAAAAATACCAGGACTTACTTAAAACTGCTGAACAATATCCTAATATTCTTCCTATAAATGCTTTTGTTAGCCACAAAAATGATAAAAATTCTTTAGATAATTTATTATCATGCACTTTTTTAAAAAAAGATTTTGATCTTCTAAGTATTGATATAGACGGGAATGATTTAGAAGTATTTAAAAAATTCAAAAAATATAAACCAAAGATTATAATCATTGAAATTAACTCCGGCTATGACGTAAATATAATAGGTAAATACAATAATGGCGTTCAGATAGGCACCTTCCGCTCAACTGTAATTATCGGAAAAAAGAAGGGTTATACACCATTCTTTCATTCGGGTAATATTTTTTTTATAAGAAATAACTATTTAAAAAAAATAAAATTAGAAAAAAGATTTATTAGTAATCCAAAATTATTATTTAATAAAAAATATAAATTTGTATCGGAAAAAATTTATATTAAAATCTTAAGAAAAATGTTGCCTAATATTTTAAAAAAAATTATTAGAAAATTATTAAAAAATTATTAATAGATAAGCTAAAATAATGAATCAAATATTAAAAAATATTGTGAATTTAATACTATTTAAATTTGGATATAGAATATCTAGGATAAATAATTCACATGAATTATTTAAACTTCACAAATACAAAAATTATAAAGAATATAAAGAAACGCAGATTCTCTATAATTTAAAAAAAATTGATCACGTATGGGCTGATAAGTTTAATCTTAAAAAGATTTCAATTTTTTTAAAAAAAAAATTCAAAAAAAAAATATTAAATGGAATATGTCATGGCTGCAGAAATGGCTTTGAACAAAAAATCTTTTCCAAAACAATTAAGAAATCTAATATCATTGGAACAGATATATCAACGACTGCTACAAAATATAAAAATACTGTAGAATGGGATTTTCATATTAAAAACAATAAATGGAAAAATTTTTTCGATTTTGTATATTCAAATTCATTAGATCAAAGTCATAATCCAAAGCTAGCTCTAAAAGTGTGGTTAGAGCAGATAAAAATAAATGGTTACATTATTTTAGAGCATGCAGAACAAAGTGGGGTTATAGGCCAAGGTAAAATGGATCCATTTGGCGTTGAAGCTAATTTCTTTCCTTACTTATTAGCAGATTGGTTTGGACACCAAATTTCAATTAAGATAATTAAATCAATTAAAAAAAATAAAATGAATTCTCTTGTTTGGATCTTTTTTATAAAAAAATTAAATAATTGATGTTTATAAAATAAAATGCTTCCTAATGAATTTAAACCTAAGGGATTATACGATCTAATAAGATTTGGAAAAGATAATGATGGTGGATATCTGATTGGTCGAAATTCAGCATTAAAAAGTGAATATCTTATTTCATTCGGAATTAATGATGACTGGTCATTTGAAGAGCATCTTCAAAAATATAATTCAAAAATAAAAATTTTTGCATATGATCCTTATGTTGATAATAGTTTTTTTTTATGGAAAACTTGGTTTAGTTTTTTATCATTATTAAGAGGTCGTCCAAAATATTTTTATCATAATATTAAAAAATGGATATTATTTAAAAAATTTTTTAATAATAAAGATAATTTTTTTTTTTTGAAAAAAATTGGCAAAGGTGGTCTAAAAAAACCATCAATAACTATCGATGAAATTATTAAAAACACCAATAATAATCAAAATATTTTTTTTAAAATAGATATTGAAGGAAGCGAATATAGAATTCTAAATGATTTAATTAAGAATTCAAAATACATATCTGGTATTGCGATAGAATTTCATGATATTGATCTTCATTTAGATAAAATTATAAATTTTATAAAAAATATTAATTTAGAATTAATACATATACATCCAAACAATTGTTCAGAATGCGATTCTTTCGGTAGACCTACTGTATTAGAAATTACTTTTGAGAAAAATCCAAAATTGCTTAAAAATCTTGTCTCATTTCCTCATCAATTAGATCAAAAGAATCATCCTAAAAATGAAGATGTAAAATTAAAATTTCAGAACTAAAATTATAAACTTAAAATAAAATATAATTAAAACAAATAATATTTTATATTACTATGTCAGATTATCCCTTGGTTACTTTGATAACCGTATGCTTAAACTCTGAAAAAACAATTGAAGAAACAATCCTAAGTATTCAAAATCAAACTTACAAAAATATAGAATATATAATAATTGATGGTCGTTCTACTGACAAAACTAGATCAATTATAAATAGATATAAAAAGAATATTGATGTTTATATTTCAGAAAAAGATGCAGGTTTATATTACGCATTTAATAAAGGTATAAAATTAGTTAATGGAAAAATCTTTGGATTCGTAAACTCAGATGATATACTTTTGCCTAACGCAATCAAAACATTAGTTAAGTATTATAATAAATATCCGAAAATCGATTTTATTTTTGGAAGCGTAAAAAAACACTGGGGAATACTTCATGGTTATAGACCCTGGCGTATCAAATGGTCCTGGTATTTTTATTCTAGTCACTCAACTGGTTTTTATATTAAAACCGAAGCTGCAAAAAAAATAGGGCCTTATAATACAAAATATAAATACTGCGCAGATTTAGATTATTTTTACAGAGCAATTGTTAAATATAAATTAAGAGGAATAGCTACAAAAAAAAATGAAATATTTGGAGTCTTTAGAAGAGGAGGATTATCAAGCAGAATTAATATTTTATCTCTCATTTCGGAAAAAGCAAAGATAAGAATTGATAATCAACAAAATAAAATTTTAGTCTTAATTATATTTATTTTTGATTACTTAACAAATATTAAAAAAATTATAAAACAATCTATAAATTAATAATTTTTCTTATCTTTAAATAAAAATTATAAAAATTATTTAAATTTAAATTATATTTTTCTGTAAACGGACTGTGATACACTGGTTTTGCATCTTTAACTTTGTCTATATAAGTATCTTTGCCAAATTTAAAATTATAAATAGGCTTATTATAGAAAGCATAAAAAAATAAATTAATTATCTCTATATCTGTCCACCTATACTTGTATTGGCCTCCAAAGAAATTAACTTTTTTTATATATTCTTTAAATAATGAGGTTTTAACAATCCTCATATTATATAAATCGAAATTACCAAGAGAATAAGGTATTCTTAATAAATAATTTTCATCATTTTTTTTTATAGCTTCAGCAAGTATCGAATTTCTAATTTTAATTCTTTTAGAAATAAAAAAATTTTTGAGAAAGTTAAGCAAATTCTCTCTAACTAGTAAATAATCTTTACGGTTTGAAATTTTTAATCTAGCAGTAGCTAAAGGATATTTTTTTAATTTATCAAACAAGTCAAAATTAATTTTTTTCTTTACCAATGAATCATCGTCAATTCTCATTAAGTAATCATAGTTTTTAAGCTCTTTAACTAGGCAGCCCCTTTTACCAAAAGAGGTGATATTGGAAGCAAAATAGCACATATGCAAATATCCTAATCGTTTTTTGCTAAAATTTTTAACAACATAATTATTATATTTCCTGTTATAGAAGAGCTCTCTATCATTAATATGGGCGGGAATTTCAGGTTTAATTTCATAAAAAAAAATATTAGAAGATATGTCTTTTTTTATCTTTTGCTTTTCCTGTTCTGAAAATATTTTTCCAAAAGTATGAACATAAACTGGATAATTATATTGATTATTCCAATTTTCAAAAAATTTTTTTATTGATTTTATAAAAATATTTTTTCTTGCTACTAGTGTTATAATAGCTGCTTTTTTCTTTATCATTTAATATAATTAATTTATTAATAGTATACTTTTTTTTAAAATAGTAATTTAAAATACTACTCATATCAATTTAAAATGAAATTAAAAGTTGGTGACGAATTTTCCTATAATCACATAGTTCCGGCAATTTATTCTCTGCCACATCCTTTTTTAGAACCATTCAAAGTAATATCCATAAATAGAAATAATACAAAACCCAAAATCAGTGCAATAGTGCCTGTTTTTAACAAAGAGAAAATTATCACTATAATGCTTGATAAACTTATTGGATCATTAACTTTTGATTATGAATTAATTATAATTGATGACGCTTCCACTGATAATTCAAAAGAAATAATTAATAACTATTTAAAATATAAAAATGTTAATCATGTATTTATTTCAACAACTGTTCCTATTTTTGAGACTGGATGTGACAATCTTGGTTTTTTTCTTGCGGCAGGATCCTATTTATTAGAAGTTCAATCAGATATAATCATTAATGATAAAGGATTTGATAAAAGAATGATTTCCGCATTAGATAATAATAAATTTTGCAGTGTTAGCGGTCGATCCTGCCATTCTTGGTTTGATCTATTAGATAGAAATAAAAAAATTACAAATATCCTTAAATTTTATTCTCCTTTATCATTAATCCTTTTTGGAACCGGAGCTGTTGGCTATGTTGGTAAAAAACTTTATGACGGCGAACTAACTAAAGGGATAATGCATGGTGATGTTTATCATGCTGATACAAACTGTAGAGGTCCGTGGTTAACTAGCAAATCTTTATTAAATGAAATAGGTCCATTTAATACAAATAATTTTTTTCTAGGATTTGATGATCATGACTTTAATTTACGTGGATCAAAACTTGGCTATCGAGCCGGTTTTACTCCAGTCCTGCAGACTTGTGATAAGAATAATAGTTCAAGTTTTAAGAAAAAAGAGGGTATCAATCAAAAGGTCTACGATTACCTTGCAGAAAATAAACAAATCCACTCGTTTAAAAAAATATTTGGAAGTAATGAATTTATTAATAAAATAGCTATTGAAAAAGCAACTAGACCAAAAAAAATTTAATTATTCTATACTGCTCTTAATAAATTTTTCTTTGGAAGATTCTTCACTTAATAGCATTTTATAAATCCAATCATAGATATTCTTTAGGCCGTCATTTAAAGAAATATTATAACTCCAATCTAGGGTTTTTTTTGAAAGGGTGTTATCACTAGACCTTCCTCTAACTCCTTTAGGTTTATCTAATTGATAATTTCTGTTTAATTTAATTCCGGCATGAGCTTGGATAATATCTGCCATTTGATTAATTGAAACTTGTTCATCACTGCCAATATTCATAGGTTCCCTAAAATTAGAATTAAATAATCTTAAAGTTCCCTCAATGCAATCGTCAATATAAAGAAAAGATCTTGTTTGCTCTCCGTCACCCCAAATATCTATATTGGGTAAATTATTTATTTTAGCTTCAGCAATTTTTCTACAAATAGCAGCAGGAGCTTTTTCTCTGCCTCCATCAAAAGTACCAAAGGGACCATAAACATTATGGTATCTAGCTATTCTAGTCTCTAAATTATAATCTTCATAAAAATGTCTGCACATTCTTTCGCTAAAGAGTTTTTCCCATCCATATCCATCCTCCGGTTGAGCTGGATATGCATCTTCTTCTTTTAAACCTTTGATAAAAGTTTTTTCTTGTTTGGATGTATTATAAACACAAGCTGAAGATGAAAAAAAATATTTTTTTACTTTATTCTCAATGCATGCTCTTAACAAATTAGTATTAATTAAAACTGAGATCATGCATTCAGCTTTATTATTTTCAATAAAACCCATGCCACCCATATTGCAGGCCATATTAAAAACATAATCAACATTTTTAGTCATTTTTATGCAATCGTTATAGTCTTTGAGATCTAAAGAAATATTTTCAGAATTGTCAAAAAACTGAAACCAATATTTTATTGGTTTGATATCTACCACTCGTAAAAAATTTTTTTTCAAAGATAAATGTTTAACCAAATGACCCCCAATAAAACCGCCTCCTCCGGCCACTAAAATTCTTTTATTAGTTAATAAAGTATCCATAATATTTTATAATTAACTGTTTAAATTTATAAGCGTTTTAAATGAAGATTTATTTTTAAGCAATCTCTGATAACTACCATCGTAAACTAGGCTTCCGTTATCTAACAAAATAACTTGATCACAAAATTTTAAAGTTTTTAATCTATGGGTTATTAAAATTACTGTTTTATTCTTAATTTTTTTTATATAATTCAAAATAAGATTTTCAGATATAGAGTCTAAAGCGTTAGTAGCTTCGTCAAGTATTAAAAAATTTTTATCAAAATATAGAGCTCTTGCAAGACTTATTCTTTGTTTTTCACCATTTGAAAAGCCAATTCCCATATCATTAATTTTATGAAAATATTTTTCAGGAAATCTATTTATAATTTTATCTAATTTTAAAATCTTCGAAACTTCTTTAATTTTATTGATATTTATTTTTTTAAGATCTTGGCCAAAGGCAATATTTTCAGCAATAGTTTGATTTGAAAGAAAAACATTTTGAGTAACAAGAAAAAAATTTTGTTGCCACGATTTGATTAATTTCCTGTTAAACTCAATATTATCTATTAAAAATTTTCCATTTGATGGTTTTATAAAGCCGATGATTAAGTCTATAAGACTTGATTTTCCAGCACCACTAGGGCCTGCGATACCTAAAATTTTATTTTTGGCAATTTTTAACGTAAAATTTTTAATTATAAAATTATCATTATATTTTAGATATATATTTTTGAATGTTATGCTTTTTTTGAAGAAAAAATTCTTTTTAAAAAAGAATTTTCTTTTAAAATATTTTCTTTCGTTGTCATTTGGGGATAAATATTTTTTAAATTCTTTCTTAACTTTATTTAAGTAGAATATTCCATTTCTAATATTCATCAAATTAAAATAAACTTGATTCATCGCAGGGATTATCTTTAAACCTGCAAGACCGATGGCTACAATTGTTGGCAAAAATAATTCGCTAGCGATTAAATTATTACTAGAAAAATATAAAAATAATAAAACTATAAGAATAATTAACAATTCAATAAACACTCTAGGTAAATAAGATATGACACTACCAATGCCTGTAAGATGTCCAGCTTCTGCTCCTACTGATTTAAAATGAGAATAATAACTATTTTGCAGACCAAGCAATAATATTTCTTTAAAACCATAAAAACTTTCATTAAGAATTTTTATTTTTTTGCTTACACTATCATTGATCTTATTAACTATTTTTAAAGATAAGCCTTTTACTAGTTTAAATAAAAGCCAATACAATAATAACAGGGACGGAAATGCTATAAAAATAATTTTTGGGCTTAATATAAAAACTGATAATGCGAAGAACAAAACTAAAAATAACTTGTGATTTAAGGACATTAAAGGAATAAAAATTCTAATTTTAATTTCTGTAAGATCGTGCAAAATTACTTTTGTGTAATCTGAAAAAGTTTTAGAAAACTTATTTACACCTTCGTTTCTAAGATGAGTATAGTATAACTTATTGCTTAATGATTGATAAATGCTCTCAGAAATTTCTGATGTTTTCCAATTAATATATAAATTAATTATAATACTTAAAAAATTAGTGATTATAAGAAAAATTAAAATAAAAAATTTTGGGTTTTCTTTAACGATTGAGTACAAATAATCAAAAAGAATATATTTATTATTAAATATAAAACTGCCATCAATTAATATTTTCGTAAAAATGTATAATAAAAAAATATTTAATAATTCAACAAAACAAGAAAAAAAAATTAGTATTTGGAGATAAAAGTAACTTAGTTTATCTTTGCTCGAAACAATTGACAAAATATTATTAAAAATTCTTAAATAATTCATTTATTAGTATAATCTATAAATTTTTTATAAATCTTTAAATAATAACATAATTAATATTATCAAAAATAAACCGACCATTATTCTTGTTAAAAAGATACCATTTTTTTTGAACTATACAGAAGGACTTAAGTTTTTTATTAAACTGATTTTTTATAGCTGAACTTAAATGACTCTGGCCAGAATGAAGGGAGATGAAACCGCTACAAGATGAAATGTAATCACAATAATCAAATATTGAATTTACTTCTATTTGATCATCTAGTCTTTGCTGATAAAGAAAATGCTTTCCTAAATAAGAATAATTTCCTGTTGCATCTGATTTTAGTGATCCAAATAATATTATTTTATTCTTTATAAAAAATCTAATTTTATAAAAAAAATTTAACTCTTTTTCGTTAGTTAATTTTTTTTTAAATATAACATTAATAAACTTGTAATTTTTGTACTTATGTTTTATTTGTACAATTTTTTGGGTAATTTGATCTTGTTCTACTTTAGAATAAGATAAACTTATTGCGGAAATATCAACTAAAAAAGTTTTATTTAATTTTTTTTTTTTGGGGGTGTAATAAATTTTTGGATACTTGTTTCTAACATCAAGTCCATGAATTTTTTCATAATTTTGAATAACATTATATTTTTTTAAAAAATGTGCTGACGCACCAATATTAATAGTATTTTTTTTTTTTACTTTAAAAAAAACGTAAGGATTTCTTTTCCATATCAAGTCATAAATTTCTTTATTTCTGAAATTGGCAAACTTAGAAAAAGAAACTTTAATTCTTTTTTGTTTAAAAAATTCCTCTGGTAAAGTTGAATAAGCTAAGTTATCACCTAATCCGCCATAATATGATGATAATATAACTTGTTTTTCTTTCATATTTTTAAAATTATTAGTTACTATTTATTAAGAAAATCAGAATAACTTTTAATTCCATCTTTAATACTTGTAAATTTTTTTTTATAACCAATTCTTCTAAGCAGGGACAATGATGCTTTTGTATAATTTTGATAATTATTTTTTAAATTTAATGGGATATCAATATATTTTATATCATTTTTATAATTGTAATATCTGAATATTTCTTTTGCTATCAAATTAAAAGTGCTTATCTTTCCAGTTCCTACATTATAAATTCCATTTGCTTTTTTTTTCATAAACCAAATATTCACATCTACACAATCATTTACATGAACAAAATCTCTCACTTGTTCACCATCTTTGTATCCATTATGACCTTTAAATAGATTTACATAACGCTTTTGCGATATTTGTTTGTTGAAATGATAAATAACGCTGGCCATGTTTTTTTTTTTATTCTCTCCAGGACCATAAACATTAAAATATCTTAAGCCTATAATCTTTGATTTTTTATTTTTTTTTAAAATATCTAAGACGTAAAAATCTATTAAAGCTTTAGTTATTGAATAGAAATTAGATGGATTTAAAATAGAATTTTCTTTAAAATTTTTTGTATTTGTTCCATAAACTGAGGCAGACGAGGCGTATATAATTTTAATATTTTTTTTTAAACAGTAATGAATTAGATTTTTTGTATAAATATAGTTTTCTTTTAATATTAAAGGAAAATTACTTTCTGTTGTTAAGGAATTTGCACCTAAATGGAAAATTAAACTAATTCTATAATTAAATTTCGAATTATTAATTAAATAGATAAATCTATTATAATTATAAAATTTTTTATAAACCAGGTCCTTTAAAATATTATTCTTCTTATTTTTGTCTACTAAAATTAAATTCTGATAACCAATAAAATTTAGCTTTTTAACTAAATTTCTTCCAATAAAACCTGTTGCCCCGGTGACTACAATCATGCTATTTTTTTTTAATTCGCTTTAAAATATTTGTTGTAGATAGATTTTTTTTCATAGATACAAAAATTATTTTTCCTTTATTGGCCATCACATGGTGGCCACCTGCTATATTGCTCTTTTGTCTAGAATATTCAGCTCCCTTTGTGAGTATATTGGGTAGGATATATTTATATAATTTATCTGGTGTTTCTGTATTAAATACTAAAACATAATCAATATACGAAATCGAATTCAAAACAGACAATCGATCTCTTAAAGTATTGAACGGTCTGTCATTTCCTTTATTTGCTTTGATCGATTTATCTGAATTAATAGCAACTATCAAAATATCCCCTAAATCTTTTGATTTTTTTAATATTTTAATATGACCAGAGTGAATAATATCAAAACAACCGTTAGTCATGACGATTATTTTTTTTTTTAATTTAAGTTGAGTAACCTTTTTTTTTAAAACTTTTAAAGTTAAAACTTTATTTAGTAGCAATTTAATAAACTTTTCTTGTTAATATTAAGGATTTAATTTTTAATGATTGAAATTTTTTTGTCTGGGCAAATACTACTTCTGCTACTTCCTCAGGTAACATTAATTTTTTATAGGTTTCTCTTTTTCTTGTGATTTTAGACTGAATTGCCCCTGGGTATATATTCAAAATCGAAATTTTTTTACTTAATTCATCCAGATCTAGTGAATCGAATAAACCCTTTAAGGCGTGTTTACTAGCACTATATACCGACTCTCCTCTGCTACCATTTAAGCCAGACAATGAATTTATATTAACAATCAAATAATTCCTTTTCTTAGTACTTTTAGTTATTTTTAATAATAGTTTAACTATAAAAAAAAAATTAACTTCAAATATTTTTCTAATTTCTTTAAGGGAAGTCTTGTCAAATTCTTTTTGAAGATAAATTCCAGCATTATTAATTATTATGTCTATTTTATTATCAATTAAGTTTTTAGAAATTTTGTCTACGGTAAAATTATCTCTTAAGTCACCTGCTATTATTTTATAATTATTTTTATATTTTTTAAGTGATTCTTTTTTATGATTATATGAACTTTTGGTGCGGCAATGTAGATAGGCGTTAAAATTATTTTCTAAATACTTCTTTGCAAGAGCAAAACCTAAACTACCAAAAGCTCCGCTAATAAAAACTTTTGACATATTTTATATAATTGGTAGGTCGTCCTTTTTTATGCATATAATTGCTGGTTTTTTCATGATATAGGAATCCAGCATAGCTTTTTCTGTTTCAAATCTATTGTTAGGAAAATAACCAATCACATTTTTAAAAATAGAAATTAATTTTTCTGCGTTTAAAGGTCTATGTGTTGGTCCGTGTGATGGGTAGTCTGCATTTCCAATTAGAGTAACTGGTAAACATTGTTCATCGATATCAATCTTAATTTGTTCAAAAGGTCTTTCAATTAAAAAAGGTGTAATAGAATACACGTAAGGTCTAAATCCTTCAGCTGCCATGCTTGCAGCAATAGTAATCATTGATTGTTCGCAGAGCCCCATATTTATATATCTCTCTGGAAATTTTTTTTTGTATTCATCCATCTCCTGCTCAACGTCACCTGTTATTAGAATTATATCTTTGTCTTTTTCAGCAAGTTTAACAATAGTTTTTCCAAAAGCTCTTCTCATTTTAGTTCCTCAATAGCTTTAGCCATAAATTCTGAATTAAGCCAATTAGCATGCCATTTTGGTTGGTTCTCCATAAAACTAACGCCCTTTCCTTTAATTGTTTTTGCAATAATTAAATGAGGAATTTTTTTTGGTATTACCATATTTTTTTTGAGAGAATCCATATCATGACCATCGATCTCTGTAACCTTCCATCCAATCGCTTCTGCTACAGCGCCCAAACAATCTAGAGGCAAAATATCTTTTACAAAACCTGAGCCTTGTATTCCATTAAAATCAACTATGACTGTTAAATTATCCAATTTTTTATGAGAAGCTATTAAAAAAGATTCCCAGGTTGTTCCTTCTTGGCATTCTCCATCGCCTAGCAATACAAAAATTTCACCCGTTTTTTTTTTTATTTTCCTTGCAAGTGCAGCACCCACCGCTGCTGGAAAACCATGCCCCTCACTACCCGTTGTCCAATAAACTCCGTTTATTTCATCTCTATGTGGATGACCTTCGAGTAAAGGTTTTAATCCTTTTTCTCTCAAAAGAACATAAAATCCCCAACATCCATGGCCCTTACTCATTATAAATTTATCCTCTTTTTTTAAAACATGATCATACAAAGCTAATAAAATCTCTACACAAGAAAAACTCCCTCCATAATGATATCCTCCATTTTGACTTGAGAGTTCTATAATATCTAATCTTATTTTTTTTGATCTAATATTTAATTCCATAATTTAAAACTTCAAAAGGGCTTTTCCAATTATTTTATTTTCACTAAGCAATTTAATAGCTTTATTAATATCATTTATCATAAAAAAATCTGTAATTATTTTTTGAGGGTTAAAATTATTTGATTCAATTAGTCTAGCATATTTATAAAAATCTTGGTCTGGGTCGGTTTTCCCTCCCAAACTATCAAACACTTGCACTCCTTTAAAATTTTTAGAAGCATTAGTAAAAAAAATATCTTCATTATGCTTTGGTTGACCGACTAAAATTAATTTTCCCATGGCTCCACATATAGAATATGCTTCATTAATTAATTTATTATTACCAACCGTGTCAATAATTACATCAGGTCCTTCTGAGCCTAATATTTTTTTTATTTTTTCTGAAAAATTTTCGATGGACAAATCTATAAAGTGAGAAGAACCGAATTTTTTCGCAAACTTAAGTTTCTCATTTTTTATATCAACTGAGATAATTGGATATGATGATACCATTTTGCATGCCTGAATTAAATTTAATCCAACACTTCCAGCGCCTATTATCACCACCGATTGACCAATCTTTAATTTTGCTTCATTATTAACCAAACCCAGAGCAGTAGAAAGAGAACATCCTAATAGTGCAGCAACTTCTAATGGCAGAGACTTTGGTATTACTGTCAATCTATTCTCAGAAACTACTGAAAAATTGGAAAAAGTTGTAACTAGACCTCCACCAATAATACGTTTTATATTATTTTTACTTTGATACTTTGGAAATTTTGACTCTATTCCTTTTGATTTTCTCCAATGCAGAATCACGTGATCTCCATTTTTACATTTTGATACTCCAGGTCCAATCTTTTTTACAATTCCTCCGCCTTCATGTCCTAATAAATGAGGTAAATAATTATCATTCCCTTTATATCCAAAAATTTCTTGAACTTGCCTACCACATATTCCGCTAAATTTAATTTCTACTAATATTTGTCCATAATCTAAATTTGGAACAATTAACTCTTCAATTACCAAAGGTTTTTTTATTTCTTCTAAAACTGCAGCAATCATACTTGATTATAAAATTGTTTAAATTTTTTTAAAGTTATAGGTTGTGTCCCTGCAAGTGAAACTACATGGCCTGCTGATAAATTCGCTAACTTTAAAGACTTTATAATGTCTAAGCCTCCTAAAATACCAACAACAAAACAAGATATTAGTGTATCACCAGCTCCAGATACGTCGTAAACTTCTTTAGCAAATGATTTTATATGCTTTTTGTAGTTTTTATTAAAAAAAGTAACACCTTTTTCTCCTCTTGTTACAATAATGTTTTCAATAAAAAAATTTTTTTTTATTTTACGACACCCCTCAATAATAGATCTGTCTATATTTTCTATTTCTGGGTAAATATTACGTATTTCATTCAAATTCGGAGTAATAAAAGTTGCACCTGAATAACAAGAGTAATCATTATTTTTTTTTCTAGGGTCAACAACTGATATGATTTTCAAGTCATTAGCTAATTGGATTGAGTATTTAATCAATTCATCATTAAGAACTCCTTTTCCATAGTCGCTAATTAATAATAAATCACATTTTTTAATTTGTTCAGTGATTAAAAATTTTAAAGATTTAAAAGAACTTTTTACAGAATTTATTTGATTTTTTTCATAATCAATTCTTGCTACATGCTGATTCTTGACGGCTATTCTTGTTTTTAAAATTCCTAAATAATTAGGATTTCGTATAATATTTTTGGTACTAATTTTATGTCTTAATAAAATGTCATATATTTTTCTTGAGATTTTATCTTTTCCTAAAATAGTTATTGGCACTACTTTGGCTCTTAAATTAGTTAAATTAATATTAACGTTTCCAGCTCCTCCAATATTAAAATTACTATGAGTGTAGTTTATAATTGGTACAGGCCCTTCTGGGGATACCCTATTACAAGTTCCATACAAAAATTCATCGAGAAAAAAGTCTCCTAATAATAATATTTTTTTTCGTTTGAAGTTGTTAAAAAAAGAATTTATTTTCATTTATTTAAAGGGGTAAAAATTTATAATATCATCTTTATAACTTTTATTGGGAAAATCTAAGTTTTTAACTGGCAAAATACCTTTAAATAATGAAATATTTTTAATTAGATCTTTTCTCACAAAAGAAATTTCTAATAATTGGGGAATGTTTTTTCCGAAAACCTTTATTGATGGTAAAGAATTATTAGCGCTAATATGAAAAATGTAAAAATTTTTATTTATTTTACTCAATACATTTTGATATTTATAAAATAAAATTTTATTTATTTTTTTATAATTATTAATAGAAAATTTTTTAAAATATGGAGTTAAAATATTTTGCTTATCTACATCTTCATATTTTAAAAAAAAAAAATGAAATTAACAAATAATTTGATTAAATTTTAATAAATTTCTCTCATAAACGGTTTCAAAAACATCCCACTCATCGAATTCAATGTCTAATTTTAAAAAATTATTGTTGCAATCTAAATCTTGGGCAATGTTATTTAGTGTTAAAAAATTTTTTTGTTTAACTGAAGCTAAACCTTTTTTAAAAAAAATAAAATTATTTTTTTTTTTTGGCAAAGAACTAATAGTATGATCATACAAACAAATTTTTTTAGGTAAAAATCTTTTTTGAAAATCTATTTCAAAATCTACATTATTTTCAACACCAAAACTTAATAAGGCATCAATACTTTTGGAGAATTTTTTTAAAACGACATAGCCACCGTCTTTTTTGGGTCCTAATCGAATTTTTTTTTCTTCGACATTGTAAATTAACAATTCTCTAAACATTTATTAAATTACTTTTACAAGTTGTATCTTTTTTGTTCATCAATAATTAAATCTATAATTAATAAAAGAATATAGTGGTGAATTATTTCAACTTTATTATAAGACATAGAATTAATCCAAATGTTTACTCCTTTTGAATTTAATTTTTTTAGCAAATTGTTATTTTTCATTCCGGTTAATGTTGCAAATTTTATTTTATTTTTTTTCAGCCAATAGGCGGCTTTTAAAATATTTTTTGAATTTCCTGATGCGGATATAAGAATTATAAAATCGTTTCTATCAGAGTACATTTCTAAAGATTTTTGAACCCAATTTTCATATTTAAAATCATTTGCAAAACAGGTTATTAAATCTGCTTCATTAAAATTTATGGCCCTTACCTTTGCATTTTTTGTTAGATCAACGGCAACATGGCTACTTGTTGCAGCGCTACCTCCATTTCCTACTAAAATAATTTTAGATTTTTTTTTCTTAGAAGTTAAAATGCTATTTTTTAAATTTAGAATATGTAAAATATTTTTTTTTACAGAAAATTCTAATAAATATTTTATATCTTCTGTATAGTCTTTAATAAATTCTATCATTATTATAATAAAAAATTTTCTAAAAAATAATTAGGCCAATTTTTTTTAAAAAACAAGGATTTGTCATCAATTAACAAATCATACGATGGTTTGCCCATATATAAATAATTATATTTTACGTTCCATTTTTCTAATTGATTTAGAATAAATTTACGTCCCTGTTTTTTTGCTTTTGAAACGTTATCTTTGTTTCTTCCCATATATCTTGCCGTATAAAGTTTTATTGTGTGCCCTCTATCAAACAATAAATTAATAACTTTAATTGCTTTTTTTATAGGAACACTTCTGGAATAATTATTGCCTGGTGTTTTGCAAATTGTATTATCTATATCAAAACAAAAAGTTTTTTTTTTTAACATATTATTTTTATTAAATAACAATAACTTTAAAAAATGAAAGACTTCAAATGATTAACATTGTAATTTGTATCAAAAAAGTTTTTCAGTGCATAAATCAAGCCAATTGAGCTATTAGTAACGGTAAGCTTAACGTGTTACCACGCTTCCACACCCGTCCTATCAACGTCGTAGTCTACGACGGCTCTATA
>Ga0214921_10003649_pt1 | contig 23367 bp, 27 predicted proteins | sample LL1505_MetaG_FD_177992 | JGI IMG/M metagenome (GOLD analysis project Ga0214921, IMG submission 177992) | Freshwater microbial communities from Lake Lanier, Atlanta, Georgia, United States - LL-1505 | ecosystem: Environmental > Aquatic > Freshwater > Lake | place: USA: Georgia | collected...
TTGTGAAGAATCTGAATGCACTCGATGTCACCAAACGTCCGATTCATTGTACCGACAAAAAGAGAGAAATCATTTACATTAAAGATGAAAATACTTGGGAAAAAGATGAATCACAATGCAAAATGCGCAAGATGATAAAAAAAGTCGTATCGAAGAACCAACGCTTAATACCCAAATTCAAGGAACAGAACCCAGAGTATAACAAATCTTATTCGAAGGTTTCCGATAAGTACAACAAACTCATTATAGAATCGATGGGTGGTTCGGGGGATAATGATCTAGAAAAAGAGAATAAGATTATTCGAAATATTGCCAAGAATATTGTAGTGGATAAATCTGTATAAATCAAAATTGTAATATATACATTTACAACGGTACTAACAAGTAACCGTTTTTACATTTTGCGTTTCTACGCAGCCAGGTATTTTCGTTTTGGTGATATTTTTAATTTGTGTATAAATTATTTCAATGTTTTTCAAGCTTTTCAGTTTATTTGTATTATTTTTACAAAGTAGCGCGCCAACCGTAATAATATAGCGCAAGTCTTTTTTATCAATGTCATCTGGTAAAATACATACTACATGACAAGAAGAATCGTTTTTTGCATGAAACCATAAGTCGTCGTCGTTTCCTTTATCGATGACGTCAAAGTTTTCGGTTTGGGTTTTGCCTATGTGAAAAGTGACTTCTCTCTTTATAGATTGTATAAAGATGGATTCGGATTTCATTTAGATTTGGGTGATGAATATATGGATGGATATATTCTGCTATACCTTTTGGTAAAAGAATCAATTTTATTGTAAATGTAAAAAAGCTTAAAAATTTACATACTATAAATGTAAGTATGACTGAAATAATTATACCAGAAAAACTTACGGAAACTATAATAAATATAGTCAAGAGAGGCAACGTGTTTACAAAAATGAAGAAAATCGAACGTTTGGTCTATGGGTGTGGCATATTGATTACTCTATTTGGTACGTCTATTATAATGAACAGCTTCATAAATACACGTTTATTATTGGATAATAATAATGAACAAGATAATTATCAGATATTGATTGGTAAACAAAATGATAAGTTACAACATTTACATTATAAAATCGACAAAGTGATTGAATTACACAATCAACTTATAGTATTACTCTTTGAAAAAAAGGATTGTGATAATAGAAGCTTACATCGGCTAAATGACGACTCTACAATTTATGTGAAATCGAGTGTGCCAAGTTTATCGAGAGTAACTAGTTTATCGAGCGTAACCTATGAACAAAGTTTGGTAGAGGAAGACGAAGGGGTTGAACGAAGTATGGTTGAACGAAGTATGGTTAAACGAAGTATGATAGATGAAGAACGTGCCGAAAAACATTGATGAAATGGGATATTTGGGGTGGCATGTAATGAAAAAAATATTTGTCTTGATAAAAATATAAAATATAAGGTATATATATTTTATATCGGTAATATATGTTGGATTATTTGCGTGTATTTTACAGAAGAGTCTACAATGCGATTTACTTTTTTTTCGATAAATTATCAATGAGAACCAAACCACAATATGAAACATTTACGGACGATGAAATGGAACACATATTCTTCGAAGAAAATACGCGTTTGCCTTAATGTCTTCTAGACTTTCTTCCGTGCTTTCTAGATTTTCTTCCGTAGCGTCTTTTATTACGAGTGACTCTTTTTCTGCGTAATCTACCCCCTTGTGAAGAAGATCCTAGGGAGCTTCCATAGCGGTTACGTTTAGGTCTATCATACTCATTTTCTTCCATCATGTCAGACAGATTAAGTGGTGCTGGTGATTCTTTTCTACTAAAAAAAGGCATAGTTATATATATTAGAATATAAATTTTTTTGTTTTTCGTTTTATCGTTTATAGTTTTTTACTTTGCAATAAAAAACAACGCGTTTTCCCTAAATTTCGATGCCGTCTATTTCGTCGTCATATTTTGGCGTAAACATTGTATCAAGATACGATTTATTATTTTTGGCATCTTGATATCCATCATCAAATAACTCAAGTAAATTGTTTTTTGACAATGAGAAAAACTCGGAATAATCTTTGATAGAGAGAAGCCCTCGTTGCACACTATTAAAAATCGTGGTGGGTTCTTTGGGACGCCACATACTGGGTGAGATGTGCACTAATTTCTCTCTGTCTAAATACGGATATTTGCTAAATCCGCCATCAAATGTAAACATATTATGGTATTTGTTGGTAAGTCCACCTGTTACAAATGGAATATGCGAACTCGCAAAGCAACAATTGATGGCGTCTTCTAAACTTTCAAAATCGGAAAATATATTTGTAGAGGGCGCAAAAAACTTGATGGTTGTCACACCTACGAATAACCGCCGTAAATCAAAATCGTCCGTCTTATAACTACTCAGTAGCTTATACTTCAAAAAATACTCCAACTCGGTTATAGATTTCGTGTTGGTGATGTTGTAATCCAATATATTATACACAAAGGTCATGGGGTCGCCTTTATAACACATAAAGAGTCCATTCCATGCACCAGCTGACGCGCCTGAATAAATGAGGTGGTCGGTTTCATATTTTTCTTTGATATAGGACAAAATCCCCAACAAATAGAACCCCTTATAGCCGCCTGGCGATATAGTAATCAGTTTCTTATCGTTTAAAAAATTGTTGCCGTTGATAAACAAATTCGCCTGACTGTTGCAATAAATATTGTTATTGCGCGACGATATAATACATTGCTCTTCCCTTTTCGTACTACGAAGTGTGCGGAGTGAGCGACTGTTTGTTTTCCTATCATTTTTGACCCTCAATGATGTAATGGTAGTATTTATGAAAATAAATAGGAAAATTTTGAATATAGACGAATAGGTCATATATATTTATATTATATTATATTTTTTACCACTTAAACATTAATTCGCGTCTTACCATAACCGAGAAATATGAAAATAGCCTTGTGCTTCATTATTAGCTATGAGCATATTTTAAATAAAGAGGAAATATGGCGCGAATGGATAGAGCCCAACAAGGATATTATTAACGTATATTTTTATTATAAAGAGTTGGCGAAAATTAAATCGCCGTGGATGTTGGAGCATGTGGTGCCGCCGAGTTTTATACACGAGACGAGTTATTTTCACGTGATACCTGCGTATTTGTCGCTTATGAATTTTGCGGCGAAGCATGATGGCGCCAATACGTGGTTTTGTATGTTGACGGACTCGTGTTGTCCGATTATTTCGCCCAAGCGTTTCCGTTACTTGTTTTACCAGAATTATAACAAGAGCATTATGAGTTGGAAACGAGCTTGGTGGAATGTGGACTTTCATAAGCGCGCGAATTTGGCGAAGCTACCTGAAGAACTTCGTTTGGCGAATGACCCCTGGTTTGTATTGAAGAGAGAAAATGTAGGGCATTTGTTGAATTTTGTGAATAAACAAAATGACGTGGTTAAAATGATATGTAATGGCGGTTTGGCGAATGAGAGTTTGTTTGCGATTATTTTGCATGGGTATAAGCAGTTGGACGCGGCGGTTATATCGGCGGTAACGCACCTGACCGATTGGAGTCGCATGGCGAGTGCAACGAGTCCGCACCTATTTAAGGATGCGAACGAGACGGATATTAAATTTATTGAGACCGAATTGGACAAAAATAAGTATGCGATGTTTATTCGGAAAATTTCGCCCGAGTTTCCGGATGCCATTTTGCGACATTATATTTATAAACATGGGAAGGAAGCGGATATGGCGCTGGTTGTTAGGGAGCCGTTTTTTATTTACACGTTATGCAAATATGGGTTGGGGTTGATACTTTGTTTGTGCATTGTTTACACTTTTACACTTTTGGGAAAAGTGTAGCAAAATTTACACTTTTGGGAAAAGTGTAGCAAAAGAGTAGCAAAATTTACACTTTTTCCAAAAGTGTAGCAAAAGAGTAGCAAAAATATATTTTATACCCTCTTCTCATTTCAACTCACGATATTTATTTAGTAAACTTATATAAAAATAATACTTTTATATAAGTAATAATGGAAGAATTGATTAAGGAAAATGCGGAATTGAAAACTGAAATTGATAAATTAAAAAAAGAACTACATAAATACTCGCATTCTCAAAAAGAATATTATGAAAACAATAAACATGAACTAATAAAAAAATCTAATGAACGGCTAAAAAAAATAGCAGAAGAAAATCCTGATAAAATAAAACAATATAGAAGGAACGCTTATTTGAAACAAAAAGAGAAAAAGAAACAGAAAGAATTAGAAAATAAAAATAGTGAAATAATTTAGGAAAATATATAATTTATAAAAGTATTTAAATATATTTTCTTTAGGAATAGTGTAGAATGGGAGGCAAGCATAAAAAATGTAGGTTTTCAGGCGGTTGTTTATTGACTGCATCGTTTGGTTATAAAGATGGCACTGGAACGCAATTCTGCTCGGCGCATAAAGAATCAGATATGGTGAACTTATTATGTAAATCTTGTGAATGTGGTAGAGCAAGACCTACTTATAACTATGAGGGGTCAAGTGCGAATTTTTGCAAGGAATGTAAAAAGGAAGGTATGGTAAATGTGAATGATAAAAATTGTCATTGTGGTAGTGCGAGACCTAATTTTAATTTTGCAGGGTTGAAAGCGAATTATTGTAGTAAATGTAAGAAAGAGGGTATGGTAAATGTTAAAGACGAACCGTGTAAATGCGGAAAAAGTAGTCGACCAAACTTTAATTTTCAAGGTTTAAGACCTGAGTATTGTAGCAAATGTAAAGAACCTGATATGATAGATGTTACACATAAATTATGTAAATGTGGAGCTGTGCAAGCGAATTTTAATTATGAAGGACTTAGTCCTGAATATTGTAAGCTTTGTAAAAAGGAAAATATGATTATGCTTCGTAAAAGATTATGTGTAAAATGTAATGAAAGACAAGCTACCTATAATTTAATTGGTCAAAGACCTAGATATTGCAATCAATGTAAAACAGAAGAAATGATAAATGTAGCCGACAAATGCAAAAACGAACTTTGTCTCAATACTGGAAATGTCAAATATAAGTATTACTGCACATTTTGTTACCAACATTTGTTTCCAAATGATGAGGCAACGAAAAATATCAGATGTAAAACAAAGGAAAATTATGTAAGGGATTTTTTGAAGGAAGAATTTGATGGTTTTATTCACGATATACCATTGTGGACTGGAAATTGTGATTGTTCACATCGTCGTAGAATTGATTTTCGCAAGCTCATTGGTAATACTTTATTATGTATAGAAGTAGATGAAAATCAGCATAAAAGATATGATAAAAAAGAAGAAGAGCTACGGTATGACGATTTATTTATGATACACGGTGGTAAATTTATTTTTATACGATTTAACCCTGATAAATTTACAAACTTGAATGGTACAGCAAAAAATCCAACTATGAAAACACGTATGGATTATTTGAAGAAGGAAATTTATGCGCAAATAGAAAGAATAAATTGTGAGGATAATGAAGCGCTATTAGAGGTGTCCTATTTATTTTACGATGACTATAATTTTACTTTGCAATAATTTTTTGTTATCGTCACACTTAACTAGTCTTCCATCTGTTTCCGCAGCTTAAACACTGCACAAAAATTGTCATCGGTTCGTCCGAACTGCGGACCTGCTGACAGTAGTGGGTACATTGATTGCTCTTACATTTGCGACACGTAAAAGTATCCGTAGAAGCTGCAATGGTTGTTTCATATTTGTTCTTGTCCCTAATGATTTTAGCTTTAATCATAGTGTCCCATTTATCAGGCGATAATTCTTGATGCGTCATAAAGGCTACCACATGGGGTTTCATAGTGCCATCGTTAATTTGCTGCAAAATTTCGCCCTTTAAATTGGTAAAAATGCTGCGTAATCGGTCTAAATAAATTTGCACAAAGAATTTGTTGTCCCATTTTTTAACCACTTTGCGATATTCGGCTTCCTTCAACGCATAATTGAAGACGCCCTTTTCAAGATTGGAACTATTTTTTTCATTATGTAAAATCGCATCCAACTTTTGTCTAACATTGGCGCGAAAAGTGTCAACATTATCTATTTTACGTAGCGACATTCTGATTGATTTAATTAGTTATAATATATTTAAATTAATATCAATTTTATTTGTTTTTATAGTAGTTATCGTTTATACTTCTAGAACTGGTTCTTCTTCCTCTTCCTCATCATCTTCCGCCGCATCATAATCATAAGATTCTTCACTCAATTCGGACCCTAAATCTTCAATCACAATATCGTCGTCACCATCTTCTTCGGTTTCCTCCGTATCTTCATCATCGTCATCAAGGTCGTCTTCCTCACTGCCGCTACCAGATACATTTTCCTCGGTATCACTACTGTCCACCACAAAGCCATCCTTTAAATAACCCTGTTTGGTTTTCTTTTCTTTTGGCACGTTCGCCAACTCATCCACTTCCTCCTCGTCTTCCGCCGCAGTAGCCGCCAAATCTTCAAACCCCCCAAATAATTTCTCATAAATCTTGTTCCACAATTGTAAACTCAAATCGACATAACATTTGCTGCCGTCGTCTTGCTTTACATATGCTACAATAGCACAGCTACCAAAAAACAACGCGCTATCAATGGGTGGAGGAAAATCGTATTTGTTTTCCGAATTACCACGTCCTTCCGATTTGGCGTAAACCTCTACAAAATATTTTTTTCCATCATATTTTGCAGTCCATTCTACTTGTTTGACGAAGCCATCACCCTTCTTAAATCCACACTTTTTATATAATTCTTCCACCTTAAAATCTTTAATAGATAAGGTCTTTAACGTGCCTACCTTTTCAACAATGATAATAGTTAACGGTTGTGACATATATTATTAATAATAAATTGAATAGGTTTAAATAGTTTCTGTAATATTAAATATAATAATAACAATGAAGATTTACATTAATAATTTGAATATAGATATTTTATCCACTATAATGATGAACATAAAACAACAATACATTACTTCTGAAACCTATATACAAATATACGCGAACGATGGCATTTACCAAATAAACGACAGAGCCATACAAAAATGCAACCCTGTCGATCATGACATCCAATTACATCACAATTATTACGAGAATTATACTCTAATTGTGGACCCCTCCTATTACACATTAGAAACCGCCCATAAAATCCCTTTAGAACACATATCTACCAAGATGAAGAAGTATATTTACCAAATAAATAAACAATCCGACATTAGATTAGTGATTGAAGGTCCCATCCTGGAAGACAGTGCCACAACCAATACCAATACCAATACCAATCCTGCGAGTGATTATGATATAAAACCATGCGACCTTTATTTCGAGACACCTGATACTATGGATATAACCAATACTTTACTTAAAAAAGAAATAAATGTGTTTTTATCCATGTTAAACTAATATCATAATATACTATGTTATCGTGGGTTATTCAAATTACAGTTATATCAATTATTTTAATATTTTTAGTTCATCATTTAATCAACTTTTTTAAAGCAACTTTAACAGTTCCAAAAATAAAAGATTTAGTAAATGCACCGACTCAAAATTACGAGAATATTTATAATATTTTAAAGAAAACACCAAATACTTATATAAATAACGAATATTCAGGAGGCTATTCAGACTATCCAAAAAACGGAGAGCAAGATTACACATTAATAGATTTACTACCCAAAAAGGAGGAGCCTTCTATGAAGAACGAATTAAAAAACTTCTTAAAAAAACAACTACACCGTTCTAGTGATGACGTACAGGGAACCAATATCGACGCCCTAGATACCAACACGTCATCCTTCTCTGCATTCTAATAGGCAAAGCAAGACGTATTATCTTTGTATAAAGATTACTTAAAGATAACACGCTATATTAGTGTATAATATAAAATGTTGACGCAAAGCATGAAAGAGACTATTTTAAGTGAATTTCCAAATATAAAACTTTCTTATGAAAATATCGTTTATAAGAAGGTTTATAATTCAGATTATATTGTGGCAATACCTCAAGGTAAAAAATGTTTTGCCTGGTTTACAAATTTTAACGACCACATGGTATGTTTCATCATGGAGCTCACCAATCATAAACAACTATTGAATATTCAAGTCACTAATGCATGTTTTTCCGATGAATTAGCATATGGCACCATTTTATATGGGACTATGTTTTATCATTCAAATAATAAATTTTTTTGTATAGAAGACATATTTTGTTACAAAGGGACAAATATAGACCGCATGTGCTGGGGGGATAAATTGGCGAAAATAAACATTATGTTAAAGAAAGATTTAAAACAAGTTTCTTATAATAATTCTTTTTTGGTGTTTGGACTACCCTTAATGAGTAAAACGAATGAGGAATTAGAAAGATTGATTCGAGGGGTGACTTATGATATTGAGACGGTGCAATACAAGCTATTTAGTAGAGTAAATGCGTACTTGTATATGGACTATTCCGTTTATAAATCACAAATATCACAAACCGCACAAGTATTACAATATGTGAATCAACCGAATAGCAAAATAAACCGCGAGATACCAAGACCAACCGAAAAACAACCAGAGACACCCTACCCAAGACAACAAATCAAAAGAGACGTGGTATTCATTGTGAAACCAGATATACAAAACGATATATATTATTTATATTGTTTGAATCATATGCAACAAGAAGAACAACATGGTATAACTCATATACCAGACTATAATACAAGTGTAATGATGAATAAATTATTTAGAATCATTAAGGAAAATGACAATTTAGATGCGTTAGAGGAAAGTGACGATGAAGAAGAATTCGAAAACGAAAATGTCGATAAATTTGTTCGTTTAGACGCATCGTATAAAATGGTATGCCAATTTAATCACAAATTTAAAAAATGGGTTCCGATTAGGGTGGTCACCGATGATACCACAAATATCATTACCACTGATGAATTAAAATATGTATATAATTTATATGCAGAAAACAAGAATAAAAAACAATACGATACGAAAAAACAATACGATACGAAAAAACAATACGATACGAAAAAACAATACGAGACGAAACAAATGCCGCGTTACTCAAATACCTACCGCCGATAAAGATATCAAAGCCATCATTGATGTAAACGCAATCAAACACAATTTGCAATACCTGAGAAAGAAAACAGGGACCGACTTAATGCCTGTATTGAAAGCAGATGCGTATGGTCACGGTTTAATAGAAATGGCTAAGATATTGCGTACATTAGGTATTACCTATATTGGTGTTGCTACTTTAGGCGAGGCAATCTTGTTGCGTAAAAGCGGTGATACAGGAAGAGTGTTGTCATGGCTTTATGATATTGATGGCCAAGAAATCAAAGATGGAATAGCATTGGACCTGGATATAGCTATATTTGATGAAAACCTAATCCCAAAACTTGAAAAACTTATTCCAAATGGTAAAAAAATAAAAATAACCATGTTTGTAGATACTGGAATAAATCGAGCAGGCATACCTTATGAAAAGGCCATGCAATCGTTTAAAGATGTTGCAAAATCTGAAAAATTTGAAATTGTCGGCATGATGTCTCATTTAGTTTGTTCTGGTATAAAAAATAGTCCGATTGTGAATGAACAATTGCGTAAATTTAGGAGTTTACGGTCTGAATTGGCCAGCATAGGAATAAATCCTCCGTTAGTTCATATAGCAAATACTGGCGGGTGTCTAAATTATGACGTATCCGATTTCACATTATCTCGTCCAGGTTCAGGTGTATACGGAATTCCGGGAAATGCCAAACTCGACAAAAATCTCAAATTAGCTATGACGATAAAATCATACATCATACAACTTAAGGATATAAATAAGGGCGAAGGTATTGGTTATAATTGGAAATATATTACGCCGAAGAAAATGAGGGTTGCGGTATTACCCATAGGATACGCTGATATAATACCACGCTCTTCCTCTTTGCGTCTATATGTGTATATCAATGGGACAAAGCGAAAGGTATTGGGTCTAATTAGTATGGACCAAATTATAGTAGAAGCAAAAGAGAGTGATAAAATAAATGATGATGTAATTATTTTTGGAAATGGACAAAATTGTCCGCAAACTATATTTGATATTGCCAAGGCGGGAAAATCGTTCCCTTTAGAAATCGTATGTCATACAGGGTATCGTATCAATAGAACATATACAAAACTGTAAAGAACCAAAAACCAAAAAACTAAAACCTAAAAACCACAATAAATTTAAATCTCCGCATAATATATGTCAGGTTCAGGCGCATCAAATTTAGGTTATAGTAATATCGTTCCATTCAGCAATGTAAACGGACAATATGTAAATATTGGTAGTACAAATAATCCAGCGAATTTTGGAAGTAATGAAATCCCTGGGTTGCCAGGTTTAGCAGGAGCCAAAAGTAATATAGATGCTGCGGCAGGAAAAGTTCCTGGAATTTGCTTATTTAAGGGTGGTTCCAAAGGAATTAAGAGAAAAATAAAAAATATCACTAAACATTATAAGAAGATGAAGGCTGGAAGTAGAAAAATGAAAAGTTTAAAATTAAAACTTCGAAGAAGAATGGCATCAAGAATGGCTTCCAGAAGTCTAGCAAGAAAGCTTGCTGGAGGCCGACGAACACGTCGCAGACAAAGAAGACGCACACAACGCGGCGGATATTCGCAATACCAAAACAACCAACCCTTTAGTTTATCCTATTCGGTAGGAGGTGTTTTACCAGCGAGTCAACTAGCATTAGCAAATCCTCCACCAATCGCAAGTGTAACGAATAATGCAGTGGATAATTATAACCATTATACCAATACAGGGTTTCCTAGCAAAGGACACTAAAAACCACCTTTGGAAAAGGTGGTGCCAAACTTTTTCCACTTCCACCTTTCACTACGTAGTGAAAAGGTTATAACGAAGTAAGAGCCAAAATCAACGTTTCAACACGCACTTTATTATATATATTAGTTTTCGTCTAACATATATAAAGATTTCTATTTTACAATATTAATGATTGATTTGCGCAGTGATACCGTAACGAAACCAACCCCTGAAATGAGAAAGGCGATGGCCGAAGCAATCGTTGGTGACGATGTATTTGGTGAAGATGAAACCATTCAGCAGCTAGAAAATAGAGTGGCCCAAATGTTTCAAAAAGACGCCGCTCTTTTTTTCCCTTCTGGAACCATGAGTAATTTAACATCTATTCTCACCTGGTGTCCACATCGTGGCTCGGAAATAATTGTCGGAGATAAGAGTCATATATTTCTATTTGAACAATCAGGAGCCGCGCAATTTGGAGGCGTTTCCCCTCGGACCGTTCCCAACTTACCAGACGGCACTTTCGATATAGACGCCCTCCAAGCCGCTATTCGCGACGATGATATACACGAACCTTCTACCAAACTTATATGTATCGAAAACACCCATAATGCATGCGGAGGGAAGGTATTACCCATCTCTTTTATGAAAGATTTGAAGGCATTCGTTCCTGATATACCCATTCATTTAGACGGCGCGCGTATATGGAATGCCATCTATGCTTCTAGAAGTACACCACAAGAAATCGCGAGCTATGTAGATTCCCTTTCTGTATGTCTATCGAAAGGTCTGGGCGCTCCTATCGGCTCTTTATTAGTGGGACCTGCGGATTTTATCAAAAAAGCCAGAAGAATTCGAAAGGCCTTGGGTGGTGGAATGCGTCAAGTGGGTATAGTAGGCGCGGCTGGATTACAAGCATTAGACGATTTCGAAACTGGCATATTATTATACGACCATATACGCACCCTAAATTTGGCCCGAGCATTGAAAAAATGCAAATCGTTAAAAGTGCATGATGTGCAAACAAATATTATTTTTGCGGACATTGTTCTCCATGATAAATCATGGAATAAAGACCAGGTGTCTTCACATATAAATAAGTTACTTACACAAAAAGGGGTTTGTATTTCTGCCTGGGCACCACTTTTGATTAGACTGGTAGTTCATCGTGACATCAATGATGATGATATTGAAAAAACCATCAAGGCTTTTAAAGAAGTAGACGAATATTTGTTATCTACGTCAATGTAGAACGCTACATATGCGCGTTGTTCTAACTATAAATCGCCGCCACATATCGTTTGCCTGTTGGTCGTGCATAGGCGGTTTTTTCATAATCAAATGTGCCGAAGGACCGCACTAAAAATCGATCATTACCGTCATATTTCGGAAAAAAAGGCGACCGCCCATGAATCGCTCGATTGTTATCTACGAGTATAATTTCGCCTGGTTGCAAATTGTATTTTATTCGATGATTGTAATAAATATCTACAATCTTGGTAATCATATATTCAGCAAATTCGTTGGTACCAAACATAAGGTCTTGGTCAAATACTAAGGTAGGGTCAAAACAAGATCCATTTAATATAGAAAGTGGACCTCTCACATCGCCATCGATAAATTCGTGACCATTTAGTTTGAACGATAAATCTACTTTTGTCTTCCATAGCGGCTGGAAAAGCAACTCTATTTCTTCGCTATCTAGTTGTTCTACTATTCTTCCTACTGGTAAAATATAAGTGAAAGCGTTTAGGTCACCTCTTAAACAACCTAAAGAGAGTATATCTGGTTTCAATCTAGAAAAGGCTTGTTCGGTGTGTACTTCTAATTCAATGGTGCTGCCTACGCTAGTTTGGTTATTTTCCATATTTTTTACAGGAACAATATCTTGCACCAAATGACCTTCGCCTTCTGCTTCATATGCTATAATATGTCCTATAAAACTCAAGAATAGACTTTGAATTTTGGCTAAAAGAGTTTGTTCACCTACGTATAAATGGTTTGTTTCTGGCGTATTTCCGAATTCATCGAGTGGTGCATTTTTGAATAATAGAAACCCTTTTTTATTACCATTTTTCGAAAAATCGAGTAGCCGTTGTTTTATGTTTTCTGGCAGCAAATTCGATAATTCCTTAGCTTCTTGGCAAAATAAATCGGGTTCTTCCGATGGATTATACGAAAATTGGGATGCTATATCTTTTAGTATTTGAATTTCTGCATCCTCTAACATTATTATATTATCTTCTGAATCGTGCATAATATAATATATTGATAAATAATAATTTTGGTTACTTTTTGAAATTCAATAGACATACACCAGATAAATACTTATCCTTTGGTACATCTTCTTCATCTATATCTGCCGAATTATCTGTTTTATTAGCGGTTTGTTTATGATTGGGTTTCTTAGCACAAAGATCTAAATTTGGATTAAATATTGTCATCCATTTGCTTGTATCAGATGTATACGCTTTACTAGATATATAAATAATTTTATAATTTTCTTTCTTGTAAAACGTTTTTCGCTTACGCCATTGGTTTTGAAATAAATTATGACTATCTATAATGTCAACTACAATTGGTTTGCTATGTTTTTCTCTAAGAATTCTACCAACACTTTGTTCTATATCAGTCTTTGGCGTCACCATAATTAGCGTGGTGAGTGATTTTATATCAAGCGCTTCTGCAGCCATAGCATATGTGGCAATAACGATTTTCTTACCTTCTGTTTCTTTTAATGACATTTCTTTCATTCCGCCTATATAATAACCGACAGTAGCAATATTCCTATGTTGTATGGCATCATGTAAATATTTTAAAACATTTTTGTTATGAGCAATTATCATAATTTGTTGTTCTGGGTTATATTCTAGCATATCAGAAATAACTTTTAAAATAAATTCACTGCGTCTATTGTATTCACATAATTTTGATATCATTGTGCTATATGCAGGATTACCTCTATAGTCTAGTTTAACTTCATTAAATTCTTCATCGTCTACTTCATATTGTATAGCATGAACTACAACTTCTCTAGCTTCGTCTCTTTTACCTTTAAAAACAACCTCTCCGAGGAACATTTTGAAAACTTTTGTAGTTCCATCTTTACGGTTCATCGTAGCTGATAATCCAAGCATGTATTTTGTTACAATTTTGAATAATGAATTCGAAAATACTTCACTAGAAATATGATGCACCTCGTCTATGATTGTAAGTCCAAAATTTTCAAATATAGAAGTAGGATATTCTTTCATAGATAAACTTTGCAGCATACCAATAACTATATCTTTATCATCAATATCAACAATCGGTCCTTGAATTTTACCTACGCGTGCATTTGGCAAAAACTGTTGAATTCGTTCGATCCATTGATTCATTAAAAATTCTTTGTGAACTATTATGAATGTTTTTTTATTTAATTGTGATATAATATTAAGTGAAAGCACTGTTTTTCCATATGCACAAGGAAGTTCTAATAAACCACCTCCAAATCCAACTTTTTTTACATGGTCCAAATAAGTATTAACTACTATCTCTTGATTTTCTCTAAGTTTACCATTGAATTCCAAATTTATATTATCGCCTTCCGCAATCTTGTATTGTTTAGGGGTGCCAAATTTTTCCACCCCGTAATAATGCGGCACATATAGTTTATTCGCCGATTCACGATATGCTGGAAACGTTTTCACATCCGCAGAATTCATTGGCGACCCCATAACAAATGGTTTTATAGTCAAATCATTTTTTATTTGTTTTTGTTGTTCTGCAGTCAATTCGTTTTTAGATAATGTATAGCCTTTTTGACCCAAGTAAGTGTTCAAATTCATATATGGATGGCGCGGTGACTATATTATTTAGTAAAATCTGTTTATGTCCTTTTGTTGAAGATTATTTGCCTTCGAATAAATAAAATCTATCAATATGATATATGGAACGTTTTTCGCAACTATTTAAAAAACAACATATGGGCGAATTAGTCTTGGTAATATTATTCATCGTTTATTTAATTTTAGGTTTAAAGACTCCAGAACCTATTGCCAATATCATTGATACTTTAGTAGGTAAAATTGTAATCATCCTTATTGTTATATATTTATTTATGCACGCAAACCCAATTTTAGCTGTATTAGCATTATTCGTTGCATTTGATTTGATCAGACGTTCGTCCGCTGCAACTGGTATTGATGCTTTAAAAAAATACGCGCCTTCTGAAGAGAAAAAGATCTCCCAATTTACCGCATTTAATCAATTCCCTTATACTTTAGAACAAGAAGTCGTTGCTAAGATGGCACCCATCATGAAGTCTGGGTTTTCACTTACTCAGGCATCTTATAAGCCATTATTGGACAATCTTTACGATGCCTCTCCACTAAACGCACAAAACTAAAAAATAGGCACTAACGGATCCTATTGCTCCCTGTAAATAATTAGCTCCCATTATGTGGCTAATTACTTACGAATTTACATCTGATAATTTTGGCATCGAAGGCATTTTCGTTTCACCTGTAGTAATAAACGTATATGCATAACTGATGAATACAAAAATAAGGATAAATACGATACACCCTATTATGATCTGAAAAATGGTTTTGGTAACTGGACTGTTCATCATGGTTGACATATCATAGCTTGGCGTGTTTTTGTCGTATTCTACCGCGGTTTCTTCGCTAGAGGACCCGGTGGGTTGGCATGAAATATAAATACCATCGCCTATACTCATGGTGTTTGGTCCAGAAGAATTGAAAAAAAGACCGCCGCCTGGCGTAGGAATAGGAAATGGTTGAATAATACTTCCAAGTGTCTCTAAAGTAGAACTGTTTAATGGAATCGCTTCTAATATATCAAATATTACCCATTCGGCACTTTTAGATTCAGTATAACTGTAAAATGGTTTTTTAGGCACAATATTTTCTAATGTAAACCCAGATATATTTAAATTGGTGGAATCGCCATGAGCAGGAGCATTGGTGGCGACACTTTGAATTAATTCGGTAATTAAATTTGACGCAGTAGACGAATCACTAGATGATTTGATAGGTATGCCGACAAATAATTTTGGACCACCCTTTACCGGGGTATGTTCTATGATGATTTCCGCATCGGTTGTCGAGCCGTTAAATGTGTGAATAGATGGAGATGTAATTTGGATTTTAGATACATTGTATTTTTGATTATTATACATTACAGGTGAAACGGTACTATTATCATAGGTTAAAGAAATCATTACGCCTTCGTTTTTAGCAGTCGTATTGCTTTCCGTATATTTAAAATTATAACTACATTTAAGATCACATTTTCCTTGAACATTGTCGCGAGATATATTAATATTTTGATTACTCATTTATATAACGTATATATAAATATAAAAATATTAATTTATTTATATAGAAAATGAAATTAACTAAAGGAAAAATTAGCAAATTATATAATAAAAATAAACAGACTTTAAAAAAAAAAGCTAATAAGCGAAAAACATCTAATAAAAGCAAGACATTTAGAAGAAAACAAAAGATAAATTTGGCTAGAAAAACGTTAAAAAGGTTTCATTATAAGAAGCAAAAGGGCGGGGAAAATATACCTCCTAAAGAGGTTACAACGAAGGATGATGCTGATGTTGATATAGTATCAAGTGAAAACGTTGCAACACCTATGGAAGAAGCTGTGGTACAACCTGTGGAAGAACCTGTGGAAGAACCTGTGGAAGAACCTGTGGAACAAGCTGTAGTAAATGAAACAGAACCTGTGGTAGAACCTCTTGTTGAAGAAGAACCTGTAGTAGAACCTGTAGTAAGTGAAGCAGAACATCTTGTAGAAGAAGAACCTGTAGTAAGTGAAGAAGAACATCTTGTTGATGAAGAACCACCTATTGTGGAAAAACCTGTGGTAAGTGAAGCAGAACCTGTGGAAGAACCTATGGTAAGTGAAGCAGAACCTGTGGTAGAACCTGTAGTAAGTGAAGCAGAACCTCTTGTTGAAGAAGAACATGAAGTAGAACCTGTTTTAAATGACGAGTCGCCTTTAGCAGGAACAGATACCGTAAAAGTAGAAGATATACAAAATACTCCTACATATGACTTAGATACAGAAGAAACTCCGTCTACTACTACCGAACCAACATCATCTCTACCTATGTCAGAACAAAAAACCGAAGAACTAAAAGCCGCTATAGATACGGTGATAGATTATATATCAAATAAAGTCTCTGAAAATGTATCCAACAAAGTAACCCAAAATATATCATCGTCCTCAGGCGAAAATATACAAAACGGGTTCGATTCTATTAATAAAACCGTCGAAACTATGGCGTCCAATGGGTAACCAGTGGTGGTGGTGGGTAACTAGTGGAAACTAGGAGAGCTCATACAGTCGTAGAAAACATTTCGTTTCATGTTTACAGACATGGAATCAGAGATAAATATTTTACACAAAACTTACACAAAGGGTAAATATTTCATAGTATTATTATCATAAACCGTCACTTTATAAGCTTCATTCACGCCTTCAATGTATATACTATCACCGTTATACAATTTGTCGCAACCATATTCATTGGTGCAACTTCTTCCTGCACGCGAAACAGGCAACTTCACATTATTATGTTGATTGCTCGTTGTATAATATTGCCATTTATCACGATTTGTGAATAACGGTCGTCCCATCAATGGCAATATACTATCTTTACTAGACCCATTTAAAGGTGTTAAAATACCCAGTTGTCTATAGCTAGTATCGACGGCACCAATATTGGTAGACACATTAATAGGAACCGCTCCTGGCGGAACCCCGTTAAACCCAGGAACAAAATATCGTTCATCTCTCAATGGCGGATTGTATGGGTTCAATAAAGGGTCGCTCGTTAAGGGAGGAATAAAATTGCTATATGGCCAACTGGGTATGAATCCACCAAACCAGGACGCATTCTCTCTTTGGTTCTCTTTGATGACTATTTTTTCGGATGGTTTGTTATTTACCACGATGTTTTGCCCAGTCGCATTGGTATAAATTAAATACACAAAAATAACTACACAAATTATTAGAAAAAACATGGAATAATTTTCAATACATATGACTCCTGGTGGACACTTTTTCATATTATATTATTATAATATAAAAATCTAATTCACATTTATTACTATAACTACATATATTACCATTATTACCATTATTACCATTACCGCGACTACCGATTGAATATACCGCTTATGCGGTTTTTGGAGCGCCTCCTAAACTACTAGACATTTTTTTTGCCATTTCCATTATGCTTGACATTCCGCCTCCATTGGTGTCCATATTTTCCATCATGCCCTGCATTTGTTGTGCCATAGGCATCATTTTTTCAACCAATGGTGCTAGACCTTTCATCGATTCGGCCAAATCCATTTGTTGTTTCATTAAACGCTGAGTGTCGTTAGTTAAACTCTTAATACCATCACTACCTAGAACTTTATTTAATTCATCATATGCATTTTCAATCGTTGCCGCATAATCGATTTTAGAACCACCGTTTTTTGGACGTCCTACCTCAAAATGTTCATCGGACTTGACATTAGATGATTCTACGTTGTTCGAATCGTCGGCGTTTTTTGCATTACTGTTATTATTCGTTTGGTCATCATGATTCACTATAGGATGTTGTTCCTTTTTTCTTTTTTCGTCATTGATTTTATTTATGGTATCACTATGTTTTTGTTTGTCAAAACCCTCAACACTAGTAAAGCCCTCTTTTAAAGCGAACAAATTTACTAAAATAAGCGGAACACCTAAAACAATAATCATATTTTTACTAAAGTATCTAACTAGAACTGCTAATATTAGAAAAAAACCAAGGTTGTTAAATTTACCCATAACCATATATCCAACGATATTAAATAAAGCTATGATTGCAACAGCCATTAATAACCATTTGTTTGTTAGTGTTTTTGATACAATGGACTTAACTTTCATTTATATATAATATTTATATATTATTTCCAAATGTGTAAAAAAAATTGAATAAAATTCTATGAATAATTAGGTTGCATATTATACAACCAATACATACGCTATATGAAATAAATCATAAAAGAATCATTTTAACATGACGAATAATGATGCTGATAGAGGCGTTGATATATTCGAGGAATATGACGTATATTCAGACGACGATGACAGTATTCTTTATGATCCAGATGATACATGTAATACGCGATATAATATCATTTTATGCGAGTTGTATAATACAGAATTACACGGTGAAACAAACGATGAACTATTGAAAACGAGTTATCTAGTTTATTGCCGATTTAAAAAACTAGATATGGAATATATTGAAGATTATGTGGATGATTTTAACGCCTATTACCTGAGTCTGATAAATAATAATAGTAAGTGTGTTACAGCCCATTCGGTGTTTAGAAATTATAAAAATATTATATTAAAACAACCTTATATTAAAACAGAAATAGCACAATGTGTTTATTTGGAAAATCTAGAATGCGTTGCTATTTTAAAAACGTTTTGGATTAAATTAATACAACGCACGTGGAAAAATATTTTACAAAAAAGAAACTATATTTTAAAAAAAAGAGCAAATATAGTTTCTTTAAAACATAGAGAACTGACGGGTAGATGGCCGAATGATTGTATAAACTACCCTGAATTACGTGGTATGCTTTCAGACATGCTCTAAAAATGGCATCATTGTTTTTTATTTTTATTTTTATTTTTTGGAATGTCTTCTACCTCTACCACTACTTCTGGCGTGAAGGAGAAAGTTTCTTGGAATAGATACCCCTCTCATGGAACTTGTGTGGATACTTCTTCGTTTGCTATTTTTATAAGTAAAACCGCCTCTTTGTTTTTTATGTTTCATTGTTTTTGTACTAGCGCGTTTTTTACCGCCAAATGTAACTTCATTATTTCCTTTTTGAAATTTAAACGCTTCCTTTTGTAAATAGCTTTCGATGGAAGCAGGTGTTGCTTTATTATTTTGTATAAAGGCTATCGCGTTTTTCAATTTTTGTTGTCTAGCAGGAATAGACTCCTTGCTTAATTTTTCTTGTAATTTATTCAATGCGATTTGTTGTTGTATTTTTCGTAATCCAGTAAAAGGATTACCCGTTTCGTCCAATACATTTATGTCCGTTTTATTTGTCGCTGTTGCTGGTTGCCCGGTTTGCATAGCGGTATTAATAGCCATGATAGATGCTTCAATTTGACCCAACAAATCTTCTAGGTCTTTTTGATTTTGGACATTCGGAGCTGAATCGGTTAATGCTTGTAAGTTTGTTAGCGCTTGAATAATTGCGGCGTTTGCTTCTTTAATTCGATCAATCAAATCTTTATTTTCAGCCATTAATTTATCTTTTTCGGCGTTCAATTGCGCAATTTGCCCTTGACATTGATTTTGGGCATTCGATACGTTTTGGGCATGAGTCGCTGCCTCATTCGTTTTATCTTGTAATTGTTTTTGTAAATTTTGAATAGATGCTTCATCACTTTTAATTTTTGCATTTAATTTATCCATTTCCGCTTGATTTGCTAAACGTTGTTTTTCTAATTCTTCTTTAAATCCGTCAGCTTGTTTTTTAATTTCTTCGGCATGCTGGCGCGGTAAATCTCCTTTACTGGTTAATTCCGCGTCTAAAGCCTTTGCACGGTCTTCTAAAATCGCATTTTGGTCGATTAACGCACGTAATTTTGCTTCCGAATCATCGATTCTTTTTTGAAAATCACTCTTTTCTGCATTTGTTTTGTTCTGCAAATCGCCTAATTGTTGTGTTAACGATGCTTTTTCAGCCTCTAAAGTTTTCATTTTTTGTGCCAAATCCGCAATTTGTTTGTCTTTGTCGCCTATTGCAGTGGAGTTGGTATTTACTTGTCCTTGTAAACCATCTACTTTCGCTTTTAAATTATTAATATCTGTCGCTAACTTTTGAATTAAACCATTAATGTTTTTTAAACGATTGTTTAATGTGGTATTGAAGTTTTTTTTGTCATCAATTGTCTTTTGAACATTTTGATTCATTTGTTTCAATTTATTCATGTTATTTATAAAATCCGTTAAGAATTGGGGAGGGTTTGACATATGGTATATAATAAAATAATATTATAAATAATTTTATTGTATTTTCTAAATTATAACTAGTAACCTTATAACTTGGTATCGATATATTGGGTATCCTTTATAATAGATTCTAAACCTTTTTTAATTGAATTTACTTCCTTTAATATTTTCTCTTGTTCAAACTTGGCATCCTCGATATTATGTTTACTTAAATGTCCTTGATTTGTTAACTCATTAATATAACTATTTAATATTTCTAACGCCATGATTTGCTCTTGTTTTTGTTGCACAATATAATTATAATATGTAACATAGTCGTTTTTAACTTCGGATAAAAAATGGTTTTGTTTGGTAATAAATCGAAATTTCTTTTGTTTTTCTAGCAGCATTCTTTTTTTGGCTTCGATGATTTCTTCTATATGAAGTAATCTCTCGTCTTTTTGTTTTACAGTCATATTCACAGGAACAATTGTATATTCCATTCTTACAATAAAGAGTTATTTTATTTGTTTAATTTGTTTTAATTTGTTTTTATTTGTTTTATTGTTTATTGAAAAAATATAAAATCTTCCTTATATATTATTTAGGATGTCAAAAAACCACACAGAACCTTTGCTAGCTCCTGACGATAATCGTTTCGTAATGTTTCCAATCAAACATCAAGACATCTGGGAAATGTATAAAAAACAAATCGACTGTTTTTGGAGAGCAGAAGAAATAGATTTAACCAAGGATTTAACTCATTGGGAGAGCTTAGACCGAAACGAAAGATATTTTATATCAATGATTTTGGCGTTTTTTGCGGCGAGTGATGGGATTGTTTTGGAAAACCTTGCTTCACGCTTTATGAATGATGTGCAAGTATCGGAAGCCAGAGCATTTTATGGGTTTCAAATTGCAATGGAGAATATACACAGTCACACCTATTCCCTTTTAATCGAAACATATATTAAAGACACGGAAGAAAAAACCAAACTCTTTAATGCTATCGAACATTTCCCTTGTATTAAAAAGAAGTCCGATTGGGCGCAAAAATGGATTCATGATAATCGCAGTAGTTTTGCGACTCGTTTAGTGGCCTTTGCCTGCATAGAAGGCATCTTTTTTAGTGGCGCATTTTGTAGTATTTATTGGTTGAAAAAACGCGGTTTAATGCCTGGTCTCACCTTTAGTAACGAATTGATTTCGCGTGATGAAGCGTTGCATTGCGAATTTGCAGTACTATTGTATTCAAAATTGGTGAAAAAAGTAGACAAAGCACGCATTCATGAAATCATCAAAGAAGCCGTTGAAATTGAAACGGAATTTATTTGTAATGCGTTGCCATGCCGGTTGATTGGAATGAACTCTGAATTAATGACCCAATATATTCAATTTGTGGCGGACCGTTTGTGTGTCCAACTAGGATATAAAAAGATTTATAATGTTACCAACTGTTTCGATTGGATGGAGCTGATATCTCTAGAAAGTAAAACCAACTTTTTCGAGAAAAGAACAGACGCATATGCGTTGGCAAATAAGACGAAAAGTGAAGAAGTGTTTGATTTCAGTGAAGATTTTTAGAGTGGCTATTCTTTGATACTACATACACAATATTGTAGTATCAAATTTTTTTATCAATGGTGGTAGCTGTTATTACCATTTCCATTTTTTATTACTTCCATCATCATACTTTGCTGTTCTATCATTAAATTTTTTAAATCAGTTGTTTCTTTTATGAGAGCCGAATTTTGTTTTATTAACATTAAAATCAACTCGTCTTTATCAGCTAGGTTATTATATACTATTTTGTTTTCATCCGAATCAAATGTTTCTGAATTGCTACTACACTTTTTTTTATGTTTCCATAATCCAGTTCGATCTTTATATTTTTTCCCACAATTACATTCAAATATGGTGGAACTTTCTTGAACTTTTTCGTTGACAAATGTTGACATTTGTTTATTCATATGTTTTTCAGTGGTCAAGTGCCTATCATATTGACTTTTTCGTGACGTACAATAGTCACAAGTTTCACAAAAAAATTTATTGGTAACTTTTTTCGTTTCTATGCCCATAACTCTTTTACAATGTTTTTTTGTTTGATTATGCACCTCTAATAAATGTTGGTTTTGTAATGTTATCTTGCAAGTTTCGCAAAAATATATTTTTTTTATTATTTCTTTATTTAATTGTGGTGTCTCTATTGGTTTCGGTTTGGGTTTAGGTAATGGCTCTAAACTATTTAAGGTTGCATTTAATGAAGTGAAATACTCTTGTTCTTTTATCCTTGCCTCATAATGGTCATTACACTTAAAAAATGCAACTATTTCCATAACCCAATTATCCCAACCGCCATTTGCTCTTATAGTTTTGTATAATTTGCAATTATAATTGCTAGATTTTTCATTTATACAGCTCTGTTTATGTCCGTGCTTTCTTTGTACAAAATTTGTAGTATGACCAACATATAGGTCAGTAATTAGTGGGTCCTTACAAGTTATTTTGTAAATAAC
>Ga0214921_10003650_pt1 | contig 23364 bp, 22 predicted proteins | sample LL1505_MetaG_FD_177992 | JGI IMG/M metagenome (GOLD analysis project Ga0214921, IMG submission 177992) | Freshwater microbial communities from Lake Lanier, Atlanta, Georgia, United States - LL-1505 | ecosystem: Environmental > Aquatic > Freshwater > Lake | place: USA: Georgia | collected...
CCCGGATGTTGGCATTTCGTGGGCACCGAGTGGTTGTTCGACGAACAGCGGTCGTGGGCCGATCCGAAAATCGATCAAAGCGACGACCATCCCGTCACCTGCGTGAACTGGCACGACGCGACGGCCTACGTCGAATGGTTGCGACAAAAGACCGGCCGTCCGTATCGGCTGCCGAGCGAAGCCGAGTGGGAGTATGTCGCGCGCGCCGGCACGAGCACCGCGTATTGGTGGGGTGACGGCACCGAGGACGTCTGCCGCTACGTCAATCTCGGCGATCTCGATGCGCAGGATCGCTTCGGTTGGAATCAGACGCGCATCAAATACGACAAACTCGGCGACTGGAAAGGCCAGCCGTGTCGTGATGGCTACGCCACGATGGCGCCGGTGCATGCCACGGCCATGAATCCGTTCGGCGTGTACGGACTGCTCGGCAATGCCAACGAATGGGTCGCCGATTGCTGGAACGACGACTATCGCTCGGCACCGGATACGCAAACGGCACGGTTGACGGGTGCGGATTGCGGGCTGCGCGCGATGCGCGGTCAAGGCTGGACGGCGAACGCCTCGAGCACGCGGCCCGCGTTTCGCCTGAAGATGAACGCGACCGACCGGCGTTTTACGTTCGGCTTCCGCGTGGCGCGCGACTGACGAGTTGCCGCTCGATTTTTTTGAGTGTGGTGCGCACCTTGGCGACGCCGCGCGGCGTGAGCTCGACGTGCTTGCGGCGTCGCGTACCCGGGAAAAACCGCACCCGCACGAGGCGATCTTCGATCAGCTCATCGAGATTGCGCCGCGCCGACGCATAGGGCGCTCCCGATGCGCCGGTGGTCGACAACATGTCCATTTCTTCGCCGCGCAACAGGCCCGCATACAAGCCGCTGAGCAGAGCCCATTTGGTTTGTGCAACCACGACGTCGCCGAACAACTCGCGCCGAAAGGCGTCGACTTTGCCGAGGGCGTCGATGACGCGCAGAGTCGGCGAACGCAACTCTTTTGATACCGAAGATTTTTTCCGCATCGTTACGTACATTATCAAGGCATGACGACCGAAGCTGGAATTCCTGCGAACGAAGGATGTGCCGCGCCCGGACTGAAAAGGGTGTTTTTGGTCGAGGACGATCGCGCGACGCTCGACGCGCTGTCGCGCATGCTGCGTCATCTCGGCTATGCCGTCGATGCGTTCCGGAATATCGACTCGTTCCTCGCTCATCCGCGCGATGCCGCGCCCGCAGTGCTCGTCACCGACATGCGTCTCGGCGCCGAGTCGGGTCTCGATCTGCAACGCCGCATCGCCGACGCCGCGACCGCGATGCCGGTGATCTTCATCAGCGGCGCGAGCACCACGCGTGAAACCGTGCTCGCGATGAAAGCCGGCGCTCACGAATTTCTCGCCAAGCCCGTCGCATCCAAGGTGTTGGTGGAGGCCATCGAATCGGCACTCGTCAAGCATCGCATGCTTTTGCACGATGCGGCGCGTCGGGCGCGCGCCGCACAAAGTCTGGATATGCTCTCGCCGCGCGAACGCGAAGTGTTCTGGCTGCTCGCGCGCGGCTGCAACAACAGTCAAATCGTCGAGCAACTCGGCATATCGCTGCCGACGGCCAAACAATACAAATCGGAAGTGATGCGCAAACTCGAATTCGACACGCTCGCCGATTTGATCGACTTCAGCGTCTGCTTGCGCACTGCGTCGGCCGACTGAACTGCCGGCGTGCAGGCGATTACCGTCATTTGGTCGATGATCGCCGGCGCCTGCGTGGCGTTCGCGGTCGTCAACGGGCTCGTATGGTGGCAGAAGCGCGAGGCGAGGCAGAACGGGGCGTTTGCGCTGTTGGCCGCCGGGGCCGCATTGCTCACCCTGATCGAGCTCGAGTTGCTTGCCTCGACCACCATCGAACATTACGCACAGTGGTTGGGTCACTATCTGCTGGCGACGAGCCTGATGTTCGTCGCGATCATGCTGGTGTGCCGATATCACGTCGGTGCGGGTCGCGATCTTCTCGGATGGATCGCCGTGCTGCTGCGCGCGTTGATGGTGATCGTCAGCGAGTCGGGCGACTACCAACGTCTGTATTTCGAGGTGACCCGTCTGGAGATCGGCGAGTTGCTCGGCCAGTCGGTGGCGGTCGTGTCGACGAAGCCCGGGCCGCTCACCGTGCTTGGTCAACTGTCGCTCGTGTTGATGACGCTCTATCTCGTCGATGCCGCCGCGACCGCCTGGCGCAACGGCTTGCGGCAACGCGCCCTGCACGTCGCGTACTTCGCGGTGCTCATATTTCTGGGCGGGATCTGGGGTTACGTGTCACTGTGGAGCAGCAGTGGTGCACCGTTGATCATCGCGCCGCTTCTGCTGCCGGTCGTCGTGCTGATGCGCTTCGATCTGAGCTCGAACGTGATCCGTGCGCTCGAGCTCGAATCGCGTCTGGTCGAATCCGAGCGGCGGCTGTCGCTGACCGCCGACGCCGCGCGCGCGGGGCTCTGGAACATCGACCTCAGCACTGGGCGCGCGTGGTTGACGCCGCGTACGCGCGACATGTTTCTGTTGTCTTCGACCGAGGGCATGCACGTCGCTGATGCGGCGCAGATCGTGCATCCCGAAGATCGGCGTCGTTTCCGGCGCATGTTCCTCGACGAGGCCGGGCAACTCCGTACCGCATCCACGCTCGAGTTTCGCGTGCTCATGCCGAGCGGCGAAATCCGCTGGTACGAATCGCAGGGCAGTGCCGAGCCGGCCGCAGGCGCTGGCGGCACGATGTTGATGGGCGCGACCATCGACATCACGACCCGCAAGCGCGCCGAGGAAGAGCGCCTGCAGCGCGCGCAGCAAATCGAGCGGCTCAGTCGGCTCGCGATCATGAGCGAACTGGCTGCCACCGTCGCCCACGAATTGAACCAGCCCCTCGCGAGCATGCTGAGCAATGCCGAGACGGCGCTGCTGCTGCTCGAGCGCGAATCGCCCGACATCGAAGAAGTGCGCAAGGTGCTCACGGAGATCGTCGCAGCCGACGAGCGCGCCGCGATGATCGTGCAGCGCTTCCGGTCGCTGCTCAAATCGCGCGAGCCGCAGTTGCAAAACATTTCGCTGCGCGACGCGGTCAGCGGCGTGCTCGCCTTCATGCGTGGCGATCTGTCGAGACGCGGCGTGGTCGTGCAGTGGGAGCCGGGTGAAGACCCCTGCAATGCCATGGTCGATGCCGTACGATTCGATCAACTGCTGATCAATTTGATCATCAATGCCTGTGATGCAATGAATACCAAGCGTCCCGAAGACCGGATCCTCGCGCTCGCCGTCGCGCAGCGTGGTGATGCCGTGGTGGTCGACGTGCGCGACAGCGGTGCCGGGCTCGCACAGGATTTGAATACCTTGCTCGAGCCGCTCTACACCACCAAATCCGATGGCCTCGGCCTCGGGCTCGTGATCGCGCGTTCGGTCGTCGATGCGCACGGCGGGCGGTTGTGGGCCACGTCGAACGCACCGGCATCGGGCGCGACTTTTTCATTCTCGATTCCATCGGGCGGAGGTATGGCGTGACGCCGCAGCAAGCACAAATGATGGTCGCAACCACGGTGTTGCTCGGATTCGCGGCGGCGGAGTTGTGGCGTGGGCGCTTTTTCGCGCCGGAGGCCACCCGCGAAGACGATCGACTCGATCTCGTGGTGACGCTCGCGTTTCCGCTGACTTCGGGTCTGGTGTTGTTCCTCGCCAATGCGGCGTGCGAATGGTGGTTGCCCGAATCGAGGGGGGCGCTCGCGCACTGGCCGTGGTGGGCGATGATCGCGACTTTGCTCGTCGGCGACGACCTCACCCAATATCTTTGGCACCGCTTGTCGCACACGAGTCTGATGTGGCCTTTGCATCGGGCGCATCACTCGGCGGCGTACATGAGCGTGCGCGTCGTCTATCGCAACAACTTTTTCTACTACCTCTTCATGCCGGGGCTGTGGATCAGTGGCGTGCTGCTCTATCTCGGCTTCGGTTGGGTGTACGTGGCCTACGCGTCGGTGAAGCTCGCGGTGATCATCGGTGCGCACTCGAGCGTGCGCTGGGACGAAACGCTGTATCGGTCGCGCCTGCTGCGCCCCGTGGCCTGGGTGTTGGAGCGCACGATTTCCACGCCGGCCACGCACTTTGCACACCACGCCTTGTCGCAGGACGACGGCATCGGCCACTATGGCGGCAACTACGGCAATCTGCTGTTTCTTTGGGACGTGATCTTCGGCACGGCGCGCATCACGCGCCGCTATCCGCCTTCGTTCGGACTGACGGACGATCGCGCCCATGGCCCGGAAAGCTGGGCAACCCAATTTCTGTATCCCTTGCGACGCTCGCGTCGCGCGGGCACAGCGCTCACCTTCCCGCCCGGCACGCCGCCGGCCTGAGAGCCCATGAACGCACACATCAAAGGTTGCACGGCATTCGTCACCGGCGCGAATCAAGGCATCGGCAAAGGCTTCGTCGAGGTGTTGCTCGATCGTGGCGCCGCCAAAGTCTATGCCGCAGCGCGCAGACCCGAGACGCTCGCGCCGCTCGTGGCGCTCGATCCGCGACGCATCGTGCCCGTCGCGCTCGATGTCACCGATGCCGCGCAGCGCGGCGCCGCGGCACAGCGCGCGCAGGACGTCGATCTGCTCATCAACAACGCCGGCATCGGCGGCAGCGAAGATCCCGCCGAGCGGCGCTTTCTCGCCGCCGGCAGCCTCGCCGATGCACGCGTCGTGATGGAAACCGACTTTTGGGCCCAAATCGAGATGTGTCGCGGCTTCGCGCCCCGGTTGTGTGCCCGCGCCGAGGCCGGCATCACCCCCGCGATCATCAACATCCTGTCGGTCGGCGCGTTGTTCTGCGTGGTCGAGTACTCGAGCTACAGCGCAGCGAAAGTCGCACTCGCGTACGCCACCATCGGGCTGCGTGCCGAACTCGAACCGGCGGGCGTACGCGTGCACGGGGTGTATACCGGCTCGGTCGACACGCGCATCTCGGCGCGCAATCCGCACGCGAAAACCTCGCCGGTCGAGCACGCGCACGAAGTGCTCGACGCGGTCGAGCGCGGCGAGGACGACATTTATCCCGCGCTCGGCGCCAAAGAAATCCTCGCCGCCGTGCGCGCCGACCCGGTCGGCTTCCAGCGCGAACGGATCCGGCGCTTTCGCGACAATCCGATGCGTTGAATACGCGGCGCCGCGTCGCTGGCATCATGGCGCGCAAGTTCAACGCCCGCGGAGGTTCGCGTCATGAGATCCCAGTCCTGGTATTCGCGTTTCGCCAAGGTGTCGGCCCGGGTGTCGGGACGACCCGTCACCTTCGCCGTGGCGGTCGTCGTGCTGCTCACGTGGGCGCTGACCGGTCCGTTGTTCGGGTTCAGCGACACCTGGCAGCTCGTGATCAACACCGGCACCACGATCGTCACGTTCTTGATGGTGTTTCTGATCCAGAACACGCAAAACCGCGACACCGAGGCCTTGCACATCAAGCTCGACGAACTGATCCGCGCGACGCAAGGCGCGCATAACGCGCTGCTGGATCTCGAGGAACTCGAAGAACGCAGCCTGGACGAATTCCGGGCGCGTTACGTCGCCCTGGCGCGTGCGGCGCGGGCGAGCCGGGAGCGGGGCGGATTCGATACTGATACGCCGGAGGCTTGAGAGCCGCGCAGATTGTCGTTTTTTTACGACACCAACGGATACATCTTTGATTATCGGAAAGTTGGTGTTAGTGTCGCAAAACAACTGAAGCGAACGAGGACCCTGGTGCCGATGGCTGGGTGCGGTTTCGCGCAGGTTCCTAAGCTTAGTCATCATCAGGGAGCGACTCATGTCAAAGCGCTATTCCGTTAACGTCGCCGTGAGGGTTGCGATCCTCGGCGCGACGATTCCTCTGACGATCGCGTCGGGGATTGCCCAAGCCCAAGAAAACGCCGCAGGCGATCTTGCCGAAGTGATCGTCACCGGTACGCGCATCACCGCGCCGGGCGTCACCTCGTCGAGCCCGATCCTCTCGGTCACCGCCGCCGACATCGATCAGCTGCAGCAGCCGGAAATCGAAAAGATCTTCCGCACGTTGCCGATCACGTTGCCCTCGGACGGTCAGAACGTGAACAACGGCACCGGTGGTGCCGCGACGATCAGCCTGCGCGGCCTCGGTGCGCAGCGCAACCTGATCATGCTCGACGGCAAGCGCCTTACGCCGTACAGCGTCGGCGGTGCGGTCGACACCCAGACGATCCCCACGGCGATGATCGAGCGCATCGACATCATCACCGGTGGTGCCTCGGCGGTGTACGGTTCGGACGCCATCTCGGGCGCCATCAACTTCATCACCAAGCGCGATTTCAGCGGCATCGCCCTGAACACCGACTATTCGCAGACGGGCGAGAGCGACGGCAAGATCAAGTCGGCCGACATTCTGCTCGGCACGAACATGGCTGATGGCCGCGGCAACATCGTGCTCGGCCTCAACTACTCGCAGCGTGACGGCGTGCAGCTCGGTGCGCGTCCGCTCGGTCTGCTCGGCATCGTGACCGCCGACGGTTCCGGCCTCACGAACTTCCAGAACGGCGTGTCCCCGACGGCGCCGGCAGCCGGTTGCGGCGGCCCGAACTCGGTTGCCGCCGGTGGCTCGTCCACCACGATCCCGACCCGCGTCGCCATCGCCGGTGGCCCGGGCCTCGGTCAGTTCCGTGAAGACGGCACGCTCGGTGCGAACTGCAGCGTGTTCAACTTCAACCCGTACAACTACTACCAGACCCCGCAAACCCGTTACGGCGGCACGGCCATCGGCCATGTCGAATTCAACGAGCACGCGGAAGTCTACGGCCGCTTGGGCTTCACCAACACGACCGTGCGTCAGCAGATCGCACCGTCGGGCGTGTTCGGTTCGGCCTTCTGGACGCCGCTCGCCAACCCGTTCATCTCGACCGCCGCGCGCGCGTCGATCATCGCTGCGGCGGAAGCGGGTCGCTTGAAGAACACGGTCGCCACCGCGGGCAGCTTCCCGAACTGGCGCGACCTCAACAAGAACGGCGTCGTCGACGCCGCGGACGATCTGTTGATCTCCTACCGTCGCCGCACCGTCGAACTCGGCGAGCGTTCGTCGACCTACGAAAACACCACCTATCAATTCCAGATGGGCGTGCGTGGCGAATTGTTCGCGGGTTGGGACTACGACTTGTCGTTCCAGCGCGGTCAGGCCAATCGCAGCAGCGTTTCTGCGGGCTACACCAACGTCGCCAACATCGAAAACGCCATCAACGCGGTGTCGACCACGACCTGCCGCACGGGCGGCAGCGCGTGCGTGCCGATCAACCTGTTCGGTGGTGCGGGCACGATCACGCCGGCGATGGCCGCTTATGCGGGCGCGACGGCGATCGAGAAGCAGATCTACACCCAGCAGATCGGTTCGGCCTCGGTCTCCGGTCCGATCGAAGCGATCAAGCTGCCCTCGGCCTCCAATCCGTTGTCGGTGTCCTTGGGCGCCGAATATCGTGAAGAGAAAGGCTCCACGACGCCTGACGAATGCTTGAAGCTCGCTCCGGCGAGCTGCTTGGGCGGCGCCGGTGGCAACACCTTGCCGATCGCGGGTGGCTACAACGTCAAGGACTTCTTCGGCGAAGCGATTCTGCCGTTGATCGATGGTGCGACCTTCGCGCAGTCCGTCGACCTCGAGTTGGGCTTCCGTTCCTCCGACTACAACATCACCGGTTCGGATGAAACCTGGAAGGCCGGTCTTTCCTGGCGTCCGCTCGACAGCGTGCTCGTGCGCTTCATGAAGCAGCGTGCGGCGCGTGCGCCGAACATCGGCGAGTTGTTCGCTCCGCTCACCGCGAGCCTCGACAACGCGACCAAGGACCCGTGCTCGATCGCCAACAAGTCGATCGACGCAACCTTGCGTTCACGTTGCGTTGCGACCGGCATGAGCACGGCGCAAGTCGGTACGGTGGAAGACATCGTCGCCGGTCAGATCAACACCTTCAGCGGCAGCGACCTCTCGCGTCCGCCGAAGCCGGAAAAGGCCGACACGACCACCTTCGGTGTGGTGTGGACGCCGTCGTTCGGCGGTTCGATCACCCGTGCGGTGTTCTCGGCCGACTACTACGACATCGACATCAAGAAGGTCATCGGCACCTTCGGCGCCCAAGAAGTGCTCGACCAGTGCTACGTCTCGGGTCTCGCTGACCAGTGCGCACGCATCAAGCGCGTCGGTGGCACGCTGACCCTGCCGGGCTCCGGCGTCGAGTTGTACACGACCAACTTGAGCTACCTGCGCGCCGAAGGCGTGGAAGTGGCGGCGACGCTCGGCTTCGGCCTCGGCAACGCCGGCAACTTGACCGTGCAGGCCAACATCAACAACTACCTCACCAAGGAAAGCTTGAGCTCGAGCTTCGCCGACGTGATCGATTGCAAGGGCTATTACGGCACGCAGTGCGGTAACCCGTTGCCGAAGATCCGTTGGACGCAGCGCACGAGCTGGGACAAGGGTCCGTTCGGTGCGTCGATGTTGTGGCGTCACCTCGGCAAGGCCGCGATCGAGCCGGGCCAGGTGCCTGACACCTTCGCGCAGTTCCAGAAGATCAAGGCGTACGATTACTTTGATCTCTCGGCCAGCTACAAGTACAACGACCATTTCTCGGTGCAGGCGAGCGTCTACAACATCACCGACGAAGATCCGCCGGTCGTTGGCAACGAAGCCGGCACGACCAGCGCGAACAGCGGCAACACCTTCCCGAGTGTCTACGACACCCTGGGTCGCGTGTACGCGATCGGCTTCAACGTGAAGTTCTGATTCGCGTCACCGTCTCGTACGGGAAAACGGCGGGCTTCGGCCCGCCGTTTTTTTTTGGTTGCCCGATGATGCGCCGCGGCTCACAATGAGGCCATGAAATCGAGCAACAATATTTGGTCCTGTTCGCTGCTGTGGATCGCGTTGTCGTCGACGGCGATCGCGCAACAGCAAGCCGTGCAACCGACGGATGCCGCGGCCACGCCGGCCGTCAGTGCGCCTGCCGCCTCGGCGACTCCTGCGGCGATCACGCCGGCGCCTGCAGCGGCTCCGGCCGTCGCGAATGCGAAGCCGGCGGCAGAGCAGCAAGTCGTCTGCCGCGTCATGAAGGTCACCGGGTCGCGTTTGCGCAAGGAGCGCGTCTGCAGTTCTCGCGGCACATCCGACAATGCGCAAGAGTGGCTGAAGGAACAGCAAGACAAAGGCGCGAACGAAGGCAGCAATGCCGTGGTGAACGGCGGTTGACCCTTTGACATCGACTCGTGCGCAGTTGGTCGATGCGGCCACGGCGGCCGCCAAAGCCGGCAAGCACGTCGAGGCCGAGCGGCTCTGGCAAGAGGTCTTGAACCGGGACCCGCTCGATTCGCAGGCTCTGTTCAGTCTCGGCGTGCATGCGCTGCAGCGCGGCGATTTTGCACGCGGCCGACAATGGCTGTTGCAAGCCCATCAACGCTCGCCCGACGATTTGCTGGTGTTGATGACCATCGCCTCGGCCTCCCGATTTCTGAAAGATCGCGACGGCGAACGCGAAGCGATCGACGCCGTGCTGGCGCGCGATCCGTATCATTTGCCGGGCATTCTGGCGCTCGGCTACTGGCTCGAAGCGCATGCGACGCTGTCGGCCGCCGCCGCCACTTTTCGCAACGCGTTGCGAGTTGCGCCGCCCGAGCCGCAATGGCCCGATTTTTTGCGCGAGCAATTGCGTCACGCCAGCGAGCTCGTGCGGCGCCACTCGCTCGACTATGAAAAATATCTGCGCGGGAAACTGGCAGACCTGCACGCCGACTTGCCTGCCGGCGCCCAGCCGCGTTGGCGTGAAGCGGTTTCGATTTTCGCGGGGCGTAGCCGACCGTACGTCGCCGACAGCAACCAACTGCATGTGCCGCGCTTGCCGGCGATCCCGTTTTTCGAGCGCGAACATTTTGCGTGGGCCGAGGCGCTCGAAGCGCAGACGAGCGCAATCCGCGGCGAACTCGAACAGGTGCTGCAAACGCACACCGAGGGTTTTGCCCCGTACATCGGCTATCGCCCCGGTGAACCGGTGAACCAATGGGCCGAACTCAATCATTCGACGCGTTGGAGCGCCTATCATCTTTGGCGCGCGGGCACTCCGGTCGAGGACAATCTCGGTCGCTGTCCGACGACGCGCGCGGCGTTGACGGCCGTCGAGATGGCCGACATCGGCGGGCTTTGTCCCAACGCCATGTTCTCCGCGCTCGCGCCGAAGACGCGCATCCCGCCGCATCACGGCGAAACCAACGCACGCATCGTCGTCCACTTGCCGCTGATCGTGCCGCCCGGTTGCCGTTATCGCGTCGGCTATGACGAGTGCGATTGGGAAGTCGGGCGTATTCTGGCCTTTGACGATACGCTGGAACACGAGGCGCGCAACGACGGCGATGCGTTGCGCGTGGTGTTGATCTTCGATGCCTGGAATCCGTTGTTGAGCGTCGCCGAGCGCCGCATGGTCACGGCAATGGCCGAAGCGGCGCGTACCTTCGGGCGCTGATCCGGTGCGGCGGTCAACCCTGCGTCGGCATCGAACGATAAACGTTCACCGCTGACGCATTCGCGGTCAGCGACTTGCACTCGACGAAAGCGAAGCCCAATTTTCCGAGCACGTGGATCGACCGCAGGTTGTGCGGCGAGGTGATGGCGAGCAGCGCCCCCAAGCCGAGAGTGTCCCGGCCGTGTGCCATGACCGCGCGCGCAGCTTCGGTCGTGTAGCCGCGGTTCCAGAACTCGGGAAACAGCGCGAAGCCGACGTCGGCATGGTCCAAACCGTCGCGCTTCAAAAGTCCGCACATGCCGATCGCGCTGCCGTCGCCGGCCAAAGAAACATGCAGCAGGCCGTGACCGTGTTGCACATAACTTGCGCAGGGGCCTTGTTGCAGATACTGCTCGGCCTCGGCGAGCGTGCGTATCCCGCGATCGCCGATGAATTCGTGGAACGAGGGTTCGTTGAGCAGGCGCAGCACCATCGCGGCATCGCTCGCCGTGAATTCGCGCAATCGCAATCGGGTCGTGTGTAGTTCGATCATTGGAAAAACTGTGGTCCACCGCACAGAAGGCCGGAGAGGAGATTCCGTAACGTAATCCTATCAAGAACGAAACTCTGGACTGGAGCTTCTGAATGAATGCAGAACAGTGGCGGCTACACGATCACCTGTCATCCAGATCCGACAACCACTTTCTGAAGTCTTTGCCCGAAGACGCTTATCTGCGACTGCGGCCATTCCTCGAAACCCTCGACGTCCCGAACGGCTACGTCATCCCGAACACCCGGGCCGCGTACTCGTATCTCTAATTTCCGCTCACCTGCGTCCTGAACATTCAGGGCGAACTGACCGACGGCGCGACCACCGAGGTCGCCACGATCGGCCGGTACGGCTTCTTCGGCGTGAACGCCATGATGGGGGTGTACGGCATGGGTGGTTCGGCCATCGCCATCCACGGCGGACGCATGGTGCGGCTGCGCAACCTGCCGGGTGGCTCGATTTTGATGAGCGTGCCCAGCATCGTGCGCGACATGCTGCGCTACTTCGTGTTTCGAAACCACCTCGCGACGATGGCCGTGATTTGCCAGCGCCACCACAGCCTCGAGCAGCGCCTCGCGCACTGGTTGACGATGATGCGCATACAGACGCGCATCGATGATCTCGACGTCACGCACGAACAACTCGGCCGACTGCTCGGCGTGCGCCGCGAAGGCGTGTCCGAAGCGATGAAACATCTGGAGGTGGCGGGCATCGTTTCGCAAACCCGCGGCCACTTGCATCTGGCCGATCCGTCGCGTTTGCGACACCACGCCTGCGGCTGCCTCGACGAATCGCGTGCGATACACGCGAAGTTCTTTCCCAACCGTACGCTCGACTTCTGGGAGTTGTTGCCGGGTTCGGCACCGGCCGCTGCGCCGAACGAACGCCGCGAGTCGGCATGCGTCAACGCAAGAGGTTGAGTCGAGCGTAGCGGCATTTGCGAGATTGGCGCGCCCGGCGAGATTCGAACTCACGACCCCTGCCTTCGGAGGGCAGTACTCTATCCAGCTGAGCTACGGGCGCGGCGTGCGCATTATAACCATCCGCGGCGCTTGAACATCAGGAACGGCGCGATGGCCGACAATACCATCAGCACGATCGCGACCTCGAAGCCGAACGGTTCCTGCGACATCGGTATGCGCGCGAAATTCATGCCGAAGATCGCGCCGATCACCGACGGCGGCAGCATGATCAGCGTCACCACGGAAAAGATTTTCAAAATATTGTTCTGATCGATGTTGATCATGCCGAGCGTGGCGTCGAGCATGAACTGCACCTTGTTGCCGATGAAGGTCGCGTGATCGCTCATTTGCGCGATGTCGCGCCCTAGGGTGCGCAGGCGGTTGCGCGCGTCGTTCTGGATTTGCGGGTGGTTCGCCTGCTGAAGAAAAACGACCAACCGACCGAGGCTCGCCAGCGTCTCGCGCGCTTTGGAGACGAGATCGCCATTGCGGCCCACGCGTTCGAGCACGATCCTGAAGTCGCGGCTGCGATGCACGCTGCCGCCGCTCGGTGCGGTGAAGACTTCGCTCGACAGGGCGTCCATGTCGCCCCCGATGCGCTCGAGCACGTCGGCGATCCGGTTGACCACCGACTCCAGCAAGCCGGCGAGAATCGCCGGCGCGCTGTTGCATTGCGCGGGGTGCTTTTCGGCATATGCGACATAGCGGCGAAACGGCAGCGGATCGACGTAGCGATTGGTGACGAGGCGGTCGGGCGTGAGGATGAAGGTGATCTGGTCGTTGGTCGGGCGATCGGTGTCGAGTTTGGTGACCACGGTCGCGGTCATGTAGAGCGCGTCGCCTTCTTCATAGAGGCGATTCGAGGATTCGATCTCGCGCATTTCTTCGCGGGTCGGCACATCGATGCCGAGACCCCGCTCGATCTTCAATTCTTCTTCGGCGGTCGGCTCGAGCAGGTCGATCCACAACGCATCATGCGGCAGGATGGCGGCCGCGGTGCTGCTGCTGCACCGCAGGCCGTGCGGGTCCAGCGAAAAATAGTTGATCATGCGCGCAGGTTCCGGACTGCGCGCACGCGATCAGCGGCGCTGCTCCGCAGCGGCGAGGTCGTTGACGAGTGCAAGCAACTGGGTGTGGCCACCCGCGGTGCCGACGTCGAAGCTGTACTTGCCGTTGACGATCATGTGCGGCACGCCTTCGATCTGATAGCGGCGCAGCAACTCGTCTGCCTGCTTCACCTTGGTCGACACCCACATGGAATTCCACGCATCGGCGAATTGCTTGCCGTCGATGCCGTTTTGTTTGGCCCAGGCGACTTGCATGTCGAGACTCGCCTTCTCGTCGTTCAGCGCGAGCATGTTGCGTTGCCGATGGATGGTGTCGAACACCTTCACGTGCAGGTCTTCACGCTTGAGCGCTTGCAGGGTGTAGAACAGGCGCGCATGCGCCTTGTGGCCGCCGCTCCAGGTCACGGGCAAACGCACGAACTCGACGTTCGCGGGCTTGTTCTTGCGCCAGGTTTCGAGGAACGGATCGAGGTCGTAGCAATGCGGGCAGCCGTACCAAAACACTTCGATCACTTCGACTTTGCCCGGGCCGACGTTGGTCGGTTGCGCGGGCACCAGCACGGTGTAATTTTTGCCGGCTTGCCAGCGTCCACCGGGCAAGCGATCTTGCGCCGGCATTTGCGCGAGGCGTTCGATGGCCGCTTCGCTGTCGGCGCGCGGCTCGTTGTCGTCGATCTTTGCGGGTGCCGCGGCCGCAGGCGCCGTGGTGGTCGGTGCTGCAGCGGTTGGCGTCGGCGCCTTCGCACCCGAGCAGGCCACGAGACTCGTCGCGACGAGCGCGACGGCGGTCAACCACGACGTACGGTTCATCATCAGCGCAGGCCCTCGATGTAGCTCGCGAGATTTTTGACGTCATCGGCCGACAGACGTTTGGCGATGCTCGTCATCATGTGACCATTCTTGGACTTGACCTTCGCGCCGCTCGGATCGACGTAACGCGCTTCGGCGGCGTAGTCGGTGAGTTGTTTGATCGTGTAGGTGGCGTGCTGGCCGCGCAGCGAAGGATACCCCGAGCCCGGATTGCCGAGACCGACGGGGCCGTGGCACGAGGTGCACGACGGGATGTTGCGTTTGTGATCACCGGCACGATAGAGCGCGGCGCCGGCTTGCCAGGTCGCCGGGTCGGCTTCGCCGCCGGTCGGTGTTTGCGAGGCGAAGTAGGCCGCGACGTCGGCAATGTCTTCGTCGCTCAAGCCTGCGGCGAGCGGATACATGATGGCGTTGTTGCGATGCGAAGCGCGGAACAACTTCAGTTGTTCGGTGATGTAGACGGCGTTTTGCCCGGCGAGCGAGGGCCACTCGGGGTTGGCGCTGTTGCCGTTCTGGCCGTGGCAGGCGGTGCAGACGGCGGCCTTGGTCGCGCCCGCTTCCGCATTACCTTTGGCCAGTGCCACCGGCGCCGTGAAGGCGAGGGCGAGCAGCGCGGCGATCGCGGGGGCGAAGGGCTTGGAGATACGCATTTTCCGGGCTCCGAAACGTCGAATTCGAGGCATGGAGTTTACACTACTCGCCCTTTTGCCGGCTTCAGGTGGCTGCGTGTCCCGTTTTCCTCAAGCCGACTTCATGTTGAGTGTTGCCGCCCCCGCACAGTTCCCCGCCGACGAGGGCAGCGAGGTCGCCTTCGCCGGTCGCTCGAACGCGGGCAAGTCGAGTGCGATCAATGCCATCGCCGGCCGCAAGGCGCTCGCGCGGACGAGCAAAACGCCAGGGCGTACGCAGTTGCTCAACTATTTCGACTTGGGCGAGCGGCGGCGGATCGTCGATCTGCCCGGCTACGGCTACGCCGAGGTGAATCCGCTCGAGCGGGCGAAGTGGGCGCCGTTGATCGACGCCTTGCGTGCGCGGGCGAGTTTGCGCGGCCTGTGCCTGATCGTGGATTCGCGCCGCGGTTTGCGCGACGAGGATTTCGGCCTCATCGATTGGGCGGACCCGGGTCTGCGCACGGTGCACGTCCTGCTCGCCAAGGCGGACAAACTCAACCAGGCCGAGCGAGCGGCCGCGCTCGCGGCGGCGCGTCAGGCGCTCGGCCAACGCGCCAGCGTGCAGATGTTCTCGGCCCACGGCGGTCTCGGGGTGCGCGAGGCACAGGATCGATTGCTGCAGCTCTGGGCGGCATGACGAGGCGATAAAAAAAGCCCCGACGACCGTTTCCGGCCGGTCGGGGCACACGAACCCGGCACAGGTCTCTTGCGGCCGGGGCCCGCTCAGGGAGGGGAGGAGCGGGGAACGCGGGGCGTTCGCTGAATCAGACCGGGGCGCGCGTCATTGGTTCCGTGGTCGCGCAACGGTTTCGTCACCGCGCAACGCAGCAGCGGTGACGCCGTACAACGACCGAAGATTGTTGCGATTATGCAACATCCGGGGCGCGGCCGAGGCGCCGACTCGGGTATATTCCTGCAAGTTATGCCGGCTTCACCGCAATCTATGCCAGCGTGCGCGGGTACTGTCATCCTGTGTAGTACGCCGGCAACGATTCCGATTCGAGCGTAGCCGAAGTGTTCAAACTGCGATTTCAAAAGGGGGACAACGATGAAGTCACGTAACGGATTGGAGCAGGGACGCGTGCGACGAGCCGTCGCCGTGTCGTTGCTGATGGCGCCGGGCCTGTTGGCCGTCGCGCCTGCATACGCACAAGAAAAAGCGGCTGCGATCGAACTCGAAGAAGTCGTGGTCACGGCCCGCAAGGCCGAAGAAAAGCTCACCGAAGTGCCGCTGTCGATCGCTGCATACAGCGCCGACGAGCTCGCCAAGCGCAACACCACGAGTCTCTACGACATCGCGCAGTACACCGCGGGTTTCTCGTTCGAGAACTACTCGGGTGGCACGGCGCCGGCGCCGTTGATGCGCGGTCTGACGCAGAACGCGCTCACCGATCGCAACCAGAACGTCGGTTCGTTCGTCGACGGCGTGCACGTGCAGCAGCAGGGCAACATCGATTTCAGCTTGCTCGATCTCGAGCGCATCGAAATCGTCAAAGGCCCGCAGAATGCGCAATACGGCCGCAGTTCGTTCGCCGGTGCGATCAACTGGGTGCCGAAGAAACCCTCGCTCGACAAGGTCGACGGCTCGCTGCGCATGACGCTCGGCACCGACGAACGTCGTGACCTCGCCGTGTCGGTCAGCTTGCCGATCATCAAAGATATGCTCGCGATCCGCGTCGGTGGCACGAACACCGAATTCGACGGCACCTGGAAGAACAACTATCCGGGTTCGACGAAAGCGGTCAAGACCACCGTGTTCGGCAAGAAATTCGATGGCACCGACGGCAATCTCGGCGGCTACAACAACCGCTCGCGGCAGGTGTCGGCACGCTTTCGTCCGATCGAACAATTGACGGTCGATGCGATGTACTACCGCTCGGAGAACATCTACGAAGCCGGTGCGAGCTACAACCTGCAGCCCCGCGCGGCTACCGTGGTGCCGGCGCTCGGTTACTTCAACCCCCTCAATTGCAGCCCGCGTCTCGTGACCAACACGGCGCAGCTGCTGTGCGGCGAGATGAAGATCACGCCGTCGCAAATCGTCGCCGATCCGCGCGCCAGTGGTAACCACACGCACTCGGACCTGACGGTCGGTCGCGTCGAATACAAAATCAGCGACTCTTTGACGGCGACCTATGTCTACGGTCGCGGTTCGTACGATGCGGCCAACTACGGTGCCTCGTTCAACCAGCCCGAAGTGCTCGTCAACGGTGACCGCACCGCCGCGATTCCGGGTGGTTTGATCTTCGTCGCCAACCCGCTGGGTGATCAGAACTCGCGCTCCAACGAGTTCCGTCTCGACGGCAAGGTCGGTGACATCGGCTGGCGCGTCGGTTACTACAAGAGCAACGTCACCGACATCGGTGCGCTCGGCTTGTACACCTTCCGTCTGCCGCTCAGCGTCGACCCGACGGGTCAGTCGATTCCGTTCTCGCTCGCCGATGCGAACTTCCAATCGCGCTTCACGGACGCGACCAAGGCGACCTTCGCCTCGATCACGATTCCGTTCAACAGCTTCACGCTCGAAGCGGAAGGTCGCTCGGCCAAAGAAAACCGCAGGCAGCAACCGCAGTTGCCGACGGCTTTCGTGCCGGCTCCGAAGAACTTCAGCGAATTCACGCCGCGCGTGAACCTGAAGTGGCAGCCGCAAGCGGGCTGGATGTTCTACGGCTCGATCGCCAAGGGCAGCAAGGCCGGCGGCTTCAACGGCGTCACCGCGGACGTGGCGACCTTCGATCCGGAAAAGAACACCACCTATGAAATCGGCGGCAAGCAGTCGTTGATGAACGGTACGCTGCAGTTGAACTATGCGGCGTTCTTCATCGACTGGAAGAAGTTGCAGTTGTCGGTGCCTGACACGATCCCGTCGAAGCCGGGCATCCAGGACGCCAACTACATCGGCAACGTTTCGGGCGCCGAGTCGAAGGGCGTCGAGCTCGAGGCGATCTACCTCGCGGCCGACAACCTGAAGCTCAACTTCGCCGGTTCGTACGTGCAGTCGACCTTCAACAGCGACGTCGTCGACACGACTTTCGGCCGACTCTGCGAAACCGGTGGCACGGCGGCATGCACCTTCCTGCCGCGTTCGACGCTGTATCCGCTCGGTGGCTCGCCCATCGGTGGCAACGATCTGCCGCGCACGCCGCGCAGCAAGTTCTCGGCCGGCGCCGAGTACCTGATGCCGCTGTCGGCGGGCATCTCGCTCACCTTGCGTGGTGACCTCAACTACCAGAGCAAGTACTACGTCGAGAACCTCAACCTCGCGTACATCCCGAACCGTACGCTGGTGAACCTCGATGCGACCTTCTCGAGCGAAGATCGCAAGTGGAGCGCGAGCTTGTGGGCCAAGAACGCCACCGACAAGACCTACGTGTCGAGCGCGTTCGCGGTTTCGGTCATCAACCAGTACATCCCGGCGATCGCCGACGGACGTACGATGGGTATGACGCTGCGTTACAGCTTCTGATCCGACTCTTCGAAGCGGGACGGGGCGCCTAGTGCGCCTCGTCCCAATTCGAGCCGGTGCCCACATCCACTTTGAGCGGCACCGATAGCGCGCCTTCTCCGGCCGCCACCATTTTCTTCCGCACCGCTTCGGTCACGCGCTGCACGGCCGTGTCGCGCACTTCGAGCACGAGCTCGTCGTGCACCTGCATGATCAGGCGCGCCTCGCCGTCGCCATGTACGCGGCACCAATCGTCGACCGAGATCATCGCGCGCTTGATGAGATCCGCTGCCGTACCTTGCATGGGCGCATTGATGGCGCTGCGCTCGGCGTATTGTTGCAGCGCGCGATTGCGCGAGCGGATCTCCGGCAGATAGAGCCGACGGCCGAATACGGTTTCGACGTAACCCGTTTCGCGCGCCCGCTCGCGGGTGCGATCCATGTACGCCTTCACGCCCGGATAGCGCGCGAAATACAACTCGACGTAGCGCTGTGCGGCGCCGCGTTCGATGCCGAGCTGGCGCGCGAGTCCGAACGCGGACATACCGTAAATGAGACCGAAGTTGATGGCTTTGGCCGAACGCCTTTGCTCTGCGGTGACGTCGTCGAGGGCGACGTCGAACACCTCGGCCGCGGTCGCCTGGTGCACGTCGCGATCCGCCGCGAACGCGTTCTGCAGACCTGCGTCGCCCGACAAGTGCGCCATGATGCGCAATTCGATTTGCGAGTAGTCCGCCGCGAGCAGCACATGGCCCGCCGGTGCGATGAACGCCTGTCGAATGCGTCGACCTTCGGGCGTGCGAATCGGGATGTTCTGCAGATTCGGGTCGCTCGAGGAGAGGCGCCCGGTTTGCGCCACGGCCTGGTGGTACGAGGTATGCACGCGGCCCGTGCGCTCGTTCACCTGTTCGGGAAGTTTGTCGGTGTAGGTGCTGCGCAATTTGGCGATGCTGCGATATTCGAGAATCAGTCGCGGCAATGCGTGTTCTTCGGCCAGCTCTTCCAATACGTCTTCGGCGGTGGAGGGTTGCCCCGTCGGGGTTTTGCGCAACACGGGAATCTGCATTTTTTCGTACAAGATCGCCTGCAACTGTTTGGGCGAATCGAGATTGAACGGCCCGCCGGCCGCCTCGTGCGCCGCAGCCTGCAACTCGAGCGCGCGTCGCGCGAGCTCTCCGCTCTGGGTACGCAGCATGGCGCGATCGACCAGCACGCCGCGGCGCTCCATGCCGATCAGCACTTTGACCAGCGGCTGCTCGAATTCCTCGTACAACCGCTTCAAGAGCGGCTCGTGATCGATCGCGGGCCACAGCGTGCGATGCAAGCGCAGCGTGACGTCGGCATCTTCGGCGGCGTATTCGCCCGCGGTCTCGACCGAAACCTGGCTGAACGGGATCTGTTTGGCGCCTTTGCCGGCGACGTCTTCGTAATGGATGGTCGCAAGACCGAGATAGCGCTCGGCGGCCGAGTCCATGTCGTGGCGCGTGGCGACGCTGTTCCACACGTAGCTCTCGAGCATGCTGTCGAAACGCAAGCCGGCGAGCGCGATGCCGTGATTGGCGAGTACGTGCGCATCGTATTTGAGGTTGTGCCCGATTTTCCCCGGTGATTCGGCTTCGAGCAACGGTTTCAAAAGTTCGAGCACCGTGTCGCGATCGAGCTGATCGGGCGCACCCGGATAGTCGTGACGCAAGGGCACGTAGGCCGCGCTGCCGGGCTCCACCGCGAACGACACGCCGACGATCTCCGCCTGCATGTAATCGAGACTGGTGGTTTCGGTATCGAAGGCGAACGCATCCGCGGCGCGCAGCGTTTCGAGCCAGCGATCGAGCGCGGAGCGCGTGAGCACGACTTCATACTCGCGGGCGGCTTCGGCGACGGCCCGCGGAATCTCGAGCACGGCATTGCCGGAAGGGGCGCTGTCCGCACCGCCGCTCGGCGGCGTCTCGGGCGCATCAGCGCCGAGTTGCCGCAGGAGATTGCGAAATCCGAGTCGCGTGTACAAGTCGCGCAAGGCTGCTTCGTCGGCCGGTTTGCGACGCAGATCTGCCGCCTCCGGCGGCAGATCGAGATCGCAACGGATGGTTGCCAAACGCCGCGACAACTCGAGCGTCTCGAGTCCGGCGCGCAGGTTCTCGCCGACTTTGCCGGTGAGTGCTTCGCGGTGTTCGATCAGTGCATCGAGCGTGCGGTACTCGGCGAGCCACTTCGCCGCAGTCTTCGGGCCCACTTTGTCGATGCCCGGAATGTTGTCCGATGCATCGCCGATCAGCGCCAGATAGTCGATGATCTGTTCCGGCCACACGTCGAATTTGTTTTTGACGCCATCGCGATCGTAACGCGAGTCGGTCATGGTGTTGACCAGGGTCACGTACGGTCCGACGAGTTGCGCCATGTCTTTGTCGCCGGTCGAGATCAGCACCTTGCGACCGGCGTCGGCGCCGCGGCGCGCGAGCGTGCCGATCACGTCGTCCGCTTCGACGCCCGCAATGCGCAGCAAGGGCAGACCGAGCGCGCGCACGGCCTCGAGCAGCGGTTCGATCTGCGCCCGCAGATCATCGGGCATGGGCGGGCGGTGTGATTTGTATTCGGCGAACAGTTCGTCGCGAAAGGTTTTGCCGGGGGCATCGAACACCACGGCGAGTTGTGCGTCGGGTTGTTCGCGCAGCAGTTTTTGCAGCATGTTCACCACGCCGAGCACGGCACCGGTCGGTTCGCCGCGGGCATTGGTGAGCGGAGGCAGCGCGTGAAAGGCGCGATAGAGGTAGGAAGATCCGTCGACGAGGACGAGATCGGCAGCGTGTGCGGTCATGCGACCGATCTTAACCGGTCGCAAGTCGGCATCGGGTGGCGTGAGGTACGCCACCCGATGCCACGATCGAGATGATCAGGTTCCGGGAGCCTTGACCCAGACTTTGCACCAGCCCGGGTTCTTCACCAGCTTGCCGGGGAAGAGGTTGCACTTCGAGACCGGCGCAGCGCGGTTCTTGTCCACCCACTGCAGGCAATTGCCGCAGTGCTGCTCCGCTTTGTGCATCGGGTTCGCTTTCGCATCGACTTTGGTCGTGTCTTCGACGTAGCCGAGCGCTTTCGCAGCCGGATCGGTCGGATTCAGCAGCGTCGGTGCCGCCTGTGCCAGCGCGGTTTCGACGATGACGGGAATCGCGGACACGCCGAGCAGCGAGGCACCGAGCAAACTGCGGCGCGTCAACTTTTCAGATTTCATGGACAGTCCTCTGAGTTTTGGGAAACGACATCCTTGCCGAGTTCGGGCGGACCCTGAACTCGCCGCCATTATACGCCCGGCCGTAATAGGTCGTCGCGAGCGGCCTGTCGTGACCGAAGCGGCGGGCTTGCGCTATTTGGGCAACGGCGTTGCGGGGGTCGGCGCGGCCTCGGGGGGCGTGCGCGTGGGGCGGGTGATCACGTTGCCGTTGGCATCGGGGAGGTACAAGGGTCCCATTTGTCCGCACGCGCCGAGCGCGAGCGTCGCGGCGAGCGCGCACAGGACGCGCTTCATGCGCCACCCATGGGCAAGGGGCGGCGATCGCGCAGCGCGACCCAGCCGCGCAGCACCCGGTACGCCACCCACAGACCGACCAATACGATGCCCATCCAGGCGGTGGCGAAACCGATCAAGATGAACATCAGCGGCGCCGAGACGATCAGCACCAGCAGCGACCAAAGAAACGCGAACCAGAACGTGCGGATCTGCCAGCTGAAGTGCGACGCAAGCCAAGTGTCGCGTACCTCGCTGCGTTTGACGTAGTTCAGGATGACGGCGGCGATCGACGGCACGCCGAAGATGAAGCTGCCGGCAATGGTGGCGGCGCTGGTTACGCCGATGAGTACGCTGAGCGCGTGCAAACCGTAGATCACGTTGGTCCACGTGACGAGGGCGGCGATGCGCTCGGGTTCGTTGTCGAGATTCGAGTCGGTGTGCATGGATCGAATGCTCAGCGCGGTGCGGGAGGATAGCCCGTCGGTTTCCCGGGGCCGTCGCCGCCGGTATCCGGATTCGCATAATAGACGATCATCTTCGCAATGCGCCCGTCGCGAACCCAAAAGAAATTGCAGTTGTAGAGGGTGAGTGTGCCGCGCGTCACATAACGCGACCCCGCCTTCGGGCGCAAGGTCACATTGAAGGTGGCGGCGCAACGCTGTGCGGGCTCGTCGACGAAATGTTCAAAATCGGTGAACGAGGCGTCGAAGTTGCCGTTCAGATGCAACCAGAATTCGCTGATGTGCGGCACGCCGGGACTCGGGTTCGCACGCATCGTACGCGTCGGCTGGTCACCGTGCCGGATGATGATTTCGGCATCGTCGGTGAAGCAGTCGAGTACGGCGGCGAGATCGCCGCGCGCGACGGCGCCGAAATAGCGCTGTTCGGCGAGCTCGGCGAGTTCATCACGATCGAGACGCGTCATGCGCGCACTTCGCGATCGATCACCGCCATGGTGATGCGCGATACGCAGACGAGTTTGCCGCGCTCGTCGACGATCTCGACGCTCCACACTTGCGTGCGATTGCCGAGATGCACGGGGCGCGCGGTACCCGTCACCGCGCCGCCGACCGCCACCGGGCGCAGATGATTGGCATTGATTTCCTGGCCGACGGCCGCGCGGACGGTGAAGTCGAGCGTGCAATTGGCCGCGACGCTCGCGAGTGATTCGGCGAGCACCACCGACGCTCCGCCGTGCAGCTGCCGCATGGGCTGGCAGGTGCGCTCGTCGACCGGCATGGTCGCGCTCACATGCGCTGCGCCGAGTTCGGTGAACACGATGCCGGTGTGCGCCAACATCGTGCCGGCCGACAGCGCATTGCAATGCGCGAGCGTCACGCCCGGACGCCAGATCGATTGCGGTGCCGTCATTCGAACGCCGCCCCGTTCACTCGGGCTTGCGTGCGAGCGCGGCGCCGACGCGGCGATAGGCTTCGCGGAACGGTATCCCCTCGCGCACCACGAGTTCGTTGGCGCGCTCGGCCGCATGGATCGAAGGATCAAGCAGCACGTTCTCCGGTCGGAAGCGCATGGCATCGATCGCGGGCCCGAGGATGTTCGTGCTCGCGAGCGCAAGATCGATGCCGCGGAACAGCGGCGCCTTCAAAAGTTGCAGATCGCGCTGATAGCCCGAAGGCAGCTTGGCGAAGATGCCGAGCGCTTCGACGAGACAGCCGTGCGCGGTCGCGGTGCGCCCGCGCAGCAACTCGAATACGTCCGGATTGCGCTTCTGCGGCATGATCGACGAGCCGGTGGTGAACGCGTCGGGCAGTTCGACGAACGCGAACTCCTGGGTATAGAACAGGCATACGTCGGCGGCGAACCTTCCGAGGTCCTGCATCAAAAGTGCGATCTCGAACAGAACCTGCGCCTC
>Ga0214921_10003651_pt1 | contig 23360 bp, 19 predicted proteins | sample LL1505_MetaG_FD_177992 | JGI IMG/M metagenome (GOLD analysis project Ga0214921, IMG submission 177992) | Freshwater microbial communities from Lake Lanier, Atlanta, Georgia, United States - LL-1505 | ecosystem: Environmental > Aquatic > Freshwater > Lake | place: USA: Georgia | collected...
AAGATTGGTGGTGGTGTGACGATGTATGACTCAGCAATTACAGAATAAAATCAGGCCAACTTAAAGACAAAACCCCCACCATTTCTAGTGAGGGTTTGCTTTTCTGGTGGGCCCACCAGGACTTGATCCTGGGACCAAAGGATTATGAGAGCAGACACTCAAAGAAAACCATTAGGATTTCAAGAGGTTGCGTCGCCTGTTTATTGGTGTGTGAGTATTTGTGTGACTAGATGACTGAGATCACAAGAAGCAATACCTCACTCATTGGTTTTAAAAACCACAAGATTTTTGGAGCAACCGTTTAGCACTTCGTTGCTCCTAAGTGATTTTTGCATATGATTGGTAAGCGTTACTTTAAGTAACGCTTGTAAGGCGTAGGTAGCTGATGCCCCATAGCCGCGAGCCCTCTTTTCGAAAAAATGTTAATTCGCAAAAAGATTTGTCGGCAGGGATAAATTATTACTCAAATTTGATTGTCTCTGGCTTAGCTGTAGGATTACCTGCCTCAGCCCACGCATCAAATCCACCTGCGATTGAATGAACATGCAAATACCCCCTCTCATGCAAAACTTTAGAGGCCAATGCAGCTCTTCCACTATTTTTTGGTATACAGAACTTTTTTTTAAACTACGCGCACTCAAATCAGGATCGTTGCTTAACTTAAACTCTAACAACCCTCTTGAAATGTCAATGACTCCATAAATATGTCCATTTATATATTCGTCTGCCCATATAAGGTAGAGCGATCTAAAGGAATTGTGTGTAATTATAAGAAAAAATCTAACATAGTTATTATCTTTATAAAAACTAGCGTACATGTAATATGATTTGATATCGTAAATAAACGACCCTTATTCTATAAATATTTCTGCAGATGACTGATTCTAATTTTAAGAACATTGATTTAAGTCACAGTTCTTGCGATCCTTTGGTGGCGATTTTGCTGTGCACTTATAACGGTGCAGAATTTTTGGCCGAGCAACTTGACTCTTTAGAATCTCAAACTCATCAAAATTGGGTTGTCATTGCCAGTGATGACGGTTCAACTGATCAAACCGTAGAAATATTACAGAAATATCAAGCAAGATGGCCGCAGGGTAGATTGATAGTTCAGGAGGGCCCAAAGATTTACTATCCTGAAAATTTTCTTGGGCTTGCTTGTGATCCAAGTATTAGAGCGGAGTATTACGCTTTTTGTGATCAAGATGATGTCTGGTGTCCGAATAAAATTGAAAGTGCAATTTCTCAAATAAGAGCAGTTGAGGCAAATGGTTTACCAGTTTTGTACTGCTCTCGGACTACTTATGTAGATGATCGTTTGCAATATATTGGAAAATCTCCATTATTTGTATTTCCTAAGACATTTCGTAATGCAATTGTGCAAAGTATTGCTGGTGGAAATACGATGGTTTTTAATAAAGTTTTAAAGAATTTAATGGAACAAATAGGGGTTGTGAATTCACCATCGCATGATTGGTGGATATACTGCGTAGTAACCGCAGTAGGAGGCGAGGTAATATACGATCAATCACCGAAAATACTCTATAGGCAACATCTCAATGCACTAATAGGCGGTGAAAATAAAACTCTCCCCGCAAAGATAGAGAGAATAATAGCATTGTTGTTTGGTCGATTTAAAAAATGGAATACGCAAAACCTTAGCGCACTAGAAAAAATAGAATCCATAATGACAAAAGATAACCAAAAAATTTTTCGATTATTTAAGGTTCTTAGAGATGCAAATATAATCGGACGGATTAGGCTGATACAGGTCTGCGGTATTTATCGTCAAACTAAGCGAGGTACGCTAAGTCTGTATTTAGCTGCATTAATCAAGAAAATTTAATCAATTAGATTGACTCTAATAAAAATATTGCCTACATAAAAAATTTCATGCTGAAATATTGGAATCTGTCTATACGCCATCCTCAAAATAGATCGGTATTTATCTATTCTTAATGAAAACTTGTTTGGGAAATTTTCACTCAATTAATGAACACAACACTAACAAGAGTATAAGAGTGAGTCGTAGTTACGGCATTATTAATACATCGACCTTCAATTATCATTGGAGAGGATGCAGTCTATGAAAATTTTATTAACGGGTGCAGCAGGTTTTATCGGTATGCACGTTTGCCAGAGGCTACTTAGCCGCGGCGATAAAATAATTGGCATTGATAATCTCAATGATTACTATGATGTATCGCTGAAGGAGGCGCGGCTTGCTAAGCTCAGCCAACATCCTAACTTTAATTTTGCCTGTATAGATATTGCTAATCGGATTGATGTTGCCAAAATTTTCGAGCAACAGAGGCCTGAGTGTGTCGTTAATCTTGCTGCGCAGGCGGGCGTTAGATATTCGCTTACGAACCCTCATGCCTATGTTGACAGCAATCTGATTGGTTTTGTAAATATCCTAGAGGGCTGTCGATACGCCAAGGTCAAGCACTTAGTCTATGCGTCCAGCTCCAGTGTTTACGGTGGAAATACTAAGGTACCTTTTTCAGAAGTCGACAGCGTTGATCAGCCAGTCAGCCTTTATGCGGCAACTAAAAAAGCTAATGAACTAATGGCGCATTCTTATAGTCACCTGTACAACATTCCAGCTACTGGCCTACGTTTTTTTACGGTGTATGGCCCATGGGGAAGGCCAGATATGGCATATTTTGGATTTACTCAAGCCATTCTCGAGGGGAGGCCCATTGATGTCTTTAATCATGGCCAGTTGCAGCGAGATTTCACTTATATAGATGATATTGTTGAAGGCGTTGTGCGTGTTTTAGATAAGCCCGCTTCGTTGGGTCTTGGAGTAGCCCATAACATATTTAATATTGGCAATCACGAGCCAATTGCGCTGCTAGACTTCATTGAAACCTTGGAAAAGGTATTAGATCGTAAGGCAATCAAAAACTTCCTTCCCATGCAGTCAGGTGAAATGCAATCCACCCATGCCGACACTAGCAAACTTGAAGAATGGGTGGGGTTTTCTCCAAATACCTCACTTCAATTAGGGGTGGAAAAATTTGTAACTTGGTATCACTCTACGTATAAGCGCAATAATCAAGGCGCTGGTTAAGATGTGTGGAATTGCAGGCATATTCGCTACTAAAGAGTCTAATTCGATAGATATCTCCATGACGATTCGCCGGATGGTGAATACTATTGAACATCGTGGTCCTGACGATCAAGGTATCTGGGTTGGTTCGGATATCGCGCTTGGGCATGCGCGACTCTCAATTATTGACTTGACCGCTGCCGGGCACCAGCCAATGTCAAGCGAAGACGATAGTCTTCAAATAGTTTTTAATGGGGAAATTTATAACTTTTTAGAATTACGAGTAGAACTGAGTCAACTTGGTTACCATTTTAAAAGCCAAACTGATACAGAAGTGATACTCAATGGTTATCACTGCTGGGGCGAGGAAGTGTTTCAACATTTGCGGGGCATGTTTGCCATCGCGCTATGGGATCAGGGCGCTGGAAAACTTATTCTTGCGCGGGACCGCGTTGGCAAGAAGCCTTTATTCTATGCTTGGCATTGCAATGTGCTTCTATTTGGATCGGAAATCAAAGCAATCCTCGCCTACCCGGGGTTCAAGCGAGAGCCTAACTATGAAGCCATCCATCATTACTTAACTTTGCAATATATTCCCGCCCCATGGTCAGCATTTAAGGGTGTGAAAAAACTCTCGCAGGCCTCTTACATGGTTTTTGACCGTAATGGTCAGATAAATTCGCGGCAATACTGGGAGTTACCAAAGCCATCGCAAGCAGATAGCAGACCTTTGCCAGAGTTGAAAGAGGAGTTAGTCACACTACTTGATGAGGCTGTGCGAATACGCATGATTTCCGATGTTCCGATAGGCGCTTTTCTTTCTGGTGGCGTCGATTCATCGGCGGTGGTGGCTATGATGGCCAGGCAGTCAAGCAGCCGTGTTAAAACTTTCTGCATTGGTTTTGATGAAGTCAACTATGACGAGCGTGCTTACGCGCGTATGGTCGCTGAACGCTACGATACTGATCACCATGAGATGGTAGTTCGCCCTGATGCCTTAGCCATCCTACCGCTTCTTACATGGCATTACAACGAGCCGTTTGCTGACCCTTCAGCTATACCTACTTATTACGTCGCTCAAATTGCGCGACAACATGTCAGTGTTGCCCTTAACGGTGACGGTGGTGACGAAAGTTTTCTCGGCTATAGTCGCTACTCTCAATGTCTCCAAACCGAGTGGATCAGTAGCTTGCCGCGATCACTGCGCCAAATTGCATCGCGCATCGTTATGTCGATTCCTCCGGAAGTAGACCGTTACCGCGCTTTGCGTGTCGCACGTCGCTGGCTATCCTACGTTAGTGAAAAAGATTCCCATCGCTATGCCCCCTCAATAGCATATTTCTACGAGCATGACAAATTGGTTGGCTACGACCGTCATTTGCGACCATTTCTTGGCGACTCCTCGCTGGATCTACTCGAGCCTTATTTTCAGCAATCCAAATCATATGTGGGTGGTGCGGCCTGGGCCGACATTCACACTTATTTGCCGGATGATCTTCTGGTAAAGGTTGACATCGCAAGTATGGCGCATGGCTTGGAGGCTAGATCGCCCTTATTGGATCATAGGCTCATGGAATGGGCTGCCCGAATACCGCCTGCTCAAAAAATGGAAGGTGGCGTGACGAAGTCTATCCTGAAATCAGCAATGGAGCCTTTTTTACCCAGCGAGATACTCTATCGCCCTAAGATGGGCTTTGGTGTCCCAATTGATGAATGGCTAAAAGGCGAGCTCAAAGAGTTTGCTTACGACACATTGCTCAGCACTAAGGCCTACCAACGGGGGCTGATTACACCAGCCTACGTCAAAACCATGCTGGACGAACATTGCGGTGGCATACGTCTGCACCATACTCGTTTGTGGGCATTGCTTATGCTTGAACTATGGTTCCAAATGTGGATTGATCCTGCCGAAGCGCCGCTGTCGCCACCCGCCACACCAGCATTAATATGAGCGCTGAAATCACTATGACAACACCGGTGTGGCGACACATTCTGCGCGGTATCAAAGCACTATTTTCTACTCCACCTGTTGGCACAGGGGGAACTGTCTCGGCTGAGTATTGCTACTCCGTCTATCTGCGTCATCTGGTTATTGCCGATCAGCATGGTCTCTCAACTGATCCACGGACAGTCGTTGAACTCGGTCCGGGTGATTCGATCGGCATCGGTCTTATGGCCCTACTGACAGGTGCAGAGCAATACTATGCCGTTGATGCTGTCCGTCATGCATCCAGTGCAAAGAACTTATTTATTTTTGATGGGCTGGTCAAGTTACTCGCTGTGCAAGCGCCCATTCCCTCCGGAGGCGAGCTCTCTGAGATATTGCCTGAACTAGATGATTACAGCTTTCCCTCGAAGGTACTCAATGATGCTAGGCTCACTCAAGCACTTGCGCGTGATCGCTTGAGCCGCCTTCGCATGGCACTTGTAAGCGATCTGGTGACCGGTCCCATTCTCTATCATGCTCCCATGGGCCGAATGCATGAAATCCCGGGCAATAGCGTTGACCTGATTATTTCGCAAGCCGTGATGGAACATGTAGACCAACTTGAGGAAACCTATACCGAGTGCTTTCGTTGCCTGAAACCTAGTGGATTCATGACTCACCAAATAGATCTTCGTTGCCACGATACCGCGCCTGAATGGAACGGCCACTGGAAATACGCTGATCTCACTTGGCGTTTGATGCGTGGTGGCCGCCCCTGGTTCATTAACCGCCAGCCATATTCAACGCACAATAGCCTGATAAACCAGGCTGGCTTCAAAGTACACGCCGAAATAAAGCAATCTGCTTGTTCTGATATTTCTCGTGGACAACTGGCGACCCGTTTTAAGCAACTTTCCGAGAACGATCTTACAACGGCGGGTGTTCTCGTCTTGGCTAGTAAATCCGCATGAACAAAAAAATCACGGAAGCCTTGGACTTCGTTAACCGCAGGGATCTGAAAGGTGCCGTGCTCGCCATTCCTTTTACTGTTGGTGTCAAAGATACTCTTGCACTACACGCCCACCCTCTATGCAAAGGGTTGGTGCTACGTAACCCCTCGCCTGAAATTACAGCCAATTCCACCAGAAAATGCCTGGGGTACTTCGAAAATCACGGTTGGCAATTACCTACCGTCCGCGCACCCATTGTGTTCATTGGTTCTCAGCTCATATTAACGCGCCAGATGGCAATTCAAGTAGTTAAGAGCCGGAGACTTTCAATTATCTGCAAAGTCAATGGCGCTTACCAGCAACTGTCTATACATCGGTTCCTCTTATGGCGCGCCGGAGAGAAATTAGTGCGAAGTATTAACCGGCAACCAAAAAGCCATCCGTTGCGAAAGGTCGTCAGGATTACACAACAAATCCCCGTGCTCCGAACGCTCTGGCGGCGAACATTTAAGCGTGAATACTTATCATCCGGCATGCTCGGCAACGGGCAGCAAAGCAATAGCGGCCTTGCTGCAGAAGCGCTCTACAAAGAGTTACTTCTGCGCGCGCGTGAATCCTCCCAAAGCATTGGTTACAAGGCCATCCCACGCCGCGTTCTGCTAGTCAATGCTGGGTTAGCCGCTGGCGGCGCCGAACGCCAGATTGTTAACACACTGGTCGGCTTGAAAGCCTCAGCGCTTTGCGAATCTGTGGGCTTGCTTGCTGAATACATCGATCACGCGCCCAACCTTGATTTCTTTATGCATGAGTTGGACGCCGCTGGCATTGAAGTAAGCCAAGTGGAATATTCCATATCACTTAGCGACGACGGCCTTTCGTCCGTGGATCTAGAAGTCGCTGTCCTGCTCGCCGATATTGCACCAAATTTGATTGAGGAAATACTTAATTTAGTTAAGGAGTTTCGTTCCAGGCGCCCCGAGGTTGTTCACGCCTGGCAAGACTCAAGCAGCATCAAGGCCGGTATTGCCGCAGTCATTGCCGGTGTGCCGCGCATCGTGCTGGCAAGCCGCAATGTTACGCCGATGAACTTTACCTATTACGGGGACTATATGCAACCCGCTTACAGGGCACTGGCGTCAATAGAGTGCGTACAGTTCCTTAACAACAGTGAAGCAGGTGCTATTGACTATACTCAATGGCTAGGCCTGCCTAGAGAGCGGTTCGTCGTTGTTCGTAACGGTGTTGATCTTAGTTACTTAAAGCGTACCGATAACAAAGTAATTGGCGAATATCGACAATCCCTCGGTATTCCTGAGAATGCACAAGTCGTTGGCTCAATTTTCCGTTTCTGGGCCGAAAAGCGACCGATGCTCTGGTTGCAATCTGCTGAGTTGGTTGCAAAGCGTCACCCCAATGTGCATTTTCTGGTTATTGGAGAGGGGCCTATGCGCCGAAATATGGAGGCATTCATCAATAACAGTGAATTAAAAGGGCGAGTTCATCTTCCCGGTGCCCGCCCAGAGATGGCTACACCGCTATCGGCAATGACCATTTTTGTTCTGACTTCAGAATTCGAAGGCACTCCAAATGTGGTGCTTGAGGCTCAGGCGCTGGGGTTGCCTGTCGTGGCGACAGATGCAGGGGGTACAAGTGAATCTTTTGACGACAACATTACCGGTTTCTTGGCAACCAATCCAGTCGCTGAAGAGGTCGCTGTATTGATTGAGCGATTTCTAACGAATGAGGCTATGCTGGCCGAGTCAACAATAGAAGGTCCAAACTTTGTAAAACGTAAATTTGGTGTCAAGCGTATGATTCAGGAAACCCTAGCGCTTTATTGCTTCAATTCCGATGGTGATAAGACGGCAACAGTGGCACCTGTATTCTTTAAAATCGAGAAACAAAGGGATTTACTTGAATAAATACAGCATCAATTCTGCTATCTTTAGTCTCTACACCAACCGTAGCCTGCTCCGCTCGCTCGTCATCCGCGATATTGAAATGCGGTATCGTGGTACCACGCTTGGTTTTTTGTGGGCCGTGTTCTACCCACTGATGATGCTGGCCGTTTATGCATTTGTTTTTGGCGGGGTGTTCAATGCCCGCTGGGGTAGTAGTGGCGGCATGAAGGATTTTGTCCTCATGCTTTATTGCGGCCTGACTGTGCATGCCGTGTTTTCTGAAACACTGACACGTTCTCCTTCGGCAATTCTCCTTAATCCGAGCTACGTTAAAAAAGTGGTATTCCCGCTTGAGTTGTTGCCAATCAGCCATCTTGCTTCAGCCATTTTTAACACCCTGATCGGTCTTGGGTTGTTATGTGTTTTCTTGCTCATTCAACACCAGTCGATTCCGCTTACTGCCTTATGTGTGCCACTGGTGTTCTTCCCTCTACTTTTGCTTACGGCAGGTTTGGCCTGGTTTTTTGCGGCTATTGGTGTTTTCTTTCGTGACGTTGGGCAAATGATTGGGTTGGCAATGTCGGTGCTTTTGTTCTTGAGCCCCGTGTTCTACCCGGCATCTTCAGCGCCCGCGCTGGCTCAAAAGCTAATCTACCTCAATCCGCTGACATATCCCATCGAGGAGCTGCGCGCTGTACTGATTTTGGGGAATCAACCGGACTGGCGGCATTTGCTAGCATATTTGGGTGTTTCCATTGTCGTGGCAATCGGCGGGCTCTGGATTTTTCAGAAGTTCCGTCCGGCATTCGCCGAAGTGATTTGACATGAACGTACCCATGACCCCGCCTATTCGTCTTGACGCTATCAGCAAGTGCTACCGGATTTTTCAGAACCCACAAGACCGTGTCAAGCAAGCTCTGGTCGACCGATTTCAGGGTGTGCTCGGCAGAAAAAACGCCAGCCCTCTTTATCGCGAGCACTGGGCCTTGCGTGATGTCAGCTTTGAACTCCAGGCCGGGGAGGCCGTCGGTATTCTTGGCCGCAATGGCGCTGGTAAGAGCACCTTACTCCAGATTATCGCCGGAACGCTCGAACCTACCGCTGGGACAGTTCAAACCAAGGGACGAATCACAGCCTTGCTCGAACTCGGTAGCGGGTTTAACCCAGAATTTACCGGGCGAGAAAATGTGATTTTAAACGCACAGATTTTGGGGCTATCGCGTGAGGATGCATTGTCTCGTTTTGATGATATTGCTGCTTTTGCTGATATAGGCGACTTCATCGATCAGCCGGTCAAAACCTATAGCTCCGGAATGATGATGCGACTGGCGTTTGCCGTGCAGACAGCCGTTGACCCAATGGTGTTAATTATTGACGAGGCTTTGTCGGTGGGCGATATGTTCTTTCAAGCAAAGTGCATGAATAGAATAAATAAGCTTCTTGACTCTGGGGTGGCGTTACTTTTTGTAAGTCATGATATCGGCGTTGTTCGACAAATTTGCAAACGTGCAATTTTGTTCGAAGCTGGAAAGATTAGGTCCGTTGGCGGGACGCATTCGGTAACTGATGCGTATACCAAATTGGTATTGGAAGGCTATAACGCCTTGGCTTCGGCCCAAAAAATCCATGGGGATGATGGTCTGAATTACGGAACTGTTGGCATAACTGAGAAATCCAAGAATATTCAACCGAATTTTGATCAAACTGGTACAAACACTTCTCTAATGATCGGTTATGAAGACTTTGAGAAGATCTCTGCTTTCAATAGAACTGGGAACTTCGATGCGAAGATTCTCAATGTACAGGTACTTAAATGTGGCTCTCCAGCCATTCATTTCGACTTTGACGACGAGGTTGTGATAAAAGTCATAATTCATTTTTTAAAAGATCTGGAAAATTTAAACCTTGGAATTCAATTTAGAACCCCAATCGGGACGAATGTTTGCTTTTTTGATACGCGCCTTCAGGGTGAATTCGGACGGCGTTATGAAGGCGGTCAGACATACGTATTTTCTTGGGGATTGAATCTGAGGTTACAGCATGGCAACTATTTGTTATCGTGCGGAATGTCGCACCCACCCATTGGAGATGGCTGTGACTGGCGTTTTGTCGATGTTGTTTCCGCTGCCTATCAGTTTAGTGTTGCGCCAAGAAGTGGCGGGATGATAGACGGTTTTTTTGCCCCGAAGGCTAAACTACTAATTACAGCTGTCGAACCAGCATTGTTGTGAGCGAAATAGCATGAGTAATTTGCCCGTTAATGCACGGAGGCGAGACGCAGCATTGCTGAGCGACGATGTAAATCGTGCCATTTCTCTCTCTAGAATGTACTTGGGGTGGATAGGGAACTGCGAGCCAAAAATATCTGGATTGCGTCTTTTGGAGATTGGACCGGGGATCAATTTCGGCCCTGAATTGATCATCGCAAGTTACGGAGTGCAAGTTACGGTTGCAGATTTGTATCTTGCATCATGGGACGAGTCCTATCATCCACAGTTTTATCGGCAGCTACGCTTAAGTTGGGGCGGTGAAGGATCAGCGCTTGATCTCGTTTTGGCGGCGAATGAATACACCCCGGAAGCAATTACTCTCTTGTCTGAACCCGCGGAAGACTTGCGTGGAATCAACGATAGTGAGTTTGATTGCGTTATTTCACATGCAGTTCTTGAACACGTGTATGATTTCCCTGCAGTGTGTAAAGAGCTGGCGCGTATTACAAAGCCGGGGGGGCGCAACATACATTTAATTGACTTTAAACACCATCTTGAGCCCTCGCGCCCACTTGAGTTCTTGCTAGAGGATGAACACTTCTTTCGAGTCAACTTTCGACGAAATCACGGTGAGCAAGGTAACCGCTGGCGTCCGAGTGAGGTCGAAGCATTATTTGTACGTAATGGCTTGGGGATCGTGAACCGCCGTGAAGTCGATTTGATACCCGTTAGCTATCTTGCTGATTTTTTGCCGCGACTTAGAAAGTCTTCTTCACGCTACCGTTGGTGGTCTGCCAATGACCTACGTGTTGCGGTCGGAGTTTTTGAAACGCGTAGGGGGGCGACTCTAGTCACCCGATTTCTCGCGACCCTAACATCGCTGGTCTATGAATTAAAGAAAATACTGGCTACAGAACCTGGATATTGGGTGCGTTGTGTATGGAGATTTGTGCGGCCGAAGTATTCAGGTGATATCTCAGCTCTACTGCATGCAGATGGTTATTGCTGGCGCGTAAAAGTGCCTCGATGGATTCCATCAGATAAGGACGATATATCGACGCTGATTATTTACGAGGATGCTCAGCCGATGGGGCCGCCGCATGCACAACATGCCGATATTCAAGTATTTGGACGTGGCCGCTTTTCGCACTGGGATGGATATGTATATTTTTCAACAAGCGACAACTCAGACCCCCGAAGCAACGGTCGAAGATATTATTTAAGTGAATATTCTCTTAGATTATTTTCACCATTCGAACTAAAATGAAGTTTCTGCAATGCGAGTAGAAAATTAACCCTAACCGGAAGTTGAAAGGAAATCAACTATGAATAGAGACCTAGAGACTAAGTTGTTGGATATTGAGGCCAATTTAGAGAGGCATGGATTCCCGCCGCAACTGGTTATTGAAACTACCTCCTCGTGTGATCAGCAATGTATTCATTGTTCACATAAAGAGTTGCAGCGTCCAAAGAAAAGAATGGACCGCAGCCTCTATAACAAAATTGTTGAAGAAGTCGGCAGAGAATCGCCAGACACCGAAATTTGGCCGACTTTTTATGGTGAAGCGCTGGGGATGGGAGAGGAGATTTGGGACCGCATCGACTATGCCGCATCAGTCGGTTGTAAAAATATCGTACTGAACTCTAATGGCGGTTTGTTGTTGCGTCAAAATCATATTGCCCGCATCTTAAAATCACCACTCAAGCGTTTTATTATTAGCCTTGATGGTTTCAAGAAAGAGACTTACGAGAAAATTCGGTATTTAGGTAAATGGGAAAAAACTTATAGCGGAGTTGAGGAACTTTTACGCCAAAAGGCGATGAGTGGCAATGTCTATCCATTAATTATTTGTCAGTTTTCGTTGATGGAAGAGAACGAGGCTGAAGTTGAAGATTTTCGTAAATATTGGAATGCCCGCGGCGCAGAAGTCAAGGTAAGGCCGAAGTTGGAGTGGACGGCAAGTGGTTCGATTCGATCTGACCGAATAGATCACGAAACAAAATTTCGAATTGCTTGCCCCTGGGGCAATAATACGATGGCATTACATCAGGATGGGGCTGCCGTTGCCTGTGCTGTCGATTGGTCCGGCCAAGTTAATGCAGGCAGTGCCGCAGATGTTAGCGTCAAGGAGCTCTGGCTACGTTTGGAGGAAATTGTCCGCAAGCCCCATCGTGAACATCGTTGGTCTGACCTGCCCGAAATATGCAAGGGTTGTCGAGATTGGCAGACGGCAGGCGCTGAATATGAAAAAAACAATGAAGTTGCTGGCTCGCGCCCATTTTGGTACGACTCGGATAAAACGGATTTTAAAGTGGCACCAGCCAGCGTGAGTTTCGTCAGAAAGGATGGTTCCAGTGTCTGCTGATCAAGTCGTTCAATTTATACCTCGCCCCAGAAAATCAGCTCTCGTCGGAGTGGAAGGACTAAGTGATTACGGGCTTCGTCCGGAAGCCGTTGAATTCCCAATGATGCTGGTGCTTTCTTTTGTATATCCATGCAATGCGGAATGTCCACACTGTCCTTATACCAACTCGAATATACGAGATGCCTACAAGGATGTACCTTACATGTCGGAAAAAGTCTTTAAAAAGATTGCGAATGAGGCGGGGCAGTATGGCGCATATTTACGTATATCGGGTGGCGGGGAGCCGATGCTTCACCCAAAATCCGTCAAGTTGTTGACGTATGCAAAGCAGGTAGGCTGCAAGATTGGACTGATAACGAACGGATCTGCTTTTACAGAAAAGAAATCATTGGCACTACTAGAATCTGGAATCGACATGATTGAGTTTTCTGTTGATGCCTGCGATGAGGAAACCTATTCCGTCGTCCGCAAGGGGTTGAAGTGGGAGCGCTTGCTTAGAAATGCAAAGCAGATGATTGAAATTCGTAACCGGATTAGTAGCAAGTCTAAGATCGTCGCATCAGGTGTGAATCAGCTGGGCGTTGATATTGACGCCGTCGAGAAGTTCTGGCGTGAAAAAATCGGGGTTGATAACTTCATCAAGCGCAAGTTCCTGACTTGGGGCGAAAACACAACTTTAGACGGATTCCGTTCAGCCGACCCAGCTCCATACCTCGATACTGAAAATGTTCCGTGTCCGTTTATCTTTGAAAGATTAAACATTGATAGCCGTGGTAATGTGATGGTTTGCGGCTACGATATTGCGGCCAACACCAGTATGGGCGTGGTCACCGAGCAAAGCATCAAAGACATTTGGAATGGTGAGGGCTTCCGTTATTACCGCAGAATGCATTTGGAGAATCGGGGAGGGGAGATTGATATGTGTCGTAAGTGCCCAGACTGGAAGTATCGCTCATGGCATCACAACTATTGGAAGGTAGTCAAAGGGGCTGAGCTGCAACGCAAGGTAACACTAAGCCGATTGGGCTTAGATGATGATTTCCAGTCGACAGTTAGCGATTAATTGTTTTGGATGATAGCCAAACATGTGCGGTATTTGCGGATTCACAGGGGCTCCTAATATTGATGTTCTAAGGCAGATGGCTGATGCGATTGCGCATCGCGGGCCTGATGAAGCGGGGTTCTGGGAAAATGAGGATATTTCGCTAGGGATGCGTCGGTTGGCGATAATCGATCTATCAACCGGTCAGCAGCCTGTTTTCAATGAGGATGGCAGTATAGGCGTCGTCTTCAACGGCGAAATTTACAACCATATCGAACTGAGGGCCGAGCTTGAAGAGGCTGGGCATGTGTTTCAGACAGATCATTCGGATACCGAGGTTCTGGTTCATCTCTACGAGGAGTATGGTGACGATTTTCTGCATCGTCTCAATGGCATGTTTGCTATTGCTCTTTGGGATATTCCGCGGCAACGGCTACTGCTGGCACGTGATCGTGCCGGCATCAAGCCGCTTTACATTGGTTTATTTCATGGCAAACTGCTGTTCGCCTCGGAAGTAAAATCCATACTTGCTCATCCCCAAGTAGACCGCAGACCGAACTTTCGCGCTCTTTATCATTACTTCAGTTTCAAGAACATCCCATCTCCTTGGAGTGCGTTCGAAGGTATTGAGCAAATTCGCCCCGGGGAACGTGCCATATACGAAAAAGGTAAGCTGAAACGCGAAAAATGGTGGTCGCTGCGGTACATTGAAGATCACAAAATCGACGAGCAAACTGCGGCAGTCCGTATTCGAGAGTTACTTGAGGATAGTGTCCGACTGCGCATGCGTGCCGATGTGCCATTTGGTGCCTTCCTGTCAGGCGGTTTGGATAGCTCTAGCATCGTTGCCCTGATGAGCCGGATTGGTGGCCATAAAGTACAGACTTTCTCCCTCGTTTACGCAGAAGACTTTAAGGCCAAGGCCGCCGATCAGTTTTTTGCCCAACAGGTCGCGCGACAGTACGATACCGACCATCATGAGTTCGTGCTTACTCATCAGGATGTAGCGGATAGCATGGAAGCAGTACTTGCAGCATTTGATGAGCCATTCTCTGGGGTAACTTCCACCTACTTTATTACGCGACTAATCTCAAAGTACGTCAACGTCGCACTTTCGGGTGACGGTGCCGATGAACTCTTTGGTAGCTATCTGTCGCACCGTCTTGCTCAACCGCTTTATTCCTTTCCGTTGCTGTCTGACCACCTGCTGACGCTTAGTGCTGAAGAGCAGGCGTCACTTCAACCTTTCCTTGATCGACCAGAATACCTCGCAGACGTAATTTCATGCGGAGGTGAAGCCAGCCGCCGCATGAGCCTCTATCTTTGGAGTGACGCAAGTAAGAAAGGTCTTTTCAGCGACAAAATGTTGGCTCTTTGCTCCGGCGAAAATACCGAACAACTGATTCAATCACTTTATCTTTCATCTGGAACAGAAGACCCCCTAAATCGGGCACTAAGTTGCGACTTTCACACTCTTTTACCAGATCAGGTACTTGCATTTGTTGATCGCTTATCGATGGCTCATTCGGTTGAGGTTAGACCCCCTTTCTTGGATTATCGAATAATGGAATTCGCCGCAAGTTTGCCGGGCGCAATGAAAATAAAAAATGGCCGTAGCAAACATATTCTTAAAGAGGCTGTGCGCGGCCTGATTCCCGAAGCGGTTATTGATCGGCCTAAGGAAGGATTCATAATTCCGATCGATAAGTGGCTACTTAACGAAATGCGACCTTTTGTTGAAGAACTTCTCGCTCCTGATCGACTTTCATTGCACGGATTAGTCCGTGCCGAATCGGTCCAAAAATTGCTCAATGAACACTATTCAAAGTCTGCTAACCACAGTCCACGAATCTGGAATCTTATGATGTTTCAGCGCTGGTGGGAGGCATATGTCATCAACTAGCGAAATCGTCTCACTGGTAGATATGGAAGAATGCCATATTAATAATACATATCGTTGGTTATGCGACTCATCCGAGCTAAGAGAGCAAGTCGATTGCTTGCAAGCTCCCACAGAGGAAGGCAATAGAGCTTATTGGTATTTAAGACGGGAAGATGGTCGACGTGAGGACTACGCCATCGTGACAAGCTCCGACAATAAGCATATCGGCAATTGCGGACTGTGTGATTTAGATCCATTGCGTCAAAAGGCGCAACTGTGGATCTACCTGGGTGAAAGTTTTGGAAAAGGGGTGGGACCTGTTGCTGCCGCCCAATTAATTAACCGTGGATTCTGTCAGCTTAATCTGGAGCGGATTTACTTGCGAGCTGTCGCAAATAACCTGCGGGCTCTTCATTTTTATCGAAAGTTGGGTTTTGTTGAAGAGGGCCGCTTTCGACGTGACACACTTGTTGATGGCCAGCCCATGGATATTGTTTGTATGGCAATTCTCCGGTCAGAATATGTGACCAATACGTAGGCTGGGATTTTTCAATGACGACAATCTCCATTTTGCAACCTGGCTACATGCCATGGTTGGGTTTTTTTGACCAGATGCAGCGAAGTGACATATTCGTGTATTTGGATGACGTTCAGTACGATAAACATGGTTGGCGCAATAGGAACCGAATCAAGTCAGCGGCAGGACCACTCTGGCTAACGGTACCCGTGCTAAATACCGGTCGTCATGGCCAAAAGATCAATGAGGTTGAAATAGACAGTCGTTCACCATGGGCGCGTAAGCATGTTGCAGCGATTACCCATAACTATTCTAATGCGCCTTATAAAAACTACTACCTGCCACAACTTGAAGCGATTCTCGCGCGGGAGTGGGTATCCTTGGTAGAACTTGACTTAGCCATCGTCGAACTAATTTGTGACTGGATCGGATTGGACAGGCAAATTGAGCGTTCGTCTTTATTGGGAATAGATGGGGATCAGAGTTCGCGTTTATTGAATATTTGCAATCATTTTCAGGCAGATCGTTATTTGTCTGGCGACTCGGCCCAAAATTACCTTGATTTAGGATTGTTCACCAATGGAGGGATTGAGGTAGAGTGGCAGTTGTATCGCCACCCGATTTACACTCAATTGCATGGGGAATTTACCCCTTACTTATCGGCGCTTGACCTCGTGATGAATGTTGGCGAGAAGAGTCTAGGAATACTAACGGGTAAATTATGAAAACAATTTTGATTACTGGGGGTGCTGGCTTTATTGGCAGTAATTTTGTTCGATACATCTACAATAAGTATCCTGAATATAAGTTAATAGTACTTGATGCACTAACCTATGCAGGTAGTGTTCAGAATTTACCTGAAGTCGGTTTCGATTCTGATCGCTTTGAATTTTGGTATGGAAACGTGATGAACGCCGACTTGGTAGATACTCTTGTTGCCAAATCTAATATCGTTTTTCACTTTGCTGCTGAGTCGCATGTGACGAGGTCAATCTTCGATAACAGGCTTTTCTTTGAAACCGATGTGTTGGGTACTCAGGTTGTATCGAATGCGGTGCTAAAAAATAAGGATCGGGTAGAACTCTTTGTCCATATATCAACATCTGAGGTCTACGGCACGGCTATCGTAGACGCCATGAACGAGGAGCATCCCCTCAACCCCATGAGTCCCTATGCTGCGGCGAAGTGCGGTGCTGACCGCCTCGTTTATTCCTACTGGGCAACGTATCATATTCCAGCTGTGATCATTAGACCGTTTAATAACTTTGGCCCCTATCAGCATTTGGAAAAAGTTATTCCTCGCTTCATCACCAGCGCGATACTTGGTGAACCAATGACGGTTCACGGTGACGGCTCAGCACGGCGAGACTTTTTGTTTGTTGAGGACCATTGTGAAGCTCTAGATCGGGTTCTTCACGCTGAAAGACGGCAGGTGATTGGTCAGGCAATCAATCTTGGAACGATGCGCGATGTCAGCGTACTTGAGATCGCCGAGTCCGTCAAAACCCTGATGTCAAGCACCAAATGCGATATTCAATTCATTGGCGACCGACCTGGGCAGGTGTTTAGGCACACCTGCGATGCTTCTAAGGCTAAAGAAAAACTTTCTTGGGATTCTTCCACGAGCTTTGAGGTGGGAATGAAAAAGACGATTGCTTGGTATGTTGCAAATCGCAAATGGTGGGAGCCGCAATGCTGGATGCGAAAAATACCCATTGTGACGGCCGATGGAAAAAAGGAGTTGCATTGAATAAAAAAATTCCTTTTTACCATCATGACCTTGGTCAAGATGAGTTGGATGCAATAGCAAATGTTTTTGCTGGATCCATACTAACCACAGGTGATACTGTTGCCGAATTTGAGAAGGTTTTTGCAAATTATCTCGGCTGTAAATTTGCACTTGGTGTGACGAGTTGCACGGGTGCTTTGCACATGTCTTTGCTAGCGTTAGGCATTGGCCCCGGTGATGAAGTTATCACTACACCGATGACATTTATTGCCACTTCAGCCGCCATCTTAGAAGCAGGCGCAAAACCTGTTTTTGTAGATGTTGAACCTGATACGGGCAATCTTGATGTTGCCCTAGTTGAAGCTGCGATTACTTCACGTACTAAGGCAATTATGCCGGTCCATTTATATGGATTAATGTGCGATATGGTCACCCTACGCAGTATTGCAGACCAACACGCACTTTACATCATAGAGGATTGTGCTCATTGCGTTGAGGGGAAAAGAAATGGAGTGCGACCTGGTCAACTTGGGGATACAGCGTGCTTTAGTTTCTATGCAACTAAAAATCTGACATGTGGTGAGGGTGGCGCAGTAGTTACAAATCGAGAGGACTTAGCTAAACGATTGCAACTGCTACGTTTGCATGGAATGACGAAGATGGCAGTTGACAGGCAGCGTGAAGGCTACAAGCATTGGGATATGGTGATGTTAGGCTGGAAGTACAACATGGATAATATACAGGCTGCGATTCTACTGCCCCAGATGAAGCGCATCAATAATAAGCTTTCAAGGCGCCATGAACTCGCACAGTTATATGAGGAGTTGCTTTCCCGTATTGATGGGGTGAGCTTTCCTAAAATCCCCTCAGATTGCGTACATGCCCGACACTTGTTTCCGGTTCGGATTTCACCTGATCTAAGAGATCAAGTAATTGATGAAATGATGGAAATGAATGTAAGTGTTGTTGTGAATTATCGAGCAATTCATTTACTAACCTATTTTTCTGAAGTTCTGGGCTATCTGCCAGGTGACCTTCCTAATGCCGAACACATCGGCAATGAGACAATATCGCTTCCATTTTTCCCCACTATGCAGGAAACCCAGATTAATGAGATAGTAATGGCTCTAGATACGGCAATATCTAGAGCTAAAGCAATGAAATGAAGCAATTAACTGTCTGTTTCTTTGGGAATATGAATAACGCCCCTTTTTTAATCGCAGAGGGGTTCAGGGCACTCGGGCATGTCGTAAAGATATTTATTACAAGACCAGATCTACTGAGTCGCCCCGAAAGTGTATATCCATATATGAAGGACAACTACCCTGATTGGGTCCTAGACTATTCGCGACTCACGGATGATGACTTCATCCATGAAACAAAGCTGGTAGATGATGCAATAGCTAAAATAAACTCTGAAAATTATGATCTGGTCATACTCAATGATGCTGGACTTTCCATCTCCAATCGGATAATTGCTCCCTGTATTGCGCTCTTAACTGGATCTGATTTAACTTACTATGCTAATTATGACTCTGTGTTTACCCGAACAAATATGTGGGATCCGAATTTCCTCGCCACATCAGATGCGCGTGATTTCATTGTCAAGACACGGCAATTTATCGAAAGACAGCGACTGGGAATTAAAAAGGCTTTAGTTGTATGTTTTCCACATCGAGGATTTTCCCCGCTAGGTGATTGGTTATTGGACTCCATTGGAGTAAAAGATGATGTAAGAACAAGTCTCCATGTTTCAAGTACTGACCTACTCGCGTCAATGCCGCCATCTGGAAATAAAAGAATGGTTGTACTCTCGCCGTGCAGGATCGTTTTCCAAAATGAAATTCATGTTGAATTGAGCAGCATGGATTTTAAAGGTACGGATATTTTATTGAAAGGGTTTGCTCTTTACTGTCGTCAAGGAGGTTTAGGGGTGTTGCGTTTAATTAAAAAAGGGCAAGATGTCGGTGCAGCCGAAGCGCTGTCTGTTGATCTGGGTATTAATAAACGAATAATTTGGCTCGAGGAGATTGCCATTTGCGAATTGCGACAGGAGATGGTGAAGGCCGATTTAATTTGCGATCAGTTTGGCGTCTCATTACCTGGTCTTGTAACAACTGATGCTTATGCATTAGGTCGTCCAGTTATGGCGAATTTGAGGAATGACGTATTTTCTGCTGTTTATCCCGAACCATTTCCTGGGTTTGATGCTAAAACTCCAGAAGAGGTTAGTGATTGGTTATTGCACTTAGATTCTAATCGGACGCTACTAAGAAAAATTGGTGAACTTAGCCGTGAATATGCTGAAAAGTATTTAAGCCCAACAAGAGTTGCCGAACAAATATTAGAGAAGATCGCTAAAAATAGAGGAAAAAAATTGTTTAATATAGAATTTCTTCATGTCATTAGAGAGTTTGAATATCTGAAAATCATAGAGCGATTGCCTCTAGGGCTTAAGGTACTCGAAATTGGAGGTGGCACCGGATATCAGGCAAGGCGTTTGACAGATGATGGCTACACAGTAATATCAATCGATATTCAAAACTCTAATTACGCTGATCAACTTGTCTTTCCTGTTAAGCCATACGATGGAAGGAATATTCCTTTTCCAGACGGCAGTTTTGATGTTGTTTTTTCCTCCAACGTATTGGAGCACGTGCTGGATTTACCGTATCTGCAAGCGGAGATGAAAAGAGTATTGAAGCCAGGAGGCTACTGTGTACACCTTATGCCTACCGGCGCATGGCGCTTATGGACTAATGTGGCCCACTATACGGAGTTAGTACAGCGTCTGATTGGGCTTACTCCCCGTCTGGTTCCAAGGAGATTTTCAAAGCACGCATTTGCTGACGCTTTCAGCGTGTTGCGATTAATGGCAGGCACTGCCAAACACTATGCAATTGTGCCTCGCCATGGTGAAGCAGGTAATGCGCTTAGTGAGATTATGACTTTTAGCTCGCACCATTGGAAGGTGCATTTCAAAAAGCAACTTTTCACTATTGATGAGGCGACTCCAGTTGGACTTTTCTATACCGGCCATATGATACTTGGCCATTTACTTTCAATGGATACGCGGCAGAAACTTGCCAAATGGCTGGGTAGTGCTTGCGTTATTTATGTGGTGCGACCTCAGTAAGTACTGAGACATTTTTAACATGCCCCAATCAAGGATTGTCAAACTAGCTCGGCGTTTAATCTGTGGCGATGTTATTTGGTTACTTCATCGCTTCCGATTGATTTTAGGAATGGTGGGACCGGTGGCCCGACCAGAATTATTAGTATCACAAGTGAAATCATCAGTGACTTCAGGTTTCTTACCTTTTGGTCAGCAAGGGCCAGTAAAAGTTGTTATTTTCTCTCACAATCTTGATTATGAGGGCGCTTCAATCAGTTTAAAGGAATTGGTTTTTGGACTAGTGCGTCATGGAGTTATTGACCCTACGGTAATGGCTTTTAAAGACGGTCCCCTGCGTGCCGAATATGAATCTAATGGTGTTCCAGTACAGATATTGCCAAACATATTGCATAAGATTTCGACTCTTAAGCATTTGAAGATTGAGGTTGATCATCTTGCCTTACTTATAAAAGAGTCAGGGGGAAGATTGGTTTTTGTTAATACTTTACTTAATTTCCCGGCGATTCTGGCAGCAGAGCGCGCCGGCGTCTCTTCGGTTTGGAATCCTCGCGAGAGCGAGCCTTGGGAAAGCTATTTCCGCTTTTTGCCCAATCCGGTTGCGCAGCGTGCCATTGCTGCCATTGGTTTGCCGAAAAAAGTCATTTTCGTTGCGGAAGCCACTCGCAAAGTATGGGGCTCCTTTGATATGCAGGGTCATTTTGAGGTGATTCATAATGGGATCAACCTGGATCGTTTTCCACTCCGAAATGATCTGAATGAAATCGCTCGATGTCGTAGTGAATTAGACTTGACGCCTGGCTCTGTTGCGCTCCTTTGTGTTGGCACATTATGTGATAGAAAAGGTCAAATGGATTTGGTAGAAGCTTTTGCTGCGCTGCCAAAATCAATTTCAAGCACGATTGAAATACTCTTGGTTGGTGATGACAGTAGCCAATATGCAGAGCTAGTCAAAGCTCGATGCCGTTCGCTCCCCAATTACATTCAGGCTAAAATCCGAATTTTCCCGTTGACTAGATCTATCGCGAAATTTTATGCTGCAGCCGATATTTTTGTTTTGAGCTCTAGAGTTGAAAGTTTTCCTCGTGTCGTGCTTGAGGCTATGGCTTTTGGGTTGCCCATCATTACTACCCCAGTATTCGGAGTGCTTGAGCAAGTGATTGAGGGGAAAAACGCATTATTTTATCCGCCAGGTGATAGTCGATTACTTGCTGAAAAAATTGAGGAATTGGTAAGTGACAATTGGCTTCGCATACGGATGGGAGAGAGTTCATATCAACGCACAGCTCAAATGACAACGTATGACGAAATGATTACGGCTTACGCTAGAATTTGTAGAGGTGTAGTTAATTTAATGCCCGATTAAATATTTTATATTACGATTGTACGATCACCATATTTAATAGGTACCATCCAAATAGCGTAACACCGTATCTGTTTTTGACCAGCGAATCTTATTAGTAATCATGGGTATGCTAGCTCCAGACTTCATAAGGCCCTGTGCGGCGCCTACACGTATTGAGTGCCCACTAATCTGATCAATGACTCCTTGATGAAGTTCAACATCTTTTGCTAGACTTTTTTAGACGCGATTAAAAAACGGTTTACTTCTCGGACATCAGCAAGATCCCTGGCTTTATAACCAAAACTTTTGCAATCCCTTCGATGCGCGAAATACTTTATCGTTTGGGAGTGGTGATGGATGCGAAAGAGAGTACAGCATGGCCAAGGCTTGATGGCGAAATCACCGCGGTTTATTTAGAAAACCAACGCAATTAATAATAATCACTTAGAAAAGCCATTATTGCTGTAACTTGCGCCACAAGCATTAACAACCAATTGGGTATACAGTTGGCAGAACTTAAATACGCCAGAAGCTATAGGAACAGTACCAATCAAGCCCCATTCGCCAATCACACTACATGCAGCTAAAACCACTAAAACTAGTCCAACAGAGATACGTAATACGCGATCGATACAGCCAACAGAACATTTCATATAACCTCCTAAAAGAATATTTTTGACTTAACTAAGACTATTCTTATAGGGTTTTGGGATTTGGCTCTTTGATCTATATTTGATAAGCTGTTCGCCGTACAAATAGGTTTTTTGAATAGATCTCATAAGCCAGTCAGGCCTATGGCCTGCCCAGCACGATTCGAACATGCCACCTAGGCCTTAGAGGGGCATTAGCTTATTTCTTGCCAGCATCTCTTATTGGCTGAGAGCAGGCCCACAACCGTTACTCAACGTAACACTTAAAAGACAAAACCCCAGCTATATCTAACTGGGGTTTGCTTTTCTGGTGGGCCCACCAGGACTTGAACCTGGGACCAAAGGATTCCGGTTTGTGTGATTTTCACCACTCCCTGGACTATGCCTTCATCATATTGATTGCTCAACTTAGATGGGTGCCGTCTAGTCTCTACACCTTCAGAATATCGCTATCCCGCTTGGCTCGGCGTTGGCATATCTTGCGACTTAGCTTTCTCCGAATTTGACACCATTCACACAGCAGCTTTCGCTATCTGGTGCACAACTTTCGCTATGAGTCCTCTGCTCTAACCAACTGAGCTATGGGCCCTTCTTAACTTTTTTAACACACCTAAAACCACACTAAAACTCTATTTACTACACACCATGAAAAA
>Ga0214921_10003652_pt1 | contig 23359 bp, 52 predicted proteins | sample LL1505_MetaG_FD_177992 | JGI IMG/M metagenome (GOLD analysis project Ga0214921, IMG submission 177992) | Freshwater microbial communities from Lake Lanier, Atlanta, Georgia, United States - LL-1505 | ecosystem: Environmental > Aquatic > Freshwater > Lake | place: USA: Georgia | collected...
GGTACCACCGCGCCACCGTCCACTTTATTAGACACTTTTACTGTCCAATTTACTAGACACATGCGTAATCGTAATCAAAATCAATCTCGAAATCGCTACACCTAAGCGGTGGTACTCCCATTCGTACCCGTAAACGCCCCCAAATACGCCCTCGTGGGCGCGTTCGCGGTGGTTCGCGTGAGCGCAATCGTTAGCGTATTAGGCTGTAGACTTATAATCGTACACTATTAGTTTGTAGCCTTATAATCGTATTTAAGTGCGCGGTAGTACGCGCAATCGCTACCACAATAACCTATCAGCATAGAACCCCCTTGAATTAGGGACGTTCCTGTCGCTCTTATGGCGAATCTTATATTGCCTACGCCTAGCATTCGCGTAACCCTTCGCGTAAACGCCCCTGCGCTCCAATTCTAAATACGTTCCGTAATCTTTGTAGCCAATCGCCCCAACGTCCGCAACCTTAACCCCGTTTTTATATACGGCAATCTTTTTACCACTTAAAGACGAACTCCTAACATCAACGCCTAGTCGTTTCGCCTGTAATCTCGTATGCGCTGTAATTCTGTATGCCATAATTAATCACCGTAATCAAAATCGTCCCCGCTCTCCTGTGCGCTCTCGCCCTCGTCGTCGTCCTCGCTGTCAGCATATCCAATAACCTCGTTTTGCTCTTTTGGTGGAAACACCTCCATAAAACTCTCCTCATGGAAACGACCGTTTTGATACGCAATACCGTTGTCGATTTTTACTATAATATCGCAGTTGTGGGCAAATTCCTGCTCTCCCTTATGTTTACCGTCTTTAGTTGCCTGTTGTATCGTTATAAACGCTGCCTGTGTGTTTTCATGCTTTAATTCCTCAACCTGCTGTGGCGTAATTCGAATGTAATTCACCGAATCAATAAATACGAAATCAAAATCGTTCTTAATTAACAACTCTCGTATCGGTTCATATTCCCTGTAATTGCAAAAAAATACGTTGTCGTTCGCGGATCCAAATTGCTTAACCTTATTCTGGAGCGTAATCGAATATCCTTCCTCAGCCGCTATGTATAGAACTTTTCCAAAATTATTACTTAGGTATTTCGCAAACTGCATACAATACGTCGATTTTCCAGATTTTGGCAATCCAAAAACCATCATTGCAAAATTTACTTGCGGTTCACCAATAAATTTTTTCCACTTACCGGTAAACTCATATTTATCGTAATCGTATGCTTTTAATTGTTCAGATGACATGATACCCTCAATTGCAGTATCTCCAGAATCAATACGCTTCCTTATTTGCTCTATTTCTTTCCTTAATGCAAGTATTTTCTTCCCTATTATTTTAACGTCCATATCGGACATCTTTTTACCTTTATTAATAAAATAACCAGCCAATGCACCAACAACCAAGCCTTGATAACCACCAATAAAATGTTTACCCAATGCGCCAAATCCAGCTGCAGATTGAAACGACGGAGGAAACACCAACCTTGACGATAACTGCCTAAGTTGATGCTCTTTTTCAGATAATTGACGCCCTAAAACGTCGCTCTGCTCTAATCCTTGTAAGTCGTTTAATTCTAACGTTTCCATAAACTAATCAACATACTTAATGTACACAAAGCCAAAAGAAATATAATAGCAATTCTTTGAGTTAATGTTAACCCCTTTCCTTCTTTAACGATCTGGGTTTCTTTGCTTGGACGGATTTCTGTGGTATGGACGTTTGTAACGCAGTCTTTTTCTTTGTAGTAGATTCTAAAGGTATCTCTAAATCGCTCAATTTTAACTCCTCCAATGTACATTGTGTCTTTTCCTTCACTCCAAATAAACGTTGTATCGATTCTTTCACCATTACGAACGTATATTGTGTCAAAAATTTGCTTATCGATAAGAAATGGGTAATTCCTAACCAAACGATTGTAGCGAGATACAGGAGAACAAGAATACATACACACAATACAAATGAGTGTAATAATATTTCTGAAAACGTTAATTCTGTTTTTAAGTAAATCATTTTTGCAATTGTTTAATTTTATCCTCGAGTTTTGATATAGTTTGTTCATATTGTAATAGTTTTTTGTTCATTTCGTCTAGTTGCTTATCGTAACGTAATTTCATATCGTCGATAATCGACTTGTAAATTGCCAACGCTTTTTCAACGTTATCAATTGTCGTACTGTCTGCCTCTGCATCAGTTTTTCGTTTTCCCGTCATAAAACCAATCCAACCAGTTACAATTGAAACGATTCCTGTAATTATAATGTCAGTATTCATGATAAGCAATTAAATTAAGATATTGGTGGTATTGGTGGTCTAGGCGGTTCAATATATTCGCCTTGTGGCAAATCAAACAACCACATATATTCTGTATTTTGAAATTTAATTTTATCTAAATCATTTGCAAAAAAGAACCAAACATCGTTGATATCTTGGACGCAATTAATAAATTCAAAAGGGTTTATGAATTGACCTTGTACTTGGTCGTATTGTTCTGTAGTTAAAATATATCCTATCATTATACTTGACGCGAAAGAGTTGTTTGAAATGCTTGTACTGCCGTGTATAAATTAGATGCTTGTGTATCGGTTAATGATTCACTTGTAAATAAAAATGTGTATTGGCTTGAGTTAAATCCCGTAGCAGTAAATATTAATCCAGCCAAACACAAAGACAATCCAACATTATTAGGATTACCAGCACCACCCGTTAATTTTTTTGTTCCGTTATAAAATGCAGTTGAAGATGCAGTTTTACCATATTGATGGTAAAATCCATTATTTGGAGTTTGAGAATAATTATCGGGAGATGCATTTATACCTCTATGATAAGTATTCCCATCTGGTTGATATTTTGAATAAACATTTAAATTTGCAGTCTCACGACCAATATCCGCAGCTTGTGTTAAATTATTACTTCTTTTATAAAATCCAACTCCATAATTTGTAGCTGGTAAATCACTTGTAATAATACAATTTGTATCAAAATATGCACTTGTTCCATTACCATTTATCCCAGTACTTGCAAAAGTCCAACCCGTTGCCGTAAACGTACCCGTAAAACTACTACTCTTTAAGTTCTGCGCACAAGCTGCTGCACTTGCTCCAACCATAGGATAAATTGCTTTCATAAGTGTCCATAATGAATTTGCTTTTAAATCCAATACAAGTTGATTTGTTGCAGTTTTTTCAGTTGCTGAAAGTGTACCACCCACAGCAGTTACCCTATCAAAATACGCTTGTGCATCTGGATCGTAACTCAAACTAATCGAACTCGCAATAATACCGTTAACCCCTAAAATCATTATTAAGTAGTTATATCGCCAAACAAATACCACTCGTTTGTGGCAATCTTAATCAACGTCGCTCCACTATATTGAGCATTTAATTTCAACTTGCCTCCAGCACTTCGAATAGTTACCCCACTCGTAGCCACAACCGTAGTTTGACCAGCACCATATTGAGAAAGTAAAATTTGCGTACCCACAGGAAACGCAATACTAGAATTTAAAGGAACCGTTAAATTGTTTGCAGTTCCAACGTTCATTTCTACCAATTTATTTGCATCAGTCAAAACTAAACTATATGAAGATGTTTGTCGATTTGTAGTAATTGTCGAATCCTGTTTTGCGTTCCATGTCGCAGCACTCGAAATCCTATTGTCCGCAATCGCAACACCATTCCAAGTTGCACTCGTTATCGAACCCGAATAATCAAACGTATTCGTACTCCAACTAACATTAGATGGAGCTTGTTCATGTCGCTCCCATGATCCTGCAGCAACACTATTTGAAAGTAATGTTATTTCAGTAAATCCACCACTAGGAACCGAAGCAATTAATGTTCCAGAATTATTATTTATAGTAATGGCTCCACTACTTTGATTATTATTAAACGTAAATCTAGCCCCATTAGGCAACGTCGTAGCATCTGGCAATTGAATAATTTGCCCACCACTACCAGTTATTAAGTAATTGGGTGTAGATGTTTTTAACAAAGTTATGAGTGTTCCAGAAGCCGCTGTAGATGTAAATCCCTCAAATACAGCATTGAGTGTTACATTTAAGGCAATTACATCACCCGTAAACTCTATTGCTGCAGCACTCGCTTTAATTGGCAAATCGTTACCAGCTCCATCTGATAAAGATTTTCTTGTCAAAGCCCCTATAGACGAATTATCGCCAACTTTTATCAAAGATTGATAATTGTTTTTTGGTTTTGTATTTATTAACGATGTTCCCATTTTAATTATTTTTTATAAGCAATCATTCCAGTTAGTATTTATATCATCCCAATCCTCAGTATCGTACAAATTCCAATCAGTATCCGCAAAACAAGAAACTACTGGTTCGTCGTCTTTTGTTAAAAAAACGCCCGCTCTTCCTAATCTAATTTCGTTATCAATAAAAATTGGCATCCTACAAATATAACATTAAGACCTATAATATTTGTACAAAAAAAAAGCACCCAAAAAAATGGGCAACAAACTAACTGTTAACCACGTTGGATTAATATTAATCTTTTTATAATTTTCAATAATAGACGTTTTTACACTATTAAAAAAATTACTCAATGCACTCACATAGTTTGGATCAGTAGCATAACCCGCTTTTTTCAACGCTGCAAATTGCGCCGTAGGCGTTTTTGCTGTAAACAAACCTGCATGAGTATAACGAGGATTTGAAACCAAAAAAGTAACCCAACCTTTTATTGAATCTTCATAAGAACTATACGTTCTAAAATAAGCATCTACCATTACTGATTTCCCATTCAAAACTTCTCTCGTTTTAAACAACGCTTTCCCTCCAGTCCAACCGGCACTCGCTTTTATTCCAAAATAATTATTAAATGGTGGTTTTGATAAACCAGACGTTCCGTTTGCACTCTCTAACATAGATTGAACCAAAGCAACTTCTGGCAATAACCCAGTTCCTTTAGTAGCGTTTACAGCTTCTTGAAAATGCTTGTTTATAAAATCAGTATTTACTCCCATTATCCAACGTATGTTAAACCCCTAGTTACTGTATCTGCCAAACGAGTACTCCAACCTTTTCCATAAACATTAAAATTGCCTAAAGATTTCAAATACGCTAATCTTTTGCGCGACATTTCACGAATTAAGAATTTTTCAGTATCAGTCTTTTTTAATGCTATATTCAAATTGTTTATCGTTTGAGTGTCAAATTTGCCCGTGTATTTAACAGGAAATTTTAATTCTTTCAACGTTATTTGCAAATCTTTAATAAATTTATTTCCACCAACAAGGCTGCCAACGAAAGCCTCACAAATTAATTCAGCAACACCTTGAGAGATAATTAAATCTAAAAATTTTGTATCCCAGAATAATTTTTTATAAAACGTATATGCTTGTTGATACGTTAAAGCCATAAAAGCATCAGTTGTTGGTTTTAATCCAACTTTTGAAGCGTTTGCCTTGTAAGTTCCAAAAGTGATTCCACGATTTGTATGTACTTTATAACCCTTCCATGTACCTGTTTGCATCACATAATTGGATGGCGTTTTCGCTGGGTTTTTATCTCTAGGATCAGCACTTATTCCGCCTTCTACCTTTGCAAGAAATTGAATATATTTACTAAAATCAGCCATTATACAGAGTTATTATTTCGTTTTGGCAATATCTTAATTACATATAATTCGTTTGTCGAAGCGGAGGAAGTAAATACAACGTTATATTTTGTAGTATCTAAATCTCCTTCGTTTTGAGAAATAGTCAAAGTTTGACCAGCTTCAATAGGCACTCCATTAACTGAAACGTCATTTGATGTTTTGGGTCTAAAAAATGCTATTGAAATGCAATAACTTTCAAGTGGTTGATTTTTACCAACGTATAATGTAGTGGTTTCGGTTTGCATATTATTTTTTATTATTAAACATTTGATACAATTGCATCGCTACTAAGATACTAACAAGCACCATGATTATTTTATTTTGTTGTTCTATTTTCGTAATTTTTTTTTCTAATGAACTAAAGTCCACATCTGTAGCAGATATGAACTTTTGCTTTACACCCGCATCAAGGTTTCCGATTGGTTCTATATTTCCTAATTGCATTAAAACGTTACTTGAACAAAATCTGGATTAATAGCAGTATAAATATATTTACCGCCATCGTTAACTCTTAAAATTAGCGCGTTCCATTTTGGAGAATAAGAATATGGATAATACCCATCCCTAGAAGTCATACTGGCAACCAATCGAACTAAACCAATTTTCTCCCAATCTTTCGTAGCACTATTAAAACTTACTTTGTAAACCTCAAATCCTCCTTTTACCATTTTTGCAGGATTCAATTGTATAAATTGGTTTTTGTTTGTGTTATAAGCATCGATAATTGCCAAAACTTTCTTTTGAGAATTTGCGTTTGCATCAGCAACAGCCATAGCTTTCATTTCTAAATGATATGGTGTAGTTTTCTTTTCCATTGCAGAAATGTATTTTTCTACATTCTTTTCTGAAATTTCGCCAAACGTTAAATTGCCTCTATAAAATTCTTTTAATTGACTATTTGTTTGAATACCAGCATAGCCATCAATTTTTACTTTTAATAATGATTGCAGGTACATCACACGCCTTTCGTAAGGTGTATAAACCCTACCATTTACGTCTTTTTCTGGAGGGGTATAAATTTCAGTTGTAGGAGTATTTCCTTTTCCTTTATACCATGAATAAATACCATATCCAATGGTACCTAATCCTAAAATCCAAAATATAATTTTGTTATCTTTTTTTTGTGCCATGATTACATTTTTGTTAATTGTTTTAATACACTTTTATGTAATACTATATCTAATAAATAATAGTCAATATTTGACTGATTGACTACATTTCCGTAAGGTAAATCCATAGATTTTGGAGTATTTTTCCATAACGAATAAAAGTTCTTTAATTGATCTGTAACATCAGACGTAATCGTTAATTGAAAACTTAATTTCAACATCAATCTAAGAGTTATTATTTTTGATTTGTAAGTTAAAATATCTTGGTTTTCTTTTACAGATTGTAATAAAGACGCTTTTGATATGTTTGGAGAAGGCAATGGAGCTGCAGGAATTTCTCCAGTGCCTTTTTTCTTTATAAAATAATAAGCAGCACCGCCAACGGCAATGATTTTTAAACCTATTAAAATATTTTTATTATTTTTAGCCATTATAATTTATAACTTATATTTTTTGTTTTTAACAATTGATTCAAATGCGCCAATTCAGAATCGTCCAATTCATGACTAATCCATCCATATAAATCAGCGTTTGCAAATGAAAAAGATTTTCTTTGCTCTCCAAACGCAATCACCAATTTACTGAAATCAGCATCGTTTTTTAATAATGCAAATGCAGAATAAATCGCATTTTCATCAGTACCCAATAAATTTTGACCAGAAGCTGCAGAAACTATTCTAGATACCAAACCTTGTATTTGACCATCGCTCAATGTTGGTAAAACGCCCTTTTTGCTCAATTCGCTCAAATCGTCTTTTGAACCTTTTACAGGATCTGGAGTAGTTATTTTGTTATATAACTTATAAGCACCATAAACGACACTCGCTGCAGCTACTATATAAAAAACACCACGAATAGGCTCAGGTACATAGCCCCAAGCCTTTGATGATGCAGTTTTAACTTCTGTTGATAACTTGTTCATAAATCTATTACAATGAATTTAATTGTTGCACGGCTGCCTTGTAAATCATCGGTTTTTCTTGTGCTAATTTTGCCAATTTTTCAATGTTTTCAGCAAAATTAGGATCTACCTTAATCAATACATTTACCGACGAAATCACTTTGTCTTTTGTTGTCATAACTTCTTGTTCTATTTCAGTTCCAATACCATTGATGCCACTTAACCCTAGAGCGTTTGCTCCTAATCCAATATGAGGAAGGACAGCACCAATAACCCCCTCAATTTTCTTATCAGAACTTAAACGGTCTTCATACTCACGTCTAATTCTTTCAATATCTCCATTGCACTTATCTTGAATATAGCGATTCTCCATTTTTAATTGTTGAATCTCCATTCTCAATGTCATTATTTCGTCTTTTGCAGTTAAATAAGTGGTCAAATCAATTGCCCCTTTGCTACCTGCAGAATACATATTATCAGCCAAGCCTTGAATGTTAGAAAGGGGATCGTTTCCGTAACCTCCAATCTTTTCATTTTGAGCTTTTTGTTTTTCAGTAATCATTAATTCAAATGTCATTCCCTCCTCCTTAGCATCTCCATTTTTCAATCGAAGATTTGAATGATAAATAGAAACTTCAAACATACTATTTGTAGCAGCATTGTCAACGAAATTTTGAAAACGTCGTACTGTTTCCTCAATAGTTATGTTTTGCCATTGATGATATACTAATCTGTGATTAGTGTCGTGAATTGTAAAATATTTACAATCCATTTCTTTCATCGTATTAATAATAAATTCGGGAGTTGTCATTTTTATTTATTCGTTAAAGGTTCATAATAAACCACAAATTTAATACCTTGTGTAGTACTAATTCCTGTAGTATCTGCAAATTCAAAAAAACAATTTTGCCAGTTTTGCTGTTTCCAATGTGTCATAAATAATTTACGCGCAATCGTTTTTCCACTAGAAGTATAAGCTGGAGCATATAAATTAAACAAAGGAATGGTTGATATAATATTTTGATCCTTGTCGCAAATATTCAAAAATCCATTTTTCAAAACGCTTGAAGAAATATTTTCCTTACCAGAACCCAATTGTATTTGTTGATCAGCGCAAATTATCTCAATAGCAGTAATAAGCGCATTTTCACCATTTAACGTTTCGTCTGGTTGAAAATTATATCTCTTAAAAGGAGCAATCGAATATGGCGTTCCTGCAGCAGTAAACGCCAAAATAATAGATTTTGAACGATAACCAAGCATATCAGCAAATGGTCGCATCATGTTATTTCGTAAAAAATAATCAACGAGAGGCGAAACTATCCTATGCTTTTGCATCGATTAATCCTCCCCTACTAAACTATAAATAAAGTTAAATGCAGCAACTTGATTTGTGCTAACAGAACCTGCAGCAACCAATTGGCAATAACAATCTGTTAAGTTAATAACTCTTGGCTTAATTAACGTATAAAAACCACCAACGTTTGGTCTTACCAAAGTATATAATGGTTGTGAATACATAAACTCATCCTTGTTGTTGTCTCTTAATGTAACAACAACGTTTACCGCCTGAGAAGCCGCAATAACTTGATTGTTATTTGGAGTATATGTTAATTGATCTGCAGTCAACGCTTCGATCGCATAAAGGATAATATTATTGCGTGAAATGTTGGGAATTTGGGTAAAGTTATACCTCTTGTTTGTCGCTGGAGTACCTGTAAATTGACACTCGATAATTTGGCTACGTTTTACGATTAAGTTGTTCATTTTAAAGTTTTTTAACAATACAAATATAAGCAAAAATTATAAATGAAAAAGGGGAAGATTTCTCCTCCCCAATTTCGGTATTACCAATAGAACAATCGGATTAAGATTGGGCGTTTACTACTAGATAACCTCTTAATTCCATAACCGCATAAATAGTCATAGAACTACCATCAATAGTAGTACCCGCATTTAAGTTAAGAGAAATGTCCAACGTTTGACGTCCATCAATCAAAACAGGTTCGAAAGGATAGAAACCATATAAACCATTAGGAGAGCTATTCACTAACTTTTGAGCAGAACTCGTGAAAAATGCGTTTGCAGCAGTTTGAGTATCTGGCACACGCTCAAATGCACGAGCAGGGAAGTTCGGTAAAAATTCTTTTCTGTCAATGGTAAAATTCAAGTTACCATTATAAATTGCTTGTGCTTGTAATCCAGCAGCAACAGTAATTGTGTTCGCATCAACATAAGTCAATAAACGAGCAGCAATTTGATTGTCAGTACTAGGACTATCAGAAGCAATGTATTTCAAGAAAACACCGATGTGAGTGATAACAAATTTATCATTCAAATCCAATAAACGTTCTGTAACCAAAGCATTTGGATTTTGAGAACGTTGTAAAAGGAATTTGTAAGATGACAAAGTTGTCAATTGAGTTTCAGAGCGTAAATACGCTTGTGATAAACTTGCAAAATTAATACCAAGACGCTCTTGGATGAATTTTTTTTCAGCTACTATTTGATTCATAATTTTTTGTTTTTTAATTAGTTATATGTCTTTTCCTAAGTAAATTTCAATTAATAGTCCATCTCTCCAGTAGAAGCAGAACTAGTGTCGTAAGAATAATCGTTGTAAGCGTCAACCGAACCTGCATCCATTCCGCTCATCATTGTGTCAGTACCACTCATCATGGTATCTCCTCCATTCATAGGCATTGGGTAATTGCAACCAATTCCCTCAATAGTATTAAATGCAGATCTATCTGTTACACCCGCTTTTTCTAAAATAGAATCAACGATTTTAGCACCACCAGAGGCAATCATTCCGTTTGCAATTCCACGAACGATTGGAGAGTTTCCACCAAAACGAGGCAAAAGCAATCCACCAATTACAGGAATAGCACCCTTTACGAAACCCTCATATCCCGCAATTGCAGTAGTTGCAGAATCAGGTAATAATCCATAAACTTTGTTTGCTACAAAGTTGCCCGAAACGACACCTGCCCCAATAGAGGCTACTTCAATAAGAGTGTCTTTGTTTAAAAAATTCATATATGTTATATTTTTTGTTTCAAATGTACTTTAAATTAGACATATTTGCAATAATGTTATTTTTTCTTTTTCTTTAAAAAAATAAACGCCAAAGCAATCGCAGCCACAATCATTGCATAAGATGTTTGGGTATAACCTTTAGCAATATTATCCGGTGTATTTGGAATATCATCAGTACTATAATCTGTTTTGATGAAATCAACTTCATTTCCTTTGTCGGAAGAAACATCGTTACTACCTGTATTTGTACTTTCAGCTGGTTTGTTTTCAACTGGGTTAATATCTGGATTCACTCCAGAATTATCGTAACTTATGGAAGAAGCTCCCATCATTGTATAGTTTTTCATATTATTTTTTTAATAAAAAGTAAGCACCAACTAAAGCAACACCACCAACAATTAACAATGTATTATCGGAACCCTCTTTTTTACCATTATTCTGTTCTTGTTGTTTCTGTCTTTCCAGTTCTTCAGCAGCTAATTTATCTTGTTTTTCTTTTTCCGCTTTCGCCTTTTCTCCACTCAAATCAGTAATATCAATTCCAAAAGAACTTAGAATGGTAGCCATACCTAAAACCACTTCTGTAATAGGACCTATATTTGCAGAAACGACCGCAGTACAGGTTGTAAAATCAACGCAACCAATACCAACGACAAACGTACCATCCTCACCCAATCCAAATTTATCTCCTGCAAAAGCGGATGTAAAAGCCCTGATTATTAATCCAATATCCTTAACGCTTAAATTTTTATTGAACGCTTTATTGAGCATATAGTTTGCATCTTTACCTCTAGGAGATTTAGTGTTTCCTTCTTTTACTGCATTATTCAAATCGTCTGGACTACCTCCCAATTTCCAAAACCACATTAATTCAAAATCTCTATATTTTGCCTGAGATTTTGCAGTTGAAGGTTGTATAATTCTTGTTTTTAATGGATATTTTTCATCTAAAACAGCAGTCAATTTTTTTGTAGCTTCTTGCCTTAATGATAAAAGAGATTGAAATTTATTATATTCAGCCAAACGTTGCGTACTTAAAACTTGAGATACAGATTTTGCAGCAGCAGTTTGTACTTTTTTTATTACATTTAATGCGCCACCAGATGAAAGCGTGAAAGACGAATTCAAAGCAGCAGTTTCTGCAGCTGTAAAAGGAAACGTTTTATACGGCAATGGATATTGTTTATCAATATCCGTTAATCCTAAATTATATTCTGCATCCCATTTCTTTTGATTTGGCAAATAATAAGGTTCAGTTCTAAGCCATGCGTTATACATAAAATTAGCAATACCACCACCATTATTTGCAATAAATTTCTCTAACAATAAACGAGCTGACAATAACGCTACATTCTTTGCCCAATATTCAGTTTGCTCTCCAAAAGTTGCTTCTCTACCTGTTGCAGCTTTTAACCAATCAATTCCAGTACGACCAATACCCATAAAAGTTTTTTGATAACCAAAAGGTTTTCTATACGTTCCAATTGGAAACCCTTTTAATCCTTTTGAACGATAAGACATTGAACCAATTGCAATTGGTCTAGATTTGTTTGAAGCAGTATTTATTCCTGCGATATAAGATATTTTCATATTCGGTTTCTGATAATATATGTGAATTGGTTTTTTTTCTTCGTTAAATGCAGTCCAAACGCCATCAATTATAATTCCATTATCACACTTAACATATATGTGAGCTGGTGTTGGATCACTTGTGTAAGACGTTAAACAATACTTAAATGGAATACCTAAATTGCCTAAAATACCAGCCGTAAATAAACTATAAGATTTGCAATCTCCAGTTCTTTCTCTAAGCAATGCGCTTGGTAATTTTATTTTTTGGTGTTCTCCATCAACTACATAAGTAATATCCTTTTTTAGAAAATTCCAGATATTTTGACAAGTTTCAAAATCGTTTTTTCCTTTAAATTTTTGAGCTATTGTCCTACATTGCTGAATAGATTTTGGAGTTGCCTTGAAAATAGCATCTCTTAATTGCTTGTTATCCCCGTCTAAAAATAATGTATTTACACTCATACTGGCAAAGTTTTAGCAATGAAATCAACGACGTTTAAATTATAAGTGTAAGGAATTGTTATAAATGGAATTTTGGCATTTATTTTCACTTTCAAATTTGCTGGATTATTTTTTGCCATATCCTTAACAATCGTTTTAGCTGCCTCAAAACCCTTGACTTTAAAAATCATTTGAAATTGACTTCTACCAGCTTTTAAAATAAAAGAATCTGAAAAAAACGTACCAACAATTTGATTGGCATAAATTAATTGTCCATCAATCCCTCTCATAGATAAAGTTGTATTTGTTGGATTTAGAATTTCAACATTTACATAAATATTAACTTCTTTGAGATAATCTGACAAAGAATTTGGCTTAATAAAACCCCATTCCTGTATTGAATAAACGATACTTTGCCCAAACTCTACCAACTTGTAAAGCCTGTAAGCAAAAAAGGCAGAAACGCCAATAAGTATTTTCTTGTATGGAATATTCATTACAACAAATCTAACGAATAATAATCTATATAATTACAACATCGCTCAAACCCCTTGTAATTGCTATTTTTTACACTATTTTTGTATGAATATTATATTAAAATGGCTACGAAACCAAAAACAAAATACCATTATTTCGGCATCGGAATGACGCGGAACATGATGGAGGAGATCAGAAAGGAGTGTTTTCAACTTCAAATATCCAAGCAAGATTTTATGAGAGCATTGGTAAGGGACTACTTTTTAAGAAACAAGGGAATCGATATTTACTTGCAGAAAAAAGAAAAATTATTTAATCCAAACGAAAATGAATAAAGACATAGAACAACTAAAATCGGAAAATGCAGTATTTAAGGCATCGATTAAAGACTTGGAACGGTTTAAAATAAACTTATCCACAAATTTTAAACAACTACTTGAAGCGCATTTAGAATTGAGAGATCGTTCTGGTATTGGGGATGATAACAGGGAATTTGAATATTTTTGGCTGGAGGGAGCAGGACTACTCGATGAATAACGAATTAGCCAGAACAATAGCCAACGTTAAATTAGAGCATAAACGAGGTATAGAATACGTTCAATATTTTGGAGATAGTAAAATACTTGAACAATATATGGCAAATACACATTTAGCGAACCCGAGAGATGTTGAAGCAATTTTGATGTTAAAATTTCCGTCGTTTCGACACTTTTTAATGGCTTCTTTTGATTGGGCAGGAACGATTCAAGGAGCCGAATATTGGTTAAAACTATTATTACAAGTTGAAGAAAAAATTAAAAATATAAACTAATGAACAAAAAAACAGAATTAATGGAATTGGTTGAAGCAATGCAGAACGACGATTCCCACATTGGAGATTTATGTGCCGATATAATTAGAGATGTAAAATTTCCTAAATTAGGAACCGAAACAGAACAAATACAATACTTAATGCTTGTTTGCAAAATCTATAACGTTAAGGTTGCGTTGGTCGATTTTTTAGAAATACTCTTAGGAAAAGCAGAGGCGGAAGAATATCAAGACACATTATTGCACACAGACAGTAACGAAGATGAAGATGGAGAATAATTATACACCCAAACCAGTAAATAGTCCATTAAAAGCAGATGGATTTGATTCTTGTATCGTTGGAGTTTGTTTAGATTCCATGCGCATTGCGTACTCAAAACAAAAAATGGTAGAATTATTGGTACTAGAGCGCGGCATGAATTGGGGAGATGCAATCGATTATCTTTTTATGAATACTTGGAGCCAATATTGGGGAGTTTATTCTCCAATTTTCTTAGACGATTACGATGTAATTTATACTGAAAAATAAAAAAATGGGTAGTTTTTTTAAGACTACCCATGAACCAAAATAAACTATAAAAATATACTATTTGCTTTTTAATATTCTCCGAATTGCAGTAATCTTTTTAGCACAAGCAGTTACTCTTGCTTTGCGTGTTGCAGTTGGAGATTTAGTTACCACTTTACGAGCAGTAGTTTTTTTAGCAGTCGTTTTTCTGGTTGTTCCACTTTTACAAGTTTTAGAACCTAATACCGCTCCTGCACTTGAAGATCGTGTTGTTTTTAACTTTCTTCCAGCCCTTCTGCAGATTGGAGAAATTACTGATTTTTTAGCCATAGTTGTTGTCGATTTTTTACGAGTTGATGTTGTTTTTGCAGTCGTTGATTTTTTACGAGTAGTTTTCGGTTTTGCACCAACGGCTACAAGTACGTTATCCAAAAAAGATCCACCGGCCGGAGGTAATAACAATCCCTTTCTGATACGACGATTTTTTTTAAACTCATCAATCGTTGCCTGTGTTTGTTTTGTTCTCGGTTTTGCTTTGTTTGAATAAAAACTAGCCTTTACTAAACCAGTTGTTTTTTTCTTTGTTGCCATAATATTTTGATCTGTATTATTTATTAGACAAATTAAGTAAAAATAAAGTAAACTAACAATAACTATTCAATGGATTATTTACGTCGTTTAATTGTTCGTTTAACCATACCAACGCCACGTTGACTGCCAGAATCACCACTTTGTCTATTTAACTTAGTATATAATTCCACTTCTCTAATTACATCATCAAAACAAAATAACGAAACTGTAGAATCAAAAAAATCCAATAATGGTTGATCATTTATAAAGTATTCGTTTTTTGTAATTAGCTTTTTTTCCAATAGAAAGTCCATCCATTTTTTGATTGAATTTTTATCTTTTATATCACCAATACGATTTACATACCACCATATATAACCAGAAACAAACAAACCAACTATTTCTGCAGAATCTTCATTTTCTTTAGACGGAGCATTTAAGTTGATAATATAAGATTTGAAATTAATCCAATAACATCCAGAACCCTTAAACGTTTTTCTTGACCAATATTCCAATGGTTGATCACTTAAATTTTCATAGACGTATGTTTTATACGATTGTTTTACTTTATCCATATATGCACCAAAATGCAATTTGAACGATTTTAACAATACTGAATCTGCCATTTATAAGAGTTTTAGTTGTTCGTTTGTTGCAAGGATAGTCTTTTTGTTGTTTTCTTCCCTTAGCCTCATGAAGCGGTTAATGAAACGAAACTTTTCCAAGTCATCAGATCTCATACAAATTCTTTTGTGATGACCATTTTGTAGCACCCAGTCCACAAATAGAAATGGGGTATCGTTTGCAAATTTTTCAATTTCTTCCAACGTTAATTGTATATATGGATCAACTTTAATTCTTTTTTTAACAAGTTGTTCGTTCTTTCTTTTTTTAACGATTAAGTGTTGTTGTGGATTCATGTTATATAAATTTAGTTGCTGCAGTCGTTATTATCGCACTAAAAGCTGTACCAAATATAGCATACATAGCTCTTACGCTTACTTCCCAATGAGATGCGTTCAAGTCCCATAATGCAAACGAAATACATAAATAAAAAAATGTCATTGATAAAATAAATATCGACATTAATACTGCAAAATCTTGTTTATTATTTTTCATTGTTTTTATTGTTTTTAAATGGTTTTTCTAAACGTTGTTTTTTTATAGTTTCTAATATTTTTTCTTTTTCTGAATCTCTTCCCCAAATGTATTCCTTAAATTCGTCGTTTTTAACGCAATTCACTATTATATTGTCATTATCTGCATCGTACTTGTAATCAAAAAAATCTATTTTTTCATACTTGTATGGATAACCATAACAATTTAATACGTTTTCAATTTTTTTAATCGTACTTTTTGGAGTGCATCCTTTAAAAAATATACCATCTACCCAGTAGAATAAAAAATTATCTCCTAAATAGAATTTACAATCCTTCATTACGCTATCTATTTCTTGTATCAAAAAAAAGAAAGCGTTTGCAGTTTCTTCGCGGAAAAAAGTTACGTCGTCTAATTCGCCATTCTTATAATAAAATTCTGAATAACTACGAGCCAACATTCCAACACAAATTAAACGTTCTTCCTTTGGTAATGTATATATATAATCAAAAGTTTTTGAGGTAATTAAGCCATGTGTAATTAAACAAGTAGCGTACGCTTTCGAAATATCGATATTGTAAGTATCATGACCTGTAAAAAATTTAATGTCTTTATTGAAATCGTAATTGTTTTTTTCAAACTTGCTATCCTTGATGTCGTTCCAAAAATCACTTTGTAACACATCTTTTTTTACCATTTTTGAAGCTGCAAACAATCTCCGAGAGTAATCGTTCGTTGCAAATTTTTTGGTTCCATTATCATGAATGATAGATGTACTATACGTTCCATGTCTAATTTTGTAATTTAATCCGATTCGGTTTAAAGATTCGCAATAAGCATCTATATAACCGTTTGTTCTTTTCATCATTTTTTGTTCTTTTTGGTTTATGTCTTTATTTTTGAAATGGGATCTGAATACATTGCTTGATAAGTTGCTTCCGCTAAATTTATAACGATTCTTTTTGTTTGTGCATCTATATATACTTTATAGTCAAACTTTACAAACGCTGTATTCGTATTTTCTTCCCTAAAACTTTCAAATATATTTGTTTCAAATTTCTTTATTGCCGCCCAACCTTTATTTGAAAGAAATTGTTGCTCTAAATCGTTAACTTCTAGAATAAACCCTTGTTTTAACCATTTATCCAATTCCTCCTTAATCGAAACGATATTTTCTGCCTTAACCCTTCCACGAAATCCAGAACTTCCCCATTCTGATTTTGAATCTAGTAAATTGTCTCTATTCAAAAGTGAGTTATATTCTCTTTCTAAATCACTTGGGCGTTTTAGGTTGGGTAAATTTGCTTTTGATAAATCTTTTGGCGCGTTTTTTGGAATAATGCCTTCCTCAATTAAAAAGTCAGTAATATTCTTTTTAATAGACTTTCCGTTCCAACGATATAAGGATTTTTGAGCCTTACTCCGTTTAATAGATGTAATTTCTTTTTTTGTTAGTTTGGTATAATTGTTTTTTAAAACTTTGTAGTTTTTATCAATAAACGCTTTTGCACCTTTTTTGTCAGATGTTCGAACATATCTGGTTATACCCCTACTATCTTTTTTTAATTCGTTATAATAAACTTTACCGTTTTTATCTATTTTTCGTTGGAATCGTTGTTGTCTTGCCATGTTATTTACAAATTAAGATAAAAAAAGGGGAGCAAAGCCCCCCAATTTACACACACCATATACTCCGTTAACCTAATAGAGCCAATTCGTATATTTTGGTATTGTCCACTTTTTTAGTGTACGTTACCTGGAGAGGCGTTCCAACTTCAACACCAGATCGTTCTAATTCTTGAATCATTACCGAACCTCCATTAATATACATTTTGCCATTAATTAGGAAACGAGCGCATTTCAAGGATTTTAATTCTCCAGTATTTTTGTCAGATACATTCATTGTAGAAAATCCGATAAAAATACCTTTAAAAGATTCAGAAGGTTTACTCAATTCAATGTATTCCGCAGTAAGCGTTAACGTTGGTTTCAGTTTTTCCAAATTTGTAGAGGCTTTCATTAATTCTGCCAAGTTTGGCATTTCGTTTTGGGCAATCGCTACTTCCGTAGTCGATGGTGCTAATTCTTGATTGTTCATATTGTTAATTTACCGAAAAGGTTTTAATAAAAAACATTGCAAACAATTGATTTTTTTGGCGAACGTGAACGTTGCGAAAAGTAATATCAAATGTGCAAAGGTGTGAAAATTCGTTGTAGTCTATAATTTCTCCAACGTTAACATTAAACTCTAGGTTTTTCATTGAGGAAAGCAATAATGTTTTATAATCTTGCTCTGATAAGGTTAACCTGATAACCCACTTTTTTGATTGTTCTAATTCCGATTCCATGATGCAATATTAATACTTAATAATCGTTTGATGTTTTATTGTTTTCAACATAATTATCAACAATGTACCAAAAAACGTCTTGTAAATGTTTTTTAAACTCTTGATCCGATGTTTGCTTATATGCCTTTAGCACAAAATCGAGTGCCATTTTTTTAGGATATTGGCAATTTTTTTGGAATTGTAAAACTATTTCCGCAGTTATTTTTACGTCGTTCATTTGTTACCTCCGTATGTTTCGTTAAAATTTTCTTCAAATTTGTCAATCGGTTTCCATAATCTACCTTCAACTAAGTGCATTCCTAATCCAAACCAATGTTGCATTTGCTCTTTCTCCATTTCTTTTGCTTGTTCAATAAATTCATATAGCCACATAGGTATTTCGCCCATATCTTTATTATCAATTTCTACTTGTAACCAATCTACTGCCGTTTGTTGTTTATTGTTTGTCATTTTCGTATGTTTTATTCTTCTGTTAAGTCTCTTAAAAATGCAGAATTTTGGGCGCAATCTGCCCCGATTGCAAACAATATATTATCATCCTTATCAACGATAATACAACAATCTTCACAATCATTCCAAAACATCCTCATCCCTTTTACTTCTCTTTCAAGAATAAACCTATCATTTTTATATCTTATTTGTGTTAATATATCGTTGCTCATTGCTCACCTCCTTGTATTTTGTTACGCATCCAATTGACTATATCCTTTGCCCCAAAATACCAAATTAAATTCCTTCCACTTGACGCAAATGGATATGGATTTAATTGTTTAATCTCATCATCACTTGGTAGTTCGATGGGTGTTAGATGTTCTTGCAGTATTGTTGTAAATCCAATTCGTTGATTAGTACACAACATCATTGCTCTCAATACTTGTTCTTCTGTGTATAGTTTCATTTGTTACCTCCTTCTTCATTAAATTTGTCATAATAGTAATTTGCCGTTTCTTTACTAACGCTTGAATAATCAACCAATTCTTTCTCGCTAACAACGAATTGAATTAACTTAATCATCCTCTCCTTCTCCATTTCTTTGGCTTGTTCAAGTATTTCAATGGATTGATTAGATGGCATATCAAGATGATTTTTTAATTCTGCAAATAACCACTCCACTGCCGTTTGTTGTTTATTGTGTGTCATTTGTTACCTCCGTATGTTGAATCGTAGTAATCGTTAAAAGTTTGAAAGTTGCTCATTAAACTTTGATTGTAAGTTATTTCGTGTTGCTTTTTTTCCATTTCTTTGGCTTGTTCAAATTCTTCAAGCATTTCTTTAGTGTATAACTGCCTTGCCATAATTTGCTCAACTAACCACTCTACTGCCGTTTGTTGTCTTTCGTTGCTCATGGTATGCATCGTTCCATTTTGTGTTAAATTGTTCATTTGTTACCTCCGTATGTTGAATCGTAGTAATCGTTAAAAGTTTGAAAGTTGCTCATTAAACTTTGATTGTAAGTTATTTCGTGTTGCTTTTTTTCCATTTCTTTGGCTTGTTTTAATAAAAATAAAACTTCATTTAATGCTTTTTGATAACCACATTGCCATTCTGTTACCCCTTGAAATCTAAGTTTTTCAATTTGAGTTTCTAAATCTTCCACTGCCGTTTGTTGTTTATTGTTTGTCATTCTTTTATCGTTTAAAAATTTTGTTAGTGTTTCAGTTGTTTCATTAATTAACGCTGCATCAAGTTTGTTTGATAGTTTGTTTAAGTCAAGGCTCATTTTATATTATGTTGTAAAATGCAAATTTTAACGCACTCGATATAAGCGTCATTTAAACTATATGTTGAAATTGGATAATACTCTACAGTACGTTCCATTAATGGTGCTTCAATGTTGCAAATCATGTAATTGATCACGTCATTGTAAATTACGATAATCCAGTATAAATTGTACTGATTATCAGAGCGCGTTGCGGAGAAACTCTGCCAACGGCATTTTCCGAATACTTGAAAGTCTATCATTTTTGTTGTTCTATTTTTCTTGAATCCATTGCATTTAAAAGAGTAATCTCGTTTAAACATTTAATGACAATATTTTTGCAAGATAAGTATAATATATCTTTGGGCATTTGGTTTAACAAATTAATGTAAAATTTAATATGTTCCTCCTGTACCATTCTTAAACTTGGTTCGTATTGAATTATAAAGGATATCATCTCGCCATCGCTTAAATTCAAGTTTCCGAAATCTTCGGAAACTTGAATATATTTTTCTAGGTTGTTCATTGTTTAAATATTCTATAATAGTGTGAATCATCAAAAGTAGTGGCTATCATTTCTTCCGCGTATTTTTGTGCTTCTTTTATATTCTTAAATGATTTAACTCTAAACCATAATTCGTTATGGTCGTAATCTTCAAATACTATTTTATAAATTTTATAAATACTCATAATTTACAAACGGTTTTTTTAACAGTACATAATTTATCCAGTCTATTTTGTACCAGATTAATGACGGTCGCCTCGAGGGGCGTGAATACCGCCCCGTTTTTTTCCTCGTACTCGCAAAATAGATTTTCTATTGCTGTGAGTGTTTTAAGTTCTTGATTGTTCATATTGTTTTGTTTAATTTATAATTTCTTAGTGCATTAATAAATTTAAAATAACCTTTTGCAAAATCATTGTTTCCGTGAGTTTTTTTTACTTTTTTTTCAAATTCTTCGAGCGTACCTCTAAAGCAACCACAAACTATTTGTCCTATTTCTTCGTTCCAATAATAAGTTGTTTGTGATTTTCTTCGACCTAATTCTGGCGACATTATACGCTGTGGGTTAGTTTTAAATTCACTGCAACCACTGCAATGACTGCAATTACTGCAATCACTGCAATCACCGCAATCACTGCAATAACTGCAATTACTGCATTCACGGCAATCACGGCAACCAATGCAATCACGGCAATAACGGCAATGACTGCAATTAATGCAATCACGGCAATCACGGCAATTAATGCAATCACGGCAATCACGGCAATAACGGCAATCAATGCAATGACGGAAATTACGGCAATCACGGCAATTACGGCAATCACGGCAATCAATGCAATCAATGCAATCAATGCAATTACGGCAATTTATTAAAGTATCAGAATAGATTAACGCTTGTTCTTGACTATAATTATTTTTAATCCACTTATTCGAGCCTATTATCCAATAGTTAGAATCTTCTTTTATTTCTTTCATTTGTTACCTCCGTATGTTTTTTTTAAATAGTTATCAATACATTGTATAAAATGAATTTTCACTTTATGAAGGTCGGCAGTTGTTTCGCATTTTTGAATAGAAATTTTGAAATCATCAAAATATTTTCTCTTTGGGAGATCTAAATAATGATCACTAAAATAAAATTTCAACCATGCTTCCATTAAAGCGGCGGCGCTTTGCGAATCAAAAAATACGCCCTGTATTTCTTGAATAAATAAGTTTTTGTTTTCCATTGGTTTTTTATTGGTTTTTAAAGGGGCTAATTAAAGCCCCGTTTTTCTATTTTAATATTTTTAAATTATACCTTCATCCTTCATTGAGGTGTAATTATTTGCGCCTACAATTAAATGATCCAATAATTTAATATTAATTAGTTCACCGAATTTTATTAAATCTTTTGTGAGTCTTATATCCTGTTCGCTCGGTTGTATATTTTGGCTTGGGTGGTTATGTGCCAAAACAAAGCCACAAGCTCCACAATTTAACAAAATAGTAAAAATTACACGCGCGTCGCAAACTGTGCCAGTCCTTCCTCCATAACTGAGCCTATACCAGCCATAAACCTCGTTATTATTGTTAACGGCTAGTAAAATCATCTCTTCGGTAAAATACAGAGTGTTTTTATCAAATAGTTTTGAAACTACATTAAAACAATCTGTAGAGTTTTTGATTTTAAAAGTGTCCCCCTTTTGAAGAGACACTTTTATTTTTAACTTAGGTATATTCATATAGAAATCTCTTTAATTGTAAAAGGGTTATAATTTGGCTTTCTACTATTGTTTAAGGCTTCAAAATCTATTAAATCTAATATTTCGCCCCATAAATTTAAACTGCCTTTTGAATTTATACACTGAGCCAATTTTACAAAAGAATTTTGTATAATAGATTGTACATTTTTAGAATCGGCACCGCCATAAAGAACAAGAGCCTTTTTATGTAGTGCTAAAAAATTAAAAGCGGTAATATACAAATATTCCATTTGAGAAGGTGTATAAAGATTGAAATTTTCATATAGGTGTTTGTATGAAATTTTCATTTCATTTTCGCCGTTAAATCCACACGCCCAAAATTTACAATGTTGATCCTCATTAATACCTAAGAGAGCAACATTATAATAGGTGCTCTTTTTAGGGTTGTTTGCTCTTCCTGTTTTGGGATTAATAGTTTGCGACACATGCCTAAATCCATGTTTAGGGTGGAACTCAATCCAATCTGTTTTTTGTGTTTTTAGATTGAATCCGTAAGGGTAATTTTCTGAAATTACTTTTGTGCTGGTGTGTTTAAAATCTATTTTCATGATTATATATTTTGGTTTATTTTTTGTTAAAATATAATTGCTTCCATGTTTCTGCCATTCCTTGCCAGTCTGCAAGGAGCCTTTTATAAAAATCTTTTAAATCAGATTGTGAATCTGTTCTCATTTTTTCAATTTCTAACTCAGAGCGCAATTGTATAATAGTTTGTTGCAGTTCTATTATTTCGGCTGTTAATCTGGTGTATTCTGTTGCTTCCATACACACAATAATACAAATACCATGCCAAAGTACAATAAAAGTACATTAATTGTACATTAGTATGACATTAATTACATGACAGATTGACATTGTGTCATGTGTCTAGTAAATTGGACAGTAAAAGTGTCTAATAAAGTGGACGGTGGCGCGGTGGTACC
>Ga0214921_10003653_pt1 | contig 23355 bp, 17 predicted proteins | sample LL1505_MetaG_FD_177992 | JGI IMG/M metagenome (GOLD analysis project Ga0214921, IMG submission 177992) | Freshwater microbial communities from Lake Lanier, Atlanta, Georgia, United States - LL-1505 | ecosystem: Environmental > Aquatic > Freshwater > Lake | place: USA: Georgia | collected...
AACGTGTTCGCGAATGGCTCTAAATTGCGCTTCTTCTTCCTTTGTTGGATAACGTTTTATAATTACCAGAAAGCAAGAAGCAATGGACTCTAATATTTTTTTGCGAGCTATATCTTCAAGCGATGGTTTGGCGAATCGCAGCATACTACGGCATTCTGGCATGCAGAAAAGTGCGAGCGCTGTGCATAGTACCAGGTTTCTGAGGCTTGTATTCATGGCAAGTGGCTCCGCGTGCATTTTTGCCGCAAAATTAAGTGCATTTACCGGTGTTGTCAAATGATCTGAAATATTTTAGTGCGGATTAACGTGCAAGACGTTTTTCTTATCGGTGAGTGTAGATGGGTTGGGTTTTAGGGCGGCCGGTTTGTGGGGGCGCTGCGCGGCGTGTCTTTTTTTTGTGCTTGGGCGTATGTGACCTAATATCCATAATGATGAGTGCACAATATGCGGCATTCCCTGTGTGTGTGCGTGTATTGGTAAAGAAAAAACACAACATGAGCATGAATGCAAGTAGTTTTGGAGCTGGTATTGTCATACAATTGCCCTACAAAAGACAGTGGCGTCTATTTCTAGAATTTGCGATTAGTGAAAAGATTGTCTATTCCTTATAGAAACACGTGCATTTTGCAGGGCGTTTTACGGTAAGCCCTCTTGATGTGCAAAAAAGAAGTGAAAAAACTTCTTAGCAAAAGCGTTATTTGTGGCTAAAAAATCTCTTTGCATGCGAATTTCAAGACAATCGTTTAAACTGTCGGAGCGTTTTACTGTTAAATAGCGACAAGTAGAGGAGTGTTATGACGCACCAACATATACATGAAATTTCCCGGGATAGAGTTTTTGTTTTAGACACCAACGTTTTGTTGTACGACTGGAAGGCGCTTTATGCCTTTACGGGCGCAACAATCGTGGTTCCGCTTATCGTGCTTGAAGAGCTTGATACGTTTAAAAGTGAATCTTCTGAGCGTGGCAGAAATGCGCGCAGAGTTATTCGTATTCTTGATGAAACACGCGCAAATGGCTCATTGAGTGAAGGTGTGGTTCTTAAAACACCGAGTGGCCATTCGCTTGTCCGGGTAGTGCAATCATCGGTGAGTGATTTCTCTTTTGAGAGCTCGAATGACAACAAAATTATTTCTGCGGTTAATACGCTTTCGCTCGGTGGATCGAATGTTACGTTTATTTCCAAAGATATTAATGCGCGGGTAAAAACAGATCTTTTGGGCCTCAGCGCAGAAGATTACATTGTTGAAAATGTTTCGCTTGAGACGCAGTACAAAGGGTGGACATCTTTTGAGCTTGCGCCCAATGATGTAAAGACAATGAATGCAACACGTGTGCGCGAGCTTGTTGATATTGATGAGTTGCACGAAAACCAATTTATTCATGTGAAAACTGATTTTGATCGCCAGTTTGCGCGATTATTTAAGTTTGCGCGTGGCAAAATTGTTGAAGTTGAACCGTATGCGGGGTTGTGGAATTTTGCCGAAAAAAATATTCAGCAGCGCATGGCGCTTGATTTACTGATGGATGATTCGGTAAATCTTGTTTCGCTTATTGGATCTGCGGGAACGGGTAAAACATTTCTTACGCTGCTTGCGGGAATGTTTAAAGTTCTTAAAGAAAATGTGTACCGAAAATTATTGATTGCTCGTCCTGTTGTGGCTCTGGGAGCAGATATTGGGTTCTTACCGGGTGACGTGAACGAGAAATTGTTTCACTGGATGAAACCGATGTATGACAACCTTGAGCTGATTCTTGCGCAGAGTAAAAAATCCTTGGGACATGTGCTTAATGATGATCACATGGGTGTTGCGCATCATCAGCGACATCACGATTTTGAAGAAGTTTATCATGGTCGTAATGGGAAAAGAGGTAAGCATCAGCCGCAACACTCGCGTAATGGAGGTAAGGGATCGCACAACGGTCTTTTGCGCTATCAAGAGCGTGAGTACGAATGGCAAGGCGCATCGCGCTTCCAGGATGCATCGGTAGCTTCTGAGGAAATTGAAAAGCTCAAACGTAAGGGTATTATTTCGTTTGAGGCAATTGCTTACATGCGTGGCAGGTCTATCCCTAAGCAATTTGTTTTTATCGATGAAGTGCAAAATTTAACGCCTCATGAAGTAAAAACAATTGTCAGCCGTGCGGGTGATGGCACCAAAGTCATTTTGGCTGGCGATCCAGAACAGATTGACTCGCCATACCTTGATTACTCATCCAATGGACTTACGGTAACCACCGAGAAGTTCAAAGGAGAGAGCTTGTTTGGCGCAGTTAAACTTGAAATTTGTGAGCGAAGCTTGCTTGCAGAGCGCGCAGCGAAATTATTGTAGTTTTAAATCAAAATAAAAAAGGCTCGGTTTTTATGCCGAGCCTTTTTTTGTTGGGTTATTTCTTAGCCAAGGTAGGAGCGAAGTACACCAAGCGCCATGCCTAATACTACAGAAAAGCCTGCAGCAACGAATGTTTCTTGTAAGCTAACGTTTTTCCAAATGTGTTTTGCAACTGCAGCTGGCACTGCGCTTGCAAGACTGATGAGTGCGCTGTAGTACAAGGTGTCTTGCATGCTTAATGGATCAAGAAGATTAAGCAGGGTGAAGAGTGCCCAGGTAGCAACAGCAGAGTTGAGAAACTCGAGCATAAAACACATGCCGATAGATCTTTGCGGCATTGTTTGTTGTGTGCAGCATCCGCCAAACATGAATGATGAATACCACAATGAGCCAAGAACAAGCGCTGTTACGCCGCCAGCTACAATACCAACAAGGTTGATGCCACAGCATACTAACATGATTCATTCCTTTCTTTTAGACGCGCATTCACTGCGCTATTTTCGGTAGTTTGACCAAGGTTGATAGTGCTTTTTCAAGCAAAATAAAAAATAGCGCTTAATGAGCGACTGAGAACTAAACGGTTGCAGCTTGCTCTTAACTTCTACGTGGGGATGACAGTTTTACTTTGAAAGCAGAAAAGGCCTGAGTAACTACGGCTGCGGGTAGGTGTATCGTAAGTGAGCTTGGAGATGGAGATGCTGAAGGGGCGGCGTTTTGCTTGATGATCGTGTTTCAACAGGGCATTGTGTTTGAAAACAAATTGAGACGGCAAACGCAAGAAAGAAAAAGGTTCGTACGGTAAGCATGGTAAAAATAGGGCTGTGTTTTTTGCGAATAATACCATTGTGTCGCTGTTTTTGCTACGGGAAAGTTAATTATTTTCTGAGAAATTACGTTGAGTCTGCGGGGGGCTGAGAGGCAAAAGTGTAGTTGTTGTGTGCTTTTTTGTGAAATACGCCTATTTTGTCGACAAAATATATTATCATTGGTAAAAATGGTTTTTGATTGTTATTATTCAATTATCTGAAAAACAATTGCCAAAGGGTTTTGTATGAATGACAAGGTGGTCTTTACGTCGGAAAATACGCTAGTTCAGCAATGTTATGAGTATCTTCAGCACGATATTATTGCGGGTGTTTTGCGTCCCGGCGAGAAATTAAAGGTTGAGCGGCTTAAAGAGCGTTTTGATGTAGGGCAAAGCCCAATTAGAGAGGCTCTTTCTCGATTAAGTGCATTTGGTTTGGTTGAAGCCACAGAAAATAAAGGATTTCGGGTTGCCCGAGTGTCGGAGGCTGATATCCGTGATACCTATGATATGTTTACGCGCATAGAGCTTATGGCTCTTGATTTGGCTATTGAGTATGGAGATGATGCGTGGGAAGCGTCTGTTGTTGCAGCGCTTCATTCTCTTGCCTTGGTTGAAGGAAAAGAAGCGCCTATCCATTATGCAACATGGGCAGAGCGTAATTACAATTTTCACGTAGCGCTTATCTCTGGATGCAAGTCTCCGGTTCTCCTGGAAATTCGTCGCAATATCTATATGCGGTTTGATCGGTATTGTCATATGGCATACAAGATCACCACTGAAGATGTTTTTACCACAGCGAATCTTTTGGCTAATCATGAAGAACATAAAAAAATAGCTGCAGCAATGCTCAAAAGAGACAGCAAAAAAGTTAGAGAGCTGGTGTCGTATCACATCAATGCAAATCTTGAATCGATTATCGAAAAACTTCGCTCTGAAGATCTTATTTAAAGGAATTTATTGTATGTTGCCTGGTCCTTTTGGTGCTCTTTTTGAGCATATTTCTATAAACAGGGGAAAGGTTGTTTTTGCAACGCTTTGCTCGGTGCTTAATAAAGTTTGCGACATTGTTCCGGAGATATTAATTGGTATTTCTATTGACGTTGTGGTTAATCAAAAGCATTCGTTAGTGGCAAAAACGGGTATTATCGATCCCATTCATCAACTCTACTTGGTTGCGGCAATCACTGCGGGCTTTTGGATTTTTGAGTCCGTGTTTGAGTATCTGTACTCACTTGCTTGGAATGATATTGCGCATACCATTCAGCATGATTTGAGGGTGCAGTCGTACGCAACATTGCAAAGCATGGAACTTTCTTATTTTGAGAGAACAACAAATGGTCAATTGCTTAACACGTTGCATGATGATATTAATCAGCTCAAACAATTTTTAAGCCAAACGCCAAATGAGGTAATTCAACTTATTACCAATGTTGTTGTGCTTGGTGGCATTTTTTTCGTACTTACGCCAATGATCGCGCTTATGGCGCTTATTCCCATTCCTTTTGTGGTGGGTATTGCGTATCATTTTCAGCATAAGCTCGCTGTTTTGTATACTGTGGTTCGTGATGCGTCAGCGAATGTTGCGGGCTGGATTGCATATCGCCTGCATGGTATTGCAACTATTAAAAGCTATGCGACAGAAGTATATGAGGTGGCTGGGCTTGAATTAGAAAGCAGAAAATATTTGATTGCTAATTCGCAAGCAAGCAAGACGCAGGCGCAATATATTCCAATTGTGCGCATGGCTATTATGGCTGGATTCATCATGGTTTTGCTCCTGGGAGGTATCTATGTTCTGCAGGGGAAATTACCCATTAATTGGTATGCGGCACTCATTTTTATGAGCCAGCGTTTTTTATGGCCATTTACTTCAATTAGCACAATGACTGATATGTACGAGCAATCTGCAGCCTGTGCGCAGCGTGTTTTGGCTATTTTGCAAAGCAGGCCATCTATTCAGGATATGCCTTGTGTTCAAAATCATGCGAATATTTCCAAAGGCGCAGTGCTATTTCAGAATATAATGTTTGGGTATACAGAAAAGAACCCTTTGTTTAAGGGCTTTACGCTTGAAATTCCGTCAAAGAAAACGTTTGCGTTTGTGGGTACAACGGGCTCAGGGAAAAGTACGATAGTTAAACTTTTGCTGCGCTTTTACCAATTGCATGCTGGATCAATTCTTATTGATGGGCAGGATATTGAGAATATTTCGCTTAAGACTTTGCGCTCATCAATTGGGTTTGTGAGTCAAGAAGCATACATGGTTGATGCCACTATTGCAGACAATATTCGGTACGGTAGTTTTGATGCATCTGACGCAGACGTTATTGCTGCAGCGCAGGCGGCCCAAGCGCATACATTTATTTTAGCGTTGCCGCAGGGCTACAATACTGTGGTGAAAGAGCATGGAAAGAATCTTTCTGGCGGACAGCGTCAGCGTCTTGCAATAGCGCGAGCACTTATAAAAAAAGCACCGATACTGATCTTTGATGAAGCAACATCTGCAGTTGATAACGAGACAGAAGCCGCAATTGGGCAGGCAATTGCAGATCTTAAGCATAATCATACTATTATTATCATTGCACACAGGCTAACGACGGTTCGGATTGCTGACACGATTTGCGTACTTCAGAATGGAGAGATTGCGGAAATGGGTTCGCATGATGAATTGCTAGAAAAAAATGCGCTTTATGCACGATTGTGGAAAAATCAGACATAGATTTTATGGGGGCGGTAGGCGTGTGGTTTTGCTGTCCCCATTTTGCGTGCGCGCTTACTCTACTCGCACATCAATTCCCAGGATTTCTGTGGAGATTGATTCGTTCCATTCATTTTGCGTGATGGTGCCAACAACGCTAAACGTTGTGTCATTAAGGTTTTGGAAGATGCCGTACAGTTCTGGTCGATTGAAAAACACGATTGGTTTTACAACGCCTTGAGAAAATGCCATTATTTTGACGTGCTTATCTTTCATGAGGCGTGGTGGTTTTATTTGTGTCAGGTTGTTAATCATAAACACTGGTTCTTCGTTGCCGATGCCAAATGGCTCTAGGCGGAGTAAATCCTTCACAAGCAGTTGGTTAATTTCAGCAAATTCGAGTGGGGCGTCAACATTGATTTGCGGTTGCAGTTCTTCAAGCGTGAGTGTTTGAGCAATTGTTTCTGAGAGCCGTTTTTTTAGTTCTGGTAAATCTTCTTGCTTGAGCGAAAGGCCTGCAGCAGCGCTGTGTCCGCCAAACGTGATGAGAATGTCTTTGCATTTTTCGAGCGCTCCAAACAAATCGAGTCCTTTGACCGATCTGCATGATCCCTTGGCGATACCATCTGATGTTAAATGAAAAAGAAAAGTTGGTTTGCCGTACGCGTGGCTGCAGCGACCTGCAACCAGACCAATAACGCCTGCTGGCCATTGGTTGTGGCCGGCCATGATGAGGTATTCTTGTGGTAGATTTACCGTCTTTTTTTTGATGGCGGTTTCTATTTCTTCAAAAATGCCACGTTCAATTGTTTTGCGTTCATCATTAATTTTTTTAAGTGTTGCGCCAATTTCTTGTACGGCAACTTCATCGGAGCTGATGAGGAATTTTACCGCGTCGTGCGGGTCATCTAGTCTGCCGAGTGCGTTGATTTGTGGTGTTAACATGAAGCCCACATCACGAGCGCCAATGCGAGCTTTGGTGAGGCCGGCGTTCTCGATGAGTGTTTTAATTGCAGAGCTTTTTTGTGCGTTAATGAGTGAAAGACCGTGCAGTACCCAATGCCGGTTTTCATGAATGAGTGGTACTACGTCGGCAATAGTGCCAAGCATCAAAAGTTCATAAATTTTTTGTGGCAATGGTTTTTGTAACTTGTCATACAAGTGGCAAATTACTTTAAAAATAACGCCAACCCCTGCAAGGTTTTTGTGGGGAAATGCGCAATCTTCTTGTTGTGGATTAACGATGCACAGTGCTGGGGGCAGTTCTGTGTGCGGTTTGTGGTGATCGGTGATGATAAGGTCTATGCCCAGCTCTTGCGCACGTTGCGCGGCAGGAAATGCACTGATGCCGTTATCAACGGTGATGATGAGGGAATACCCGTTTTTGTGCGCTTGTTCAACGGCGTACACCGAAAGACCGTACCCATGTTTTTTGCGCACAGGGAGAAAGAAATTTATTTTTGCTTCAAGCGGCAATAGCGCAAGAAGCATCAACGAAACAGAGGTGATACCATCAACGTCATAATCACCAAACACAAGAATTTTTTCATTGCGTTCAATAGCCAGCAAAATGCGACTAACAGCAGTGTCGCATGATTTTAACAGCGTGGGTGATGCGATGTGTTTACTTGAATCGTAGGTGAGCAGCTGAGAAAGCTTTTCTGAAGTAGAATACCCACGCGCAAAAAGCGCGTGGGCAATAGGCATCGTGAGTAAATGAGTTGCTGCTAGATTAACAACAGCGTCTTGTGGTGCAGTTGCAATGTGCCAGCGGAATTTTAGTCCTTGGATAATGCTCATTCTTCTGAATCATTGAACGAACCGTAGTCATCATCTTCAGCAGTAATTCCGCGTTGACGAAGTTGATCTTCGTACCACGTGAAGAATTTCTTTAGCGCTTTTGTGCGGTGGTAATACTCATTAGCTTCAGGTTTTCCTGCCATCTGCAAATAGGTAAACCGGCTGCCTGTTGGACGGAAAATTGATGCAAACCCTCGTGAATTGAGTAATTCAAGTGATGGGGGTGTGATAATTTCGCCATCGGTATCTGCTCTAAAGTGGTGGAAGTTAATACCATCTTCTGTGAAACAAATGCGACAATAAATGGTTACGCGGTTGTCGTCATCAATAAGTCGGTAAATCCCTTCCCAGCCAAGGCTGATGGCCGTTGGTTTTGCCAAGGTGCCAGGATAGAATCCGTATTTTTTAAGATAGAAACCAGCGTCATCCACAAGACATGGAGCTTGTACTGCTTGCCATGCTTGTTGTGCTTTGTGTTCGATTACCGTCTTCTCGTCAAAGGTTTGAATTTCTTCAAGCTCTGCATTGCGGTCGATAATTTTAATAAGGGTAAATTCGTGGCTGGTGAGTCGCTTTGCTTCGCGCACTTTGCCGCGATTACTCGTTACGTAATATACCTTCTGTTGCATGTGTTTATACATCCTCCGGAAGATCAAAATACCAGTTAGTGAATTTCTTACATGCTTTAAGCCGAGGTGAAAATTGAGCTTCTTTTTCTGTACCAATGAGTTGCTGAAGGGTTTTTGTTGAACCTTCAGGATGGAAAACAGGTGTCATATCAAAGTTAGTTTGAGTTTCTGGTGCAAATTCATCGATGATGTAACCATCAACGCGTGCATTGAAATAACAATCGGCATTTGTTTGGCCGATGTATCCAATCCAGCTAAATGCATTAGCTTGGTTGTCTGCTCTGCAGAGTTTGCTAATCCCTTCTCGGGCTAGGCCAGAAAGAGCAAACTCAGAGAGTGTGCCTGGAAAATCTGGATAGCGTTTGAAGTAAAAACCCGAATCTTCCACAATTAATGGCTGACGGAAATGATTCCATGCGCGCATTGCTTTATGTTGAATGACGCGTTCTTCTTCAAGGCTTTGTAGTTCGTGCCACAATGGAGCTTTAAATACAAGCTCGATTTGTGGCGCGTGAATTTTAAAGAAGGCGTTGACTTGGTCAAAAATCGCTTCTTTTTCTGTCACAAATAAGAGTGTTGATACCATGTTACTCATCGTGTTTGACTTTTAAAGTTGGGAATAAAATAACGTCTTTAATCGATGTTGTATTGGTTACAAGCATAACGAGTCGGTCAATTCCAATACCTACACCTACGGTTGGCGGAAGTCCATGTTCTAGCGCGGTGATATAATCTGCATCATAATGATGGGCTTCTGAGTCTCCGCCATCGCGCGCAGAAGCTTGTTGTTTGAATCTGTTTGCTTGGTCAATAGGGTCATTGAGCTCGCTGTAGCCGTTGGAAATTTCCATGCCTGCAATGAATAATTCAAAGCGAGCGGCTACTGCAGGATTCTGATCATCGCGTTTTGCAAGTGGTGATGTTTCAACTGGATATCCAGTGATAAATGTTGGCTGAATGAGTTTTTTTTCAACTAATTCTTCAAAGAGAATCGTGATTTTTTCGCCGCGTGATGCATTTTTGTTTGAGTGAGAGATGTTCAGTCGTTGCATTGTTGCATCAATTGCGTTTTCAGTAATGTCGCTCTGGGTGAGATGACCAACAGCGATAAGAGATTCTTCCATGGTGTATGAAGCAAATGGTGCTTGAAAGTTAATAGTGTGTAACCCGAATGTAACTTCAGTGGATCCTGTAGCCTCAGTAACCGTTGATGAGAGTAAATCTTCTGTAAGCCTCATTCCCACGTGGTAATCACCATGAGCCATATATAATTCTAACATGGTGAATTCGGGGTTATGCCTGGTGGAAATTCCCTCGTTTCTGAAGTTGCGATTGATTTCAAATACGCGTTCCATGCCGCCAATTACAAGCCGTTTGAGGTACAATTCTGGCGCAATACGTAAGTAAAAATCGCTGCCTAGAGCATTGTGGTGGGTTATAAATGGTCGAGCTGCTGCACCCCCAGGAATGGGATGTAGCATTGGAGTTTCTACTTCTAAGAAATCTTTTTTTATGAGGAATGTGCGGATGCTTTGCAAGATGTGAGAACGTTTTACAAATTTATTGTACGAGTCGCGATTGCTTATTAAATCGAGGTATCGTTGGCGATATCGTTGCTCGGTGTTACTCAGGCCGTGGTGTTTTTCTGGAAGAGGGTTGAGTGACTTACTGAGTAAGTGCCATTCTTGCGCATCAAGTGTTTTTTCACCGGTTTTGGTTATAAACAAAGGACCGGTTGTCCAGATAAAATCGCCAAGGTCCACAAGGTGTTGAAAAGCGTGGAAACTGGCTTCGCCAACAATGTTTTGTTTTAAATAAATCTGAATTGTTCCGGTGCGATCTTGAAGAACGGCAAACAGTGATTTTCCATGTTCTCGTCGTGCAATAACGCGCCCGGCGATGGAGTAGTGATGATCTGCTCCGGTTTCGCTTGGTTCAATAGCGGCGTCTCTGAGTGTTTGGCTCGTTGCATTAACTGGCCGGTATGCAGGCCATGGTTCACGACCAGATAACCGTAATTGTTCTAGTTTCGCTCTACGGATCTCGCTTTCATGCGTGCCATGCGTAGGGTTTGCTAGAGGTTCTAAGGCCATAATTTAGCTCCTCAGTTGCGGTGAACATATTACTTGCGAGCGCAGGGGCGCGCAAAACTACCCAGAGAGTATAGCCGGAATCGATAATTGTGACTAGGACCGTGTCGGTGGTTTTGTAGGGTAACTCTGCTGTGGTAAAGAGAAGCTTTTTTCTTTAGAGGATCTGTTTGGTATTTGTTGCGGGAATGCTTTTGGTTTTATTAGGATGCCGGTGTGATTATTGGGTTGTATGAGCCATTTGGAGACGTTCATGCGAGTGCGATTATATTGCTTAAGCGCGATTTTTTTTGTGATGACAGCAGGTGTTTTTTCGGTCGACCAGAGCTTGCCGAGCCAGCCACAGGCGGGAGTTGCACAAACAACAGGTTCTGTGGTGCTTACTAATGATGAAATTGCTCGAATGAATGCTGAGGCCTCAACCGCAGCAGCGCAATTTAGCAATAAAGGGTTTATTGGGCAGCTGCAAACGGTGGCTAAAGCGGGTGTTACTGCGCTTACTAATCCGTTTATGACCATTTATTCAATGGTGGCACCCCTTGGTATGTTTGCGTATGGTTTTATTGAGCAAGCGTACCAATCGGTTTGTCGTACCGATTACATGGGATCAGATTTTTCGATTACGGTTGATCCTAAAGCACAGTGGTCTGCCCTTGTCTCTGCAGAAAAGGCTGCTGCAAAGAAAGTTGCTGGTCTTACTTCAGCGCCGGCGGCTACTGCTACTCAGCCATCTGCTTCTAATGGACCCTCTGTACAACAACTTGAGGAATCGGGTTGGGTTCGTCAGTATGCCGGGGGGCCTGTTGGGATAAAGTTTGATTTTGGATTTGCTGGTGCTGGTGACGATTTGACGCAGCCATTTGGTTTCTTGCGTAGTGTTGCTACAGGAAAATACTACTATCGTCCGGTTCGTGGGAAAATGACGCCTGCACAAATGCCAGTTGCGGGCAAATCATATGCGGTGGATTTTCGCAAGCGGCCATTTGATGTGTTGGTTCCTAAGTTGATGCTTTCATTGTTGGGTAAGGAGATTGCAACTCCTATTTGGAATGGCGTCTTGGATTTCACGCAGTTAGATCCTGTGAAAATTTTCTTAGTCAAAGCGATGCTTCTTTTTTCTACCGCGATAAAAAATAGTTTTCAGCGTGTGGATACAAAAACTGTTGCTGGAACTTCTGTTACCGATCAAGCGCAAGTGTATACAAAATCATCGTGGAGTACGTACCGATCGGTTGATAAGGGGAGCAAGTATCCTACGCTGGCGAATATCCAGACAGAGGCTGCTAAATTGGTTCAGCGGCTTAAGATTACACCGGACATTAAGCGAACTGTTAAGGCTAATGGTGGCGAAACGATGCCTAGTAAATGGGATCCATCAAAAATTGTGTATTTAGGTAATGTGAATCCGGGTCTTATTTTGTTGTCCGTCTTGCCTGACACTCTTAAGATTTTGTTGAACAAACTTTTCACTGTAAATGTTAATTTCTATGAATTTCAATTGGCGATAGATGCTCAGAATAAGCTTAAGCCTTCTGATATTGAGTTGTTGTATGGATTTGTTCGTTCGTACGAAACCTCTCAGGACGCGCTGAGCAAGATGCAAGATGCTGCGAGTCAGGGAAAATACCTTGATGGGTATATGCTTAAAATTCAAGAGATCCAGAATCGTATTTCAAGTATCGTATGGGTCGGTGGAAAACAAAGCTTTACCGATATGATGAAGTTGTTTTTCTTGCTTCGGTGGATGCTTAAAGATTTCTATGCGGGTATTGAATTTATTGTTTCAAGGTATGAGCAGCCGTCTGCTGTGCTGGCAGGAGGTCAAGCTTCTGATGCTGGTTCTGCTGCGGTAACAAATGCAGGAACTTCATCTATTTCGGCGACTGGAGAAAATGGATGGCAAGATCAATCTGTTTCTACAGATGTGATGCTTGGTGATTCGTATGGCCGTATTATAGATTTTAACTTTTTTGCGGGTACGGTGCTCCCAAGTCGGGTTGCTGAGTTTAAGAAATATGCAGCGTTTGTTCGCACGTATGTAAGTTCGTTTATTGCTAACTCCATTGGTAATTCGTCTATTGATGCGCGGTATATGCATATGACACCTGAGAAAACATTAACTGATTTCTCGGTAGATCTTGGTGGGCCAGATGATCTTCAAACCTATTTTTCGCCAGCTATGATGAAGAAAACATTAGCTGATTATGTTACGGCAGTAGGAAAAGAAGCTGACGCAGCGCTTGCAACAATTGATGCAGAAGTTGCTGGTTTGAATACTCTTATTGCTCGCGCAAAAGCCGCCGATGATATCTATGATGAAGCTGCTCATGCATCTGCTAATGGTTCTGTTTCGGTTTCTACAGCTGTTGAAAATGCGATGGTTGCAACTGCAGATGATTTAATTACTGAGCTACGCAAAAGAGCAAGCAATGCGCAAGATTTTGGGTTGTATCCGCTTGGGTATGATGAAAAACTTCTCAAGACGGTCTCTTTGCCTGGCGCTGTGTATTTGGCGTATAGCTTGAATTTCCAGTCGCGTTTATTGTCTCGTCCGTTTGAGGGTGATGCTCTGTATACCTACGATGATAGTTTCTATGATGATGATTCTGCCTACATGTATTTGTTGTCTGTGTTGATGCGAGCAAATGAAGATCTCTCTCGTGCTGGCGCAATTGTCAGTGCTTTCACTGGGCCGGTAAGCTTTAAAGATGCCGATGGCAAAAACTATGCTGTGCCTAATGGTTCGGAGTTTTATCTCAATAGCCTTAAAAAATATGATCAGTACTATCTCTTGCAAGAGCAAAACTTGAGAAAAGTTGGTGAGGCAAGTGGTACTTCTTCTGCTGAGTATCAAAAGGCTCTTCAGTTGCATTCAAATGCTCAAAAGCTGCTTACGCAAAAGAAGCGTGAAATGAATAACTTGCTCAGAACGTTTGAGTTTGATCGCCGCAAAGGGGCTCTGTATACGCCATTAAGCGTTGCCAGTTCACAAGCTCTTGCGTTGATTGGGCAAGGGAAAGATCTGTTGAGCGGTGGATCTTCTGCGTCTACATCGGATGCGCAGGCGACTGCATCGACAACGCCTGCTACTGATGCTGCAAAACCGGCTACTCGTAGCGCTTCTGATGACGATCTAAAATTAGGGATTGTTGGTTATTTTGCCGATGGCTCGCCTGTTTATTCGTACGAACGTAGTGTTATTAGTTTCTTGCAGGCAGAGCTGGCGCGCTTTGCGTTTAGAAGCAGCATGCTCAAGCTTGATGATCTTAAAGAGTTAGTGTTTGCCGTTACAGGTATCAAGGCTGAAGAATTGTGGTCGGGTATGGAGGCGAAAAAGCGTACGCTTTTTGCTGCGCAGCAAGTTGCGGGAAAAGCTGCTCAGCAACCGATTGTGGTGGAGGCTACCGATGAGCAAAGCACATTGGAGCAGCTTATTTCTGGTGGTGAGCAGTTGGCGTCTGATGGCGACGATAGTGTTGCTGAGGAGACAATAGCTATTGATTCTTCTAGTGCTCCGGTGAGAACTGGAGATAGTTCTAATGTCGTTACTCCGAGTGTTGTAAATTCTGTGCCTGCGACGGTTGCAAGTACTGGTGATGGGCAGCCTGTGGTAACGAGCGTGGTCCAAGAAACTGCATCAACTTCTGCTACGGCTCAAGTGGTGCCATCTGCTCCAGTGCAACAATCAACGCAAGCTCAATCGTCTTCTGGTGGCTCAGCTGGTCAGGAAACAGAGCTATTGGAAGTGAGTGATCTTGATGCAGCATTTGTGTCTGCTGCAGCTCGAGGCAAATCATCTTTTAATGATGCAGCGGGGCTAATGTCTCTTGATGGGAAGCTTGCAGAGGTTTTTGCTGAAGGGCAGGGTGCTGCTGAGGCTAAGAACGGTCAACTGTTCTCTGGTTATCTTCTCAAGATTGTGGGACTTGCTGCTCAAGTTTTAGAACCGTCTGATGAGGTAAAGTTGGCATTCGTTTCTGCGCTTCAGCGGGCAATGTCGCTTCTTGCATTTGGTGGGGAAGCTGCAAAATTTGGCGATATTAACTCATTTGATAACTTGCTTGAGATTGTATCGTATCTTAAATCAGGAACGCTTGCTTCACAGGCTTCGGCGTTGAGTGTTATGGAATCTCAGCTTAATTCGTGGCTACAGTCACACTAACTAGCGAATATTCAAATTATAAAAAGGCCACGTAAACAGCGTGGCCTTTTTATTTAGGACTCATTTATTTGCGATCTTCTGCGCTGGTGGTTTAAACGGCGTTTTACTTCTGATTTGTTGCTCTTTATAGTGCTTCCGGCTCAGATTTTATAGTGGCGCTTGGACAGTTTGCTAACTATTTTTATCTAGGGGGATTGCTATGAAAAAGTCTTTGGTGATCGCTGTGCTGCTGTGTTTTTATGGAAGTATCCCTCTTTTTTGCGGCAGTTTTTTTTCCAAGAGTCCTGCTGGAGAGGTGGGGGCAGATAAAAAGATGGTTCTTGTGGCTCCAGCTAGTGGTGGGCGTAAGGTTGCTTTGACGGGCGATAGCCAGGAAATAGATATGAATTTTGAGGGAGACGTAGAAGCCCCGTTCTGCTGGGATCTTAAGGCTCATGAGTCTGGGTATGATGATTTGCCTGCTTCTGCGCACGCACAATTTATCTTCAAGTTTTATTTTCATTTGGAAGGCGTTTTGCAGCGAAAGAAAGATCGCGCTGAACGGTTGGCGCGTATTATTGCTGACTTAGAAAGATATAAAAAAGTGGCCGAGCTCCCCAGGGTTGTTGAAGCTATTTTAAAAGATATAATCTGGTATCAGCAGGCTCATATTGAGGGGCTTTTGGATGATTCGCTTGCCCAGTATTTGCGTATGATAAGAACAGCGCGAGAGAAGGGCGATTACTTTTATAGAATGAGCTGCGCGGAAAAGCTTGCTGCTGGGTATGATTCATAAAGAGATCAGATATTATTTATGAAAAAAGGGCGGAAAACTCCGCCCTTTTTTGTATTTGTAATTTGCCTGATAGAAATAATCTGATATAATATGGGTCCTGGTTTTATTTCAGTAAATGTTTTCTCTGGGTGGTTTTTGCCCGTTTACATAAAAAAATAAGCAAAGCTTAATCATTATTTTAAAAAGGAGGTTGTGTGAAAATACAATCAAAATTGGCCATTGTTATGTTGATTGTTTTGGTTGTTCAGTTTGGGCTGAGTGCAGGTGGTTGTCTCAGTAATGCGGCGGCAAGTGGCAATGTTCATTCTGCAAATAGGATTCCTTTTTCGGATTCTCGCCGACAGAACGCTGAAGTTGCAGCGAGCTCACGCATAGCGCCTGAGGTTTGTCCTACGTTCTGTTGGGATATCGGTTTTATCGGGTTTAACGACTCGCCACCATCAGAAGCCACGCAATTTATCTTTAAGTTTTATTTTCACTTGGGCGTCGTTCTGAAGCGTTCAGATAAACTCCCTTCATTAAAAATAATTCGAGATCATCTAGTCCGCTTTTATGATTACAAAAAAGCAAAAGAGGATTCTCTTTAGGTGATTGAGAAGATACAAAAGTATGTTGATGGTCTTTTGGCAGATGAAATTGGTTGTCGCCTTGTTGGGAAGTATTTGGACGAAGTCTTGGCTCAAGTTAAAGAAGCAGAACGTAAAGGGGATGATGCTTTCCGTTTGCATAAGCAGGCGAAGCGGCGCGGTTAAGTTTTTTATTGAAGGTTTTGTATGAATTTTTATTCGATAGTTTTTTTGTTTTTTGTTCTTGCTGCGCAGTTGAGCGCTGGCTGTGGTTCAAGCCGTCTAGCAGCAACAAAGCGCGATAGCCTGAGGGTTATTGAGGTTAAAGCGCGCGAAATTCCGCAATTTTTTGTTTTGCCGAAGGATCTCATAGACGTTAGCTCTTTTGTTGAGGGGCTTTCGTGGTTTAGGAAAGGGGTTGTTCTTGATGCATTTCCAGAGCAACATTCTTTGGCAATAGCTGGCGATTATGCTCCCTTAAGACAAGCGCTTTTGTTGCGTCTGGATAAAGCAAAAGATGTCTTTGAGGAGCTTGTAATAACAAGTCCACTTTCTTTAAAAAAGGATTCTGTGGCGCGTAAGCAGTTGCGTACTTTTTTAATAAATTCTGCATCAGAGATCATGCGTTATTTGGATGAAGTTAGTGATGTTTGTGTTGTTGATGTAATGATGGTAGTAGAGAAACAACTTGATGCATGGATTGTGCATTTACAAGCAGAGCTGGATGAGGCTTAATCTTAAGTATGTTCAATAAAAAGGGCGGGTGCTTAAAAACACCCGCCCTTTTTTGTTATTGAGAATCTAGCTGTTATTGTTTTTGTTCAAAATCAGCATCGATTGTTGAATCGGTGTTGTGTGGTTCTGCAGATCCTGTTTCTTCGCTTTGACCAGCTTGCTGTGTTGCTTGTTCGTGTTGAACGAGTACACCAGCAGCTTTGCTGAGTGATTCAATTGCTTGCGTGAGCACGTCGACCGACATTTCTTCTTGCTTGATGAGGTCTTTTGCTTTGAGAATTTCAGCTTCCAGATCGTTCAATTCGTTGATTGCAAGTTTGTCTTTGTGTTTCTCGAGCGTCTTTTCGACGTGTGAAACAACGCCGTCAAGTTGGTTGCGTTTGTCGATTGCTTCACGGCGAGCTTTGTCTTCTTGCTCGTGTGCTTTTGCTTCTTGCACCATGCGCTCTACATCGTCTTTTGAAAGACCGGATGAGTTTGAGATGGAGATCTTTTGTTCTTTGCCAGTTGATTTGTCAGTAGCAGAAACGTGCACAATACCGTTGGCATCGATATCAAAGGTGACTTCGATTTGTGGTACGCCACGCGGCGCTGGAGTGATTCCTTCGAGCTTGAATCTGCCAAGAGATTTGTTGTCTTTTGCAAACTCGCGTTCACCTTGCACGATGTTGATATCAACGGCTGATTGACTGTCTTCTGCGGTTGAGAAGATTTGTGATTTGCGCGATGGGATGGTGGTATTGCGTTCGATGATACGTGTTGCAACGCCGCCTTGTGTTTCGATGCCAAGTGAGAGTGGTGTAACGTCAAGAAGGAGAACGTCGGTTACATCACCAGCAAGCACGCCACCTTGAATAGCAGCTCCTACAGCTACAACCTCGTCAGGGTTAACTGATTTGTTTGGTTCTTTTCCAAAGAAATCTTTAACCATTTGTTGTACTTTTGGAATACGTGTTGATCCACCAACGAGCACAACTTCATCAATGTTTGATGTGTTGATTCCTGCGTCTGCAAGGGCTTTTTTGCAAGGTTCGAAAAGTTTTCTGAAAATGTCTTCACACAATGATTCAAGCTTTGCGCGTGTCATTTTTACAACAAGGTGTTTAGGGCCCGTTGCATCTGCTGTGATGTATGGAAGATTGATTTCTGTTTCTGTTGTTGCGGAGAGTTCAATCTTGCATTTTTCTGCAGCTTCTTTAAGGCGTTGGAGTGCCATTTTGTCGCTGTAGAGGTCGATGCCGTGTTGTGTTTTAAATTCTGCAGCAAGATGGTTAATGATTTTTTCATCGATATTATCACCACCGAGCATTGTGTCGCCGTTGGTTGATTTTACTTCAACAACGCCATCACCAACTTCAAGGATCGATACGTCAAAAGTACCGCCACCAAAGTCGAATACAGCGATTGTTTCGTTTGATTTTTTATCAAGGCCGTAAGCAAGAGCAGCTGCGGTTGGTTCGTTGATGATGCGGCGAACATTAAGACCTGCAATTTGGCCAGCGTCTTTGGTTGCTTGACGTTGTGCGTCGTTAAAATATGCAGGAACAGTGATGACCGCTTCTGTTACTTTTTCTCCCAAATAGGCTTCTGCCGCAGCTTTGAGCTTTTGTAATACTGCAGCGCCAATTTCTTGTGGGGTAACTTTTTTGCCGTCAATCATGATTGCGGTGTCGCCGTTTTCGTCTGCTGCAAGCTTAAATGGCGAGTGTTTTTTGTCTGTTTCGGTAAGAGTTGAGAATTTTCTTCCGATGAAGCGTTTTGCCGAGAAAATTGTTTTTTCTGGGTTGGTAATTGCTTGTCGTTTTGCAACGGCACCGACAAGGCGACCATCGTTTGCGTATGCGACGATTGAAGGAGTGGTGTTAGCGCCTTCTTGGTTGGGGATAACTTTTGGTTGTCCGCCTTCCATGAATGCTACGACTGAGTTGGTTGTTCCAAGGTCAATGCCAATGATTTTAGCCATGGTTTATCTCCTGATGAGAAAAGTAGAGTTGTTTTCTAATAAAAATGAACTACTTATATGTACAGCAGCTCAGGGTTTCTGTCAATTGTGGTTTAAGAAATCTTAGTCTGTGTTTGAAGATTTTTTACATTGCGGTTGTTTGGTTGTTGATGGCAAAAGTATTTTGGTTCCGATAAATAAATTATAGTCAACCAATGATGATCTGGTGGAGCTTTTTGACTGGTGGTGAGCCTAGCGTTTGTGTGTGGGCCATTATCATTTAATAGGGGTTTTTTGTTTGAACATGCTTTTTTGAGGTGTTGTGGTGAATTTCTTTGGATTGTTCCCGGGGGGGCTTTTTTTCTGGCCTCTCCCGTTTTTGTTCCCTGTCGTGCACACACCCCGCACCCCAGTCCTTTCGCGCGGCGGAGCCCCTTCACCCGTCGCCCCCGTTTCATTGGCTCTGAGGCTTTAGTGAGAGCCGCTGGAGAGGAAGCCGAGGGGGCCTTTGGGGGGAGAATTAAGAATGAAAGGGGTCTTGTGTTACGGGTTTTTATAGGGAGGGGAAGGGGATGGTTAGAGAGAGGGAGGAAGAAGGAGGAATGGATTAAAAGAAAGAGGATGAGGATGAGGAAGAGACATCCAGGGAGATAGAAGAAACAAAATAATTAATAAAGAGGAAGGGTGTAAAAGAAATAGGCTATAGGGATGAGTAGGGATTATCTATATAGAAAAGAGATAAGAAGCGAGGGGGTGGATGAGCAGATGGTGGTTAAGATGAGCAGATGGTGGTTAAGAGGTTTTTTGGGGTTAAGGTCTGGGTTGTGTAGGTTTAGGTTGAGGGTGTGGGGATGGTTTTGTTGGCTGGGGTTGAGGTGATTGCTCTTAGGGGTATCGTTAGGTAGTGGGTCTGTAACTGGTAGTCGTGCGTAGCGCCTTAACCAATCGCACGCCACGCGCGGATAGGTGCGCGATTGGTTTTTATGGTCAGTTTGGTTTATTGTGGCGTAAAAATATTTTTACAGCCGCAGATGCCCTCAAAAAGGGGAAGGGTGCGGGCTTGCTGAGAATCCGACAGCTCTTTTTTGGGGTGAATCTGTTTTTTCGTATTGGCAAAAAAAATTGCAGTATGTTATAATCAAATCGCTGCTAGACTTGCTTTTCATCGTGTTAACGGCTCTCTTTTAGCGGGTCTCCTGAATGTTAAAACTTTACCAGGGGGTACTAGGCATGTTCCAAGTTAATGATACGGTGTTTTACCCTGCTCACGGTGTGGCGACAATTACCGAGGTAATTGAGCGGTCTGTTGGTGGTTCTGTGGTTAAGTTGCACAAGTTGTGTTTCTTGCACAAAGATATGACTATCTTGCTTCCTCAGCACAGTATGCAGAGCCTTGGCGTTCGGTATATTTCGTGCGATACACTTATTAATGATGCTTATTCCGAGTTGTGGCGACCAAGCCGAGTAAAGGTAAAAGGCGCGTTTGATTTCTCCCCAAGTGGTTGGAGCAAGCGGCAAAAAGAATACCAGTTGAAAATCCAGGGTGGTAACCTTGTTGAGATGGCTGGTGTGTACCGTGATATCATGGTGCTTTCTGTTAATAAGGAATTAGCGTTCGGCGAAAAAAGTATTTTGCATCAAGTTGAAGATTTGATGTCTCAGGAAATTGCGTATGCGCGTGATGTCACTCGTGAAAGCGTAATTGAGGTCCTCAAGAAGCCTTTTAGAGATGGTTCGTTTGTTGGCGAATTTGTTTCGGATGGTTTGTTGGGTGTGCGAGCTGCGCCGACATCGTCTGCAATTTAGTTTTTAAGGGTGGTGCCCACTGAGATCTGTTTTTATTCTTGGGCCAACAGCTTCTGGCAAATCTTCGGTTGCATTACAGTTGTATGAACATGGTGGGTTTGGGGGGATTGTGAATGCAGACGCTTCTCAGGTGTATCGCCAGGTTTCTGTTGGTGTAGCATCTCCTTCATCTGCTGAACTCGCTCAAGCTCCTCACTATTTATTCTCTTTTGTTGATTGCCTTCCGCGATTGTTCAATGCTTCCATCTATCAAGAGCAGGTTGACATTTTGTTAAATGATCACTCGCTTTGGGGTGGTGGCGATCCGCTGTTTGTTGGTGGTTCTCTTTTTTATGTCAAGTCGCTTTTTTTCAAGTTGCCGACTGTTGACAATTCGACTTCTGATTCTTCTCATTTTCCGGTTGCACGGCCGGAGGGTATTTCTGATTGGGAGTACCTCAAGCTTATTGACCCTGCCCGTTCGGCTAAGATACATCCGCATGACGAGTATCGCGTTGTGCGTGCGTTGGATCTTTATTTAAGTTCTGGTGTGTTGCCGTCGTCTTGCGAGCCGCAGTTTGATCCAGTTTCCCAAGAGTCAATTGTTGTCTGGCTTGATGTTGCTAATGATGTTCTGCGTTCAACCATTCGGACGCGTGTTGTAAAAATGCTTGATGGTGGTTGGGCTGATGAGATTGCGGTTTTGATTGGTACTCGGTTTGAGGAATTCGTTCGTGATGGCTACGCTCTTGGGTATGACGATGTCTATCGCTGGGTTGTTGAGGGACGACAAGAATCAGATCGAGAAAAATTAATTCAAACGCTTGAGTTGAAGACATGGGATTATGTACGGCGCCAAAGAAAGTTCTGGCGATCGTTCAAGCGCTCGCTCGAGCTGCATCCTGATTCTGTTAAGGTTGTCGAATGTGCGCCGGATGCGGTCCTTAGGTGTTTAGAAAAATTTGATTGAGAGATGCTTTTTTGGGCTTCGACGTTTTTGCTATTCGAATGTTTTTGTCTTGTCTAATGTATTTGCTCGATAAATACTCGTTGTTGTTTTTCGCTCAAATTTAAGCCGTTGTTTTCTGTGTGTGTAATACGAGGGCTTTCGCACCAAGGCTCTCAATTTCTATTTGTTATCAAGTGCTCTTTTTGAGTTTTTTAATGATGCGTGCACTCCCGCTGATTGTTTTTTTGGTTTATACTCTCCCGGTTGATGCACCAAGATGGTGTGTAATGAACAAGTAAGGATGAAAAAATGTTTGGTAAATTGAAACAAGAATTACGTGGTTCACTGTATTATTTGTGGTGGGTAGTATTGCTTGCTATGGTTGCGCCTTCCTTTTTGTCGCGAACAGGATCAGATCCGCAAAAAGCGCCAATCATTACGGTTAATGGTGATGCATTAACAATGGTCCAATTTAAGCGTCAATATTCGATGATGCAATCTGAGCGTATGATTTTTAACCAACGCTATGGTCTTAATCTTGATACCAATATTGACCCTGTTGCGGTTCTCAACCGTGGCGCCGAAGGGTTGCTCCTTGATTCGGTAGCTTCAGCACAAAATTTTGTTGTTGATCAGTCTGTGCTTGGCATGATGATTAAGAACTCTCTTGCCGAAGCGCTTGGCTTCAGTCCAAATGCCTTCAGCATGGATTTTTATAATTATTATGTACGTCAGATTGGCATGACGGTTCGTGAGTTCGAACAAGACCAAGAAACCATGGTTAAACGTGCCTTGGTTGACGAAGCAGTTCGCGCCGCAGCGTATGCTCCTGAATTTGCAAAACAATCTGAGGGGTTGGTTAAAAAGTCATTTGGATTGTTACGATTCTCAAAAGATACCTATGTAAAAGCATTAAAAGCTCAAGGCGCAGTTTCTGCGGATGACTTGTCGGCTTTTTATAATGAAAACAAAGAAATGTACGCACTTCCAGATCTCAAAAACGCTGCGTATGTGGTAATTGATCCTCGCCAGTACGAAAAAGACGTAACGGTTTCTGATGAGCAGATCGAAGCCTTTTATGCTCGCAGAAAAGACTCGTTGTACAAAGAGAAAGATCAATTCAAAATGCGCCGCATGCTTATCTCTGTTCCTGCTGGTTCGCCTGAAGCTGATGTTGCTCAGTTCAAGAAAAAAGCAGAAGAGCTTGTAATTCTAGCGCTCAAGAAACAAGAATCATTTGCGGATATTGTTACAAAAGCGTCCGATGATGAAAAAACAGCAAAAAAAGGTGGTCTTACCGAAACCTTTACCGCAGGCACATATGCTCCACAGCTTGAAGCAGAGCTTATGAAGCTTGAAAATCCTGACGATATCACCCCGGTGGTACGAACGGCTGAAGGTTTTGAGTGCGCTCAATTGGTCAGCAAGCATCTTGGTAGCTACAAAAAGCTCGATTCGGTGCGCAAAGAAATCATCTCCACAATCACCAAAAGAACAGCTCTTGATCAACTAAAAGCCGATATCGACGCGGTTTTACGCAGTGGCCAAGATGGCGAAATCGACTTGAATTCATTTGCAAGCCAACATGGCATAAAGCTTGAAGAAACGGGCGAATTTGATACTTCTGCAACAAATGGTGACTCTCTTAAGTCTGAAATTGCTAAAAAAGTTTTTGGTTCATTTGTCGCTAAGCCTTCTGCTCGTGGCTCATTTATCTTTCATGAAAAACACGTGGTATTTGTTGTAACCAGTTCAAAAACAAGCCGTTATGAGGCTCTTGAAGCCATTTCTTCTCGCGTACAAGACGATTTGATCAATAAAAAAGCACTTCAGGCACTTGATGAAGATGTTTCTTCGGCGCAAAAAGCCTTTTTTGATGGCGAATACAGTCTTGCAACGCTCCAAAAAGAATTTCCTCAAGCTACCTTACAGGAGACTGGCTTAATTAAGCATAAAGATACAGTTAAAGGATGCGACAAAGATCATGGCGTAACCGAAAAGCTCTTTATGTTAGAAGCGCCGGGCATGCTTGCGCGTGTGGCTTTAAAGGATGGAGATGTCTTGTTGGGTGTTTTATTTGCTT
>Ga0214921_10003654_pt1 | contig 23354 bp, 30 predicted proteins | sample LL1505_MetaG_FD_177992 | JGI IMG/M metagenome (GOLD analysis project Ga0214921, IMG submission 177992) | Freshwater microbial communities from Lake Lanier, Atlanta, Georgia, United States - LL-1505 | ecosystem: Environmental > Aquatic > Freshwater > Lake | place: USA: Georgia | collected...
GGCCTGAAGGCTGGGTTCCTCGATCATCGCGCTCAGCGCCTCGATGGGCAACTCACGGCCATAGATATTGGCCACATCCGTACGGAGAACGAGCGAGGGTTTCTGACGACCTGGGATTTTCTGCAAATGGCGGGCCTGGCCAGTGGTGAGCTGAACCGCATCCGGCGCGGCTTTCACAACGGTTTCCACGGCCTTCGCCATGTCTTCGATGCCTGTGAGAAAGCCCGGTTGATTGAAAAAGCCGTGATCGATGGCGACATCAAAGCAGCGACCGGATTTGGAGTTGAAAAGACGGTTGAGGCGGTAGGTTTTCATAAATAAGAATGAGCGAATATGACCATATAATATCAAAGTGATCATTCTGTCAATCTGCTTGTACCATGTTGCATGCTCCTCTCCGAATTCGGCCATTCTTGATCAAATGGAAGCGGTGGATAAGCGCACAAAAGTATCGGGCTAAAGCGATATGGGAACCTGGTGCAAAAGAGCCCGGTTTTGATTAATTGCTGCACAGCCAAATTGAGGCTTTGCATTTAACGCTCGCCGTATAACCCTCTCGCTCCTTGATTGCTCAATTAATCGCTCTGTTCTGGAGTTCGAAGTCCGATACCTACGCCAAGCGGATTTGGTTGCTCTTTTTTGCCATCGTTGCTGTGTTGGCTTTTTTCCAGCCGGCGCAGCGAAATATCACGCACCACTATAGCCGAGCTGCTTACAATTGGTGGAAGTCTGAGAACATGTATTCTTTGAAAGGGCAGGGCTTCCTCTACTTTCCTCAGTCAGTCCTCATTTACACGCCCTTCGCCTGGCAGGAATTCCCAAAAAATCTTAAGGAATTTAATAAGGAGCCTCTCAGGGAAACCCTATTGCCGACCCTGCGGCTCCGCCTTGGCGAAGTTTTTTATCGCGCTTTTTCATTGGGGCTTTTTGGGTGGGCAATCTGGCGGATGTGCCGCTTTTTCCAAGCTGGTGCGGGAACCTCGAGTCTGTTTTGCATTGTGACGGTACTTGCCTTACCCGCTTCGCTTACGGCTGGGCGAAATGGTCAATTTAATATGCTTCTGTCGGCGTCAATGATTTTCGCCGCTCTCTGTGTTTCGGAAAGGCGCTGGTGGGCGGTCACTGCCTGGCTTTTTTTGGGTGTGATTGCCAAGCCCCTTGGACTGGTTCCTCTGCTTTTACTTGGCGCTCTCTATCGTCCACTCTGGGGAAGGCTGCTTGTCGGCTTTCTTATTTTCGCCGCCCTTTCGTTTGTTCATTACGATCCGAACTACGTTCTAGATCAATGGAACATGTGCATCAAACAGGTCACAGTCGCCAGCATTCCTCCAGGGAATAACTTCGACGACATTGCGGCGATGTTTCGCACATTTGGATTTGATCTTTCTGACAAGAAGTGGTTCCCGATTCGCGCTGGTTTTGCTTTGATCACTCTTGGCTTGGCTTGGCGATTTAAAAGAATGTACGCTGAACACATGGCCCCATTTCTCGTCATGGCGCTTGCCGCAGCTTATCTCATGGTTTTTAATCCCCGTACAGAAACGGTTTCATACGTCATCGTTGCACCTTGCGCGGCGCTCTTTGCTGCGTTTTTCTTTCGTGAAAAAGTTTTCACTCCTCTGGCGTGGCTCCTTGTTTTTCTCTGCATAGGGTTTGGTTCTGATTGCTATGGAGATATTTATAGGATAACTCGTATATGGTTCAAGCCGCTTTTGGCTAGTATCTTTTTCGTGATTCTTGCCTATTGGGCGGTAAATAAATCAAGTTCAGCGCGATTACTCCAAGCCAGTGGGGGCGGAGCAAAGAGTCTCTAAAATCTTTTTTTTTAAATGTCCTTTCGAGTCGTCACATTCAATATGCAAAATGCCCAGCCTTGGATTGAGGATGAGCCCTTTCCAACAGTGATTGATGTTGATGGGGTGGGGGCTTTTCTGAATGGTTTGAACGCTGATGTGATTTGTCTCCAAGAGGTCGAGAGGGGACACGATGGCGGAATGCAAATCGAGCCGCCGCCAAATTTTACCCGGTTGAAGGACCTTCTCCTTGGCTATGATTCGGTTTTCTCGTATCCGCTGAAAAATGAGACCGAGTTGCCATTTGGATTGGGCTTGGCAATTTTCTCAAGAGCCAAATTGTTTGATTTCGAAAAAGTAGACCTTCCTTCAGCGCAGGTGGAATTTGAGTTTGAGGGTAAAAAGCGCCGCACTTCCGCGAGGCTGTTGCTTCAGGCTTTCATCCGACTGGATGGCCGCAAAGTGAAAATCCTCAACACTCACCTCCAAGCCTTTTTTATGATCGGAGATTCAAGCGATTCCCATCCCGCACAACGGAACATCGTGGAGGCCCATCTTCGTAAGGGGGGGCATGAACCGGCGATCCTTGCAGGTGATATGAATTCTTCTCCCACGGAGTCTGTAGTGAAGCAATTTGAAAATGCCGGCTTCCGCACCGCACAAAATGAAACGATCACTTGGCGTCGCATGCCATTTGTGACCGACCATTTATTTTATAATGCGACTCTGCGCCTCGTCTCCCAAAGAGTGGAAGTCACTTCCACGTCGGATCATCACGCCGTGGTCGCGGATTTTGAATTGGCTTGATGCGAAATCCCAACAGAACCGCGCGGTTGCTCTGAGAGTCGTTTGGCGAATGGGGACGGCTTGTGCAGCGGAAAGGCTAGGCCTCTTTGTAATGGATGCTCAAGACTCGAAGAGCGTTGAGAGATTTCTCCGCGGTGAAAAGATAGAGCCGTAGTGTGATGCTTCCCTGCAGCCATTGATAGCCGATTAGCGTTTGCAAGACGTCACCCTCTCGGTTTCTCGAGCGTGTGAGTAATCGTCCCATGCCGTATTTCGAATCAACGTTGCGTCGCACCTCCTCAAAAAAAAGTTCGTACTTCGGGGTATCCCACGAGGCATCTCCAAATTGGAGTTCGATTTCATTCAACATATCGTTTTTGAAATAAAACAATGCCCGCTGAAGCTGTTTCTGAGGGATGCCTTCAACTACGAACGCGGTTCTTCCTTCGACGACTTTGCGTTCCACGATTTTCGCTTTGATTCCCACTAGGCTTTGTTCTACGCGGGACGCGGATTCTCCCCATTGAAAATTGAATGGCACACGCATTTGCTGCTGGGCATTGCCCACGTCTACAAAAAAAAGCATGGGCAACAGGATCAGGATGCATCTCAGGAATCTCACGCATCCAACTTCCCGATTACTGACCCTTCAGTCAACCATCTCGAAAAAAAATACTCTAAATAGTATTTGCCAAGCTCGGAAAAAAGGCGAATAAGAAGGTTGCAGATTGGATCAGGATTTGGTGGACGTCCCGGAGAGAAAACTCCCCGGGCAGTTTGAAACCCGGCAGTCGGGAACAGGCCTCGATCTCTAATGCGTTTAATATAGTAAATACCATGGGTAATAAACTCTACGTCGGCAACCTGTCCTTTAACACGACAGAGATTGCTATTCAGGACCTGTTCTCGCAGTGCGGTGCGGTTTCCGAAGTCATGCTAATGCAAGATAAATTCACCGGCCGCTCGCGCGGATTTGCCTTCGTCACGATGGCATCCGATTCCGATGCTCAGACAGCCGTTGAGCAGCTCCACGGCAAAGATCTCGATGGCCGTGCTCTCACTGTCAACGAGGCCCGTCCTCGTGAAGATCGCCCCGCAGGTGGTGGCGGTGGTGGTGGTGGTGGGCGCTTTGATGGCCCTCGCCGTGACTTCCGTGGCGGTGGTGGTGGCGGTGGTCGTGATGACCGTCGCGGTGGTGGCGGTGGCGGTGGTGGCGGCGGACGCCGCGACTTCGGTCGTCGTTAATCTCGGTTTTTCATTCAAGACGGGCACCAATTTCAAGGTTGGTGCCCGTTTCTTTTTTTAAGGCCAACAGCCTCAGAGGGGGGGCGCTTAGGGAGTTGGGGAGGTCTCTGCGTGGAGAGCTTTTGCAGGAAGCAGAGGGTGCGGATTTGGAACGACAGTCACGCTCATTTGCTGGCCACGCCTTGTAATCTGCACGCGAGCAACTTCTCCTGCGGTCAAGAAGTAAGAGGCGTCGATGACATCTTCGCTGGAGGTCACCATCGTCACTCCAATCGCATTCACCATATCTCCCGGTTGGAGTCCATCCGGCATGGCGTTGGCTAGCGCGCTGAGGGTTGTAATTCTTGCTGTGGAACCATTGACCGGCTCCGGCACGTCCTCGACCTCGACGCCTACCCAGCCATGCCGCATTTCGCCGTAGTGTGCAAGATCTTGGCGTACTTTTTCCGCAGCTCGGATCGGGAGAATATGACAGGAACCGGAGTCATTGATGCGCGCCACGACAATTCCGATCGCTTCTCCATTGAGATTGAGCACCGGAGCACCGCCTTCACCTCGGCTTACCGCCATGTTAGCGCGGAGGTGTGTGGTCGAAAAATATTTCCCCATGTATTGACGATCGCGGCCTGCGATCATTCCAATGCTGGCGCTTGCTGGCCGGTCTTCGGGAAATCCGATGGCTATTACCGGAGTGGCGGCTGTTAGCTTATCAGAATTGCCAATCGGAATAAAAGGGCTGATGCAATCGGTCTTGAGCAAGGCGATCCCGCTCCGCTCGTCGATCGCTACCACTTTGGCTGGGAGTGGTCGGTCATTAAAGATCACTGTCACGTCTTGGGCATTCAAGACAACTCCTGCGTGAGTGTAAACCATGCCAGCAGGGTCAATAAAAAAACCGCTTCCCAGTCGGACCCCAAGCGGGTCGTTTGCTTGAACCCGAACTACAGCGGCTTGATTTTTTTCAACGACTTTCTGGATTTCCGCGCAGAGACGTTCTGACGGGATGGGCTCTGCTCCCTGGAGGCGCTGGAGGGTGAGAGCCATCGCGGACGTGGCTGTCACGATGGTCAGGCACTTGAAAAAATTAGAAACTGCGGGCGGAAGCATAGCTGACCGGACTCGCAGGGAGTACATAGTGCACAGTTGAACCGACTTTGCTCGGTGAGGTTTGGTTTTTTGAATCAAGCTGCACCGCTCCAGAAGAGGTCAAGGTGAGCGAGGAAGGCTCGACGTCATCCGACCAGTTCAGGATAAAAGCCGTAGTAAAAACGGCCGCAAGCACTGAGGACGCCATGGCCAACTTGGGAATCGGTGGCATCACAAAAAGGGAAGAAAAGCGATCCCATGCGATATGCATGAGCGGTCTGTGAATCACTTCAGATCTCTGGCGCGTCTGAAACTCGGTAAGGAAGTTTTGGAAGTATTCCTCCGGCGGTTGTTCGTAGCGTTTAAGTCGGAGAAGCTTTGTAATACTATCTTCGTTGTCCATACGTTTTGTTACTTATCAATAAACTCCTGCAAGTAGTTTTGCAACTGTCGGTGGGCGTAAAAGAGGCGAGATCGCACGGTTCCCTCCGAAATTTTGAGAACCTTGGAAATCTCTGCGTGGGGCATGCCTTGAATATCGAACATAGTAACGACTGCTCTATGGTCGTGTGACAGCTTGAGCATCGATTCGTTCAGTCTTTTTTGAAGTTCGCTAAGATTCGCCTCTCGGCTGGGATCGCCGCTGCTTGTGGCTTCGATAAAATCTTGGTTATTTAAAATCCCGTTATCCGCATCGTCCAAACTCATAGTTTTCCTGCGGTTTCTTTTTTTCAGGAAGTTGATCGTCATGTTGACAGCGATGGTGTGCATCCATGTGTAAAATGAGGATTTGCCTTGGAAGCCTTTAATCGAGCGGTAGGCTTTTGAAAAAATATCCTGCAGAAGGTCGTTCGTGTCCTCGTGGCTGGATGTCATGTGGTAAACCAAGCCATAGAGACGTGGGCTAAACCTCAGAATGAGAGCATCAAACGCCTGAGCATCTCCCGCTTGGGTGCGGCGGACAAGTTCCTCATCAGGCGTTTCGGGCATTTCCATCTTTGGTCAAGCCTCTAAGAATATCAAAATCTCGAGCTTTTGCGGAGAAAAATCGTTGCGCAGCGTAGCTCCTCGAGAGTGGAGGATTTCCCATCTTCAAAAGATGCGTTTTGAATGCGATGCCTCCAAGAAGCTACCGGGAAGTGGACGGGTTTCTTGAAATGGGCTAAATTGCGGACAACTCTTGTTTCAAAAAAATATGCCGATTTACGAATTTCACTCACCTGACACAAACAAGATTTACTCGTTTTTCGCCCGTAGCCTCGCTCTGGCGAATCAGATTCCGCGCTGTCCTGATAACCCCAATGCACGGATGGACCGCATGGTTTCGAAGTTCGCCTTCACCGGTCGCGCCAAGGAAAAGACTGACACTCCTGAGGGTGCGGAATTGGATCCGCGAATGGAGAAGGTGATGGCTGAGATGGAGCGTGACATGGCAGGCATGGATGAAAGCAATCCCGATCCGCGTGCACTTGGTCGAATGATGCGCAAAATGACTGAGGCGACAGGACAAAAAATGCCCGCTGAGATGGAGCAAATGATCCGTAGGCTTGAATCTGGTGAGGACCCCGAGAAGCTGGAGGAGGAGTTTGGTGATGCTTTTGAAGGGATGGATCTTCCCGGCATGGAAAGTGCGGATGGTGAGGAAACATCTGGCTCGAGCTCCAAAACCCGGCCTCGCCGCGCTGAACGTGATCCCGCACTCTACGAGCTCTCGGACTACGTTTGATTTAGTCTTAAAATCTCTAAGGCGACAAAATTTGCCGTCTCGCAGGCGTCCTCCGGAGAAAAAGGTTTCTGAGGCAGTGGGGCAAGATTGAGATTCTGCCGGCGGATTTGTCCGCCTTGCCAAATCCAAGCGGACTCTACATAGGGCCCGACACGACGCGGATCACTCCAAGTGTGGACCGACAGAAGGGGCGTGCCAAGCGCGGCAGCCAAGTGCATCGGGCCGCTATCGACACTCACCACAAAAGTCGCCTGCCTCAGAATGGTTATGAGCTCCGCAAGCGTGGTTTGATGCAGCAAGTTGAACACCCCGGGATGGATTTCCGAGTTGTAACTTCCCGCGCCAACCAATACGCAAGGCAAGTTTGAATGCTTGCGGAAGGTCTTGAGAAAAGCGTCGAGGCACTCCTTGTTGAGAGACTTCCCCGCTCCCCGCGCGAACGGGTGGAGGACAACGAACGGGCTGTTCTTCGGGATAGTCTCGAGCTCCCTGCCGCGTGGAAGAATCCAATCAGGTTGCTCGGGCATTGGAATTCCCATCGCTGGCAGTGCTCGCAGATAGCGTTGAACCGCGTGCTCGTTATCCCCGACGGACACTCGGTCTGTGTAGAAAAACCCAGCGCCCTCGCGGGCGTCAGAGAGCCCCCAGACGCGCCGGGCTGCGCTGAATCTGGCCATCAAACCGCTTCGCAAAAGGCACTGGAGGTCGAGAGCAGCATCCGCTCTGATATCCCTCAAACTACGGCACCAAGTGAAGAAACGGAGAATGCCGAGCGGTCCCCGGAACTCGGATCTGGGAAACTCATGTGTTGCAGTGAGAGTGGGGTTGTTTTCGAGAAGTGGTGCCCAACGTGGGTCAATGATCCACGTGATGCGAGTATCTGGCCATGCTTGGTGGATAGCAGTGGCCACCGGAAGGGCGTGGATGACGTCACCCATCGATCCCGGCTTGATGAGAAGAAGACTTTCCGGTGGCGACTGAGGGAGCTTGCTCACGATGGGCCGAATAAAATCAGCGGCCTTTCTCGAGGCGTGTCGCGAGTTTTTCGGGAAGCCCGGCAGCAAGAATGGCGGCTTGGGCTCCCCGGATATCGTATTCCACTCGACGCAATTCCACTTCTTGGCGGTCGATATCGTAGATGCAATAAGCGGAACGCCAGTCGGAATCACGGGGTTGGCCAACGCTGCCTACATTGATGAGATATTTTTGGCCCTGTTCAATTGGTAGGATGTCCAGCGGAATGGTGCGAAACTCGCCTTCCTTTGTGTAGGCGACTGGCACATGGGTATGGCCGATGAAACAGAGATTGGTGTGCTGGTAGCTGAAGCTTGCTGCCGCATCGAGCTCGGTGTTCACATAGCCCCACTTGTGAGGAGTGTCGAGCGTGGCATGGACGATGGTAAAATCTCGGACTAGTCTTTGCATGCGCAGCTGGCGCAGCCACTGGGAATCGCTTGGGGTGAGTTGTGAGCGCGTCCAATCGAGAGCTTCTTCGGCGAGGGGATTCAAACCTTCCTGAGAAATCTCCTTGGAGGCCTGCTCGTCATGGTTGCCTTTGACTGTGGGGCAATCGAGTTCTCGAATGACTTTCACGCACTCCCGAGGGTGGGCACAGTAGCCTACGATGTCTCCCATGCAGATATAATGAGTGACTCCCTGTCCTTCGGCATCCGCCAAGACAGCCTGCAACGCGTGCAGATTGGCGTGAATGTCTCCAAGAATGGCAAATTTCATTCGGTGTTCAATTCTCCGAGGGTTTGTCTTCAGAGGCTACCCGATCTGATTGGGGGATATCCAGATTGTTTTCCATTTTGCGCAAAAGGTTGATGAGTGTGGGGAGACGTTGTTTTTCGCCTGCTTGATAGAGTCGTCGCAAGTAATCATAGGCCTCGCGTTCGCGTCCAGGGCACTTTGCCATTTCGTAGCCGGCGAATCGCGCGGCATAGGGCGGGGCATCGGGAAATTGGGCTGCTTTGAGAAATTCGTCAGCTGCCGCGCAGTGGTCTTCCAATTTGTCTCGGAGAAGAACTCCCAGTTGCACGTGCAATTCGGGGCGATCGGGGTTGTTCGAGATGCCGCGCTCCAGGAAATCTTTGCCAAGTTGGATGTACGCCCGCTGAGCACGGATGCGAAGAGCCTCGCTGGGTTGCTTTTCATTTTGCAGTGCTGCAACGCTGGCATTCCAAGCCATGTGCCATGCAGCCATATCCCAATAGGTGAGTGACCTCGGTTGCAAGGTGGTGACTGTTTCAAAAAGCCCTGCCATTCGTCCCCACTCGGTATTTTCCCATGCCGTGTGGGCTTTGATCCAGAGAATCGCGGCCAGAGGCGAGCGAAACCCGCTGAGGGCGGCAAGAAATCCGGCTTGGCCGATGCGTTCCCGCAGGTCGATGCTCAATCCAGCCTTGCGAAAGTGTGCGGCTTGGGCCTTGGCTTGGAGCTGAGATTGAAATGGAAGAATGGCAGCGCCGAAGACTCCAAGGAGACCAATCGCAAGAAATTTTCGACCACTCATAATTCCCGACCGGAAAAAACGAGTGCTGCCAAGGTGAAATAAACCGTCACATAAAGAATGCCAAGCCCTGCGGTATTCAGAAAAAGCGCTACTGGCACAGCCGTGCCAGCGATAATGTCATCCGTGAGGTTGAAGGCCTGAAGGTCCGGAAAAAGAAGAGCCACAAGGGCGGGCAAGAGACGTGACCACCACTCCACATCTACGCCGGAGAGCCAGTATTCGCGGGCTGTGGCTTGGAGATGGCCGATAAAATAAAGTGCCGCAGCCATGATGATCGTAAAAATCGAGGAGGTTGCAAAACTCGATAAAAAAAGGGTGAGCGAGGCGAGGAGGCTTGATTTGATGAAAATGATCACAATACCTGGAAGAAGGTTCGCATTAAAGGTGGCATTCGTGACTTCTTTGAGCGCCAAACTTATTTCCTCAGCAGAGGCTCCTTGCAGTTGGGCGCGTGTTTCAGCAAGGACTGTGCTCTCTCTGAGCCAGAGAATGGCAAGAAACAGTACCGACATGAGCAGGGTGGCGACTGCCAGGAGGGCGATAATGCCGAGAAGCTTGCCAAGCAAATACCGGTAACGTGGTACTGGCTTGGAGAGAAGCGTGTAAATCGTGCGGTCCTCCATGTCTTTCGGAAGAAAATTTGCCGTGGCGAGAATGGCTATGAGCGAGGTGAAGACGGACATTGCCCCGAGAGAGATGTCTTTGAGCATCTGGAACTGCTCTTGAAAGGAGAACTTTGCCATGAAAGCCGAGTTGCCGATGATGAGCAGAGCAAAGATCAGTAAAAAAAAGAAAACCTTCTGCCTAACAAGTTCCGTAAACGTGTTCCTTGCGATCGCAAGTGTAGGTCCCGAGGTGTTCATTTGCCAAAAGCTGTTCCCACATCCTTGCCTGCCAGAGCGTCTTTCATGCGGTCTGGAATCCGCCCGTCTAGGATGTGGGCAGGGATGCGATTGGAGGAGACTTTCCGTACTGCTTCGAGTTTCGTTTTCATGCCGCCGGTGGATTCCTCCCCTTTCTCCGGACGCACATATCGAAAGGCCTCGGAGAGGTTGTAAACGCGGGGCACTCGCAGGCCTTTATCGTCCATAAGCCCATCTGTGCTGGTCAGGATGATCAAGTGGTCGGCATTCATGAGCGTGGCGACTTCGGCAGAAAGACGATCGTTGTCGCCGAAGCGAAGTTCCTCGACCGCGACGGAGTCGTTTTCATTAATGATTGGAATCACGCCGTGCTCGAGCAGTCGATCGAGCGTGTTGCGTGCATTTTCCCGGTGCATGAGGCTGTCGATATCGCCATGTGTGAGCAGAAGCTGAGCGACGTTGAGGCCGTGTTTTTTAAAGGAAGTCGAGTAGAGCCTCATCAACTCGGGTTGGCCTGCTGCGGCACAGGCTTGTTTGCCAGGGAGATCTTCGGGGCGACTTTTTAATTTCAAAACCCGCACGCCGGCAGCAATCGCGGCGCTGCTGACCATGATGCATGAGTGACCGGCGTTTTGAAGCTCGGCGATCTCGGCAGACAGGCGGGCGAATTGGGATTGGTCGAGGGATTTTCCGGCTGGGGTCGAAAGGACACCTGTGCCGAGTTTAATGACAAGTCGCTTTTTCATGGGTGGGCAATCATTTGGAGAAATCCACTCTCGAGGGCCAGTGCCTCTTGGACGCCAGCTGAAAGCGTGCGCCGCGTCTGCTCGAGGGCATCGAGTCGCTTGAGGAGGGTTTTTGTTTCATTCGCCGCAGCGATGAGCTGGATATTTGGCAGAGACTCGGACTGTGGACGGATTTTTTGACGGAGTGCGCCGGCGAGGATTTCTCCGAGCGAGGCCAACAAACGCTCCCGCTCGCGTAGGACGATGGACTCACCTTGGGCTTTGATTTGATCTTCGCGGGTATCTTTCCAAGTCTTATCAATCGAGTCTCGATATTGCTTGAGTTGTTCTTTAAGTTGGGTCCCAAGCCCTTCGGTTGCCTCCTCACGGATTTCACTCATCCGGGATTGAAAGAATCGGGTGAAGCGCAGGGCGGCTCCCGTATCGGATCCGCCTTTCTGAAGGAGGGCTTGCTCGAAGGCCTCGTTGAGGGCCTTGGTATGTTTGTCCTGTATCGACTGCGTTGGAGCCTGCAGCGGCACCGTGATGCAACGGGAGAGGATGGTGGTAAGCACAGCGTCCCGAAGCGTTGTTGTGAGGAGAATGTGGGATCCTTGTGGCGGTTCTTCCAATGTTTTCAAAAAGGCATTTGCGGCCTGGGGTTGGAGGCGGTCGGCATCATGGATTACCGCGACTTTGTTTACTCCTGCGAGTGGCTTCATATGGAGAGCCTGCTCCAGTTCGCGGATTTGGTCAGTGACGATGCGGCGGGATTTCGACTCCGGTGCAGCTTGGTGAAAATCGGGATGCGAAGTCAGATTCTGCAGAGTGGTCCCCAGAATGGTTGCCGCGAGTTCTGAGGCAAGCCATTCGCAGCCCGATCCCGCGGGACCACAGAGAAGATAGGCATGGGCAAAGCGTCCTGCTTTGCGAGCCTCGAGCAGTCGCTCAAATGCTTTTTCCTTTGGAACGGCCATGAGATTGGAAATTTCGCCAAAATGGCGGCATCCGTCGAATCAATTTCTGCAAGCCTGCGCAGCAGCTTTGCATTCACTCTTTCGCGTTTGGCTGCTTGCGTGCTGCTATTTCGAGGCGGCTTGATCTCGGTACTGGACGTACCCGGTACGGACGGCGATGTAGGGATCAATCGCGTTCTTGGTGGCGGAGTCGTAAATCCGGATCCTCTCATTCATATTTTGCGCAGCGCTTGGCCCAGATATAGCCAATGTGGTGGCACCTCCCACCCCTCCGTAGCTCAGCCAAGAAATAGGATTCAATGCGTAGTCACCCGCCATCCCAACCGTATCGCGTACGCTTCTTGGGCCAAGAACCGGCAGAACGACATAGGCTCCGTGGCCAATGCCCCATTTGGCGAAGGTTTGAGCGGTGTCGGCCGAGGGGATGTTTGAAAGGGCAGGAATTTTGTCGCTTACTTTGAGGATGCCGCCTATGCCAGCGACCGAATTGACAAAAAACTTACGCGTTTCCAGATCGGCCCGCTTGAACTCAAATTGCAGGGCATGGTTGACGACACGCACAGGGTACTCGGCATTGTCAAAAACGTTGTGAACCGCGTTTCGAGCAGGTCGCGGCAGCACGAATTCGTACACGTTGGAAATTGGGCGTAGAACGTAGTTGTACAGCTGGTGGTTCAACCAGAAAGTGCAGCGGTTGATGGGTTCGGCCGGGTCGGCGATCTTTGCGATATCGCTGTACTCGTCCAGGTCATCATTTGAAACCGGCTGAGAAATTTTTGTGATCTTGATCGTGTCGTTTTTATTGGTATCTGCGTTCTTCTGAGTCGGCTTGGTAGGCTTTGGAGTTGGTTTTCTGGAATTGGATTGCGGAGCTGCCAAACTGGTCTTGAGCGGTTTTTTCTTCTCTTGAGGTGAAGGGGCAAGGGGTACTTCCTTCACCGCAGTTCTTAGAAAAAGGGTCTCATTGGAGTTTTTAGGAGTTCCATTTTTTGTGAGTGGCGCGGGTTTGGCCCGATCCTCTCTTATAATGACGATCTGGGAATTTAACGCGGTCTGGTCACTGGCAAATCCCGCGCGACTGCAGAAAAAGGCAGCTACTAATGTCGTCCAAAATGCGATGGATTGTCTCACAGGGGGTCGAAGTTATTCGGTGGATTGTGAGGCCGATTTTTTAAGAGCGTTCATCACGGCATCCACCCCGCCTTCTTTAAACGCGGCATCGAATTGTGTGCGGTAGTTTGCGACTAAGCTTGCCCCTTCGATCACTACATCGGTGATCCGCCAGCCACCGGTGTCTTCGAGTCGGTAGATCACCTCGTATTGGCTCCCTCTGTATAAAGTCGAAGTCGCAATTTCCACACGGCCGGGCTCTGGGCAGCGGGCCGTTTTGTAGGAAATTTCCGGCAATTCGCCAGGGGTGAATTTGCTGGAGTAGGTGCGGATGATGAGCGTGGTAAAAAGTCGAGTCGCTTCCTTCTGCTGGGCTTCCGTGAACTGTCGCCACCCCGGGCCGATGGCTCGGCGGGTCATCGCGTCGAAGCTGATGGATTTCATCAGCACGGGTCGCAGGCTTTCACTCAAGCCGCTGGATGATTTGGAGTCTTTGGCAATCGCGACAACTTCGCCAACGGACTTCTTTAATGAGTTTTCCGCATCGGGGGTCGATGCCGAAAAGCCGCAAGTCATGCTGGCTAGGAGCGAAAGAGCAAGGTAACGCGTTTTCACGATGAGTGGTTATGGGGTTTCTTTTTTCACTTGGTTATTTTCGACCGATCCAAATGCCATTTTACCAATGAGGGATTCCAGATCCATGGCAGATTCGGTGAGAGTGATCCTCATTCCAGACTTCATGTAGGTCTCATCCGCCCCTGGTGCAAGGGAAACAAATTTGTCTCCGATGAGTCCAGTCGTTTTAATGGATGCCATCGAGTCGGTTGGGAGGCGGAGAGAGGAAAGGACACGCAGGGTGACGATTGCAGAATAATCCGATGGTTCGATGCGCACTCCTTCGACCCGGCCGACAGTGACGCCAGCCAGCATCACGCTGCTGCCAGCGTGGAGGCCTCCGGCATTGGTAAAGCGGGATTCGATGAGATACGTGTCGCCGCTGATGAGCGATCCGGTTCCTACCTGGATGGCGAGGTAGGATATCGCTGCAATCCCTAGCAGCATAAAAAAGCCCACGGAAAGCTCGAGTTTGTTATTTTTCATAAGGTTTGAGGCATGGGATTGGATCTGCGGATTTCTGCCAAGGAATCGCTCAGTGCCTGCGCGCTGTCACGGAATAGACAAACAACCGGATCACCAGAGGCGGAAAATTCAGCGGGCGTGCCTTCAAATCCGATACGGCCATCGTTGAGCAAGGCGACGCGATCACTCGCAGCCAGAGCTTCTGGCACGTCGTGTGTAACGAGGAGCGCCGTAAAATGGAACTGGCGTTGGTATTTGGCAATCATGGCAAAAACGGCATTCCTTCGTAGCGGGTCGAGGCCGGCCGTTGGTTCGTCGAACAAAACAAGCTCGGGGCGGGTCACAATCGCGCGGGCTAGGGCTAGACGCTTCTGCATTCCCCCAGAGAGTTCCGAGGGGTAGTGGTCAGTAAAGTCTTCCATCTCCAACTGGCTCAAAGCCGCGCGGCTGCGGCTTCCGATTTCTGCTTTTCCCAGATCAGTCGTCTGTTCAAGAGGGAGGGCCACATTTTCCAAAGCGGTCAAAGAATCGAAGAGCGCATTACTTTGAAATAAAAAGCTGCAACGCTTACGGAATTCCTCATGGGCCACGGAATCGTATGGACTCAGTTCTCGCCCTTCAAAAGAGACGCGCCCGGCATCAGCTTTCAAGACGTTCGCCAAGCATTTTAGAAAAACGGATTTCCCTGCGCCACTAGGCCCAAGGACGGTAAAAATGCTACCACGCGGCACTTCCAAATCTACACCCCTGAGAACGGATTTGCCATGGAAGCTCTTGTGAAGATTCTCAACATGCAGCGCAACTGGGTAGGTCGAGGATTGCATGCTCAAACGAAGAACGAGCTGATCACGTAGTCAGCTACTAGCACCAGAATGCTTGAGAGCACGACCGCACGGGTGGTGCAGGCGCTCACTGCGCGCGCGCCGATCGCGGAACCGTTTCGATCTGCATGGAAGCCTTGATAAGCACAGATGCTCATCGCCAAGATCCCAAATATCGCGGCCTTGATGAAGCACTCGGATAAATCTTCTGCTTCCACAGCTCTGTGCACGGCGGACCAGTAAACGCCGGAATCCACCCCGAGCAGGAGCGAGCCTGAAAGCCCTCCTCCACAGAGTCCCAAGATGACAAAAAGGGCTGTCTGAATCGGAAACACAACCAGCGCCGCGAGAAGCCGAGGAGTGACCAGGTAGCCAAGACTATTCACTCCCATGGTTTCCAGAGCGACGATTTGCTCCGTATTGCGCTGGATTCCCAACTCTGCGGCGAAGGCAGATCCGGCTTGGCCGATCAACATCAGGGCCGCAAGCACTGGGGCCATCTCACGTACCAAACTTAGCGAAACTAAAGTGCCCAGCAAACCCTGCGACCCAAAGCGGCTCAGGACATGGTAGCCCTGCAATCCGAGTACCAAGCCGGTGAAAACGCCCACAATCAAAATCACAGGAAGGCAAATAGTGCCCTGTTCATGCACGGCTCGCGCGACCCGCTTCGCAAGTCCCTTCGTCTTGGCCAGGCAACAAAATGATTTTCCGGTAAACAGCGAGAAGTCGCCGATCTCTGAAATAGTGCAGAGTGTTTGCCTGCCGAGCCAAGATATCATGCGTCGGATTTTGGTTCAAAAATACGATAAACTCCAACTAACCCTCTGGAGTGAGGAGACGCTCCAATTCGGCCATGCGGTTCTGGATTTTGGCGCGTTCTTCGCGATGCTCGTCCATTTCCATCGGAGGAAACATACTTTCCGCATAGTAGGGGAGATGGCCCGAGGTTTTATACATTTTTTCCTTGGCAAGGTGTGGACTGCGGACACGCACGTAGCCGCCTGCAAATTCCGATTCTTTAGCGAGTTTTTCGAGTTCTTCGACAAGGACGGTGCCTTTAGGCAACCAGAGTGGCATGCCGGGTCCGACAAATTCTGAATCAATAGCGTAGAGCCCCATCTCGGCGCCAATCTTTCGGTGATCGCGCTTTTTGGCCTCCTCGAGCATGGTGAAATATTCTTCCATCGCAGTCTTATTTTTGAACGCCGTGCCGTAAATGCGTTGGAGTTGCGGATTCCTTTCATCGCCCTTGTAATAGGCACTCGCGACGTGCGTGAGTTTGAATGCGCCAATATTACCAGTGCGAAGAACATGTGGCCCCGCGCAGAGATCGGTGAACTCGCCATTGCGATAGAGCGTGATGACTTCGTCTTCGGGGATATTTTGAACGATATCGAGCTTGAATTTGGATGGAATGCCGCGTGCGGCGAGGGATGCCAATTCACCGCGCTCGGCCATGGCAAGCGCCTCGGAGCGGGAAATCTCAACGCGCTCGAAGACGTTGTTCGCCTTCACCTCGCGTTTCATCTCCTCCTCGATGCGGGCAAAGTCCTCCGGGGAGATGCGGTGTGGCAGCTCCAGATCATAATAGAAGCCCGTCTCGACCGGGGGGCCTGCGGCAAACTGGGCTTCGGGCCAGATTTTTAGGATCGCCGTGGCTAGCACGTGGGCGGCTGAGTGGCGGATGCGTTCGAGTTCAGTCATGGGATGGCGGGTTGGAAGAATTTTTTAACACGGAGGACACTGAGATCACGGAGTGGGGATGAGAGTGGGGGTTTAGGTGAGTGGAATCGCAGCAGATGGGATGAGTTGAGGGATGCCGTTTTGAACGGGGTAGGCTATGGCTGAGTCTACGCGTATCCAAGCAGCTTCGAGCTTAGCGTGTGCTGGCATTTTGCGCAGGGAAGCCAATTCCTCGCTCGTCGCCTCACGCAGCGGTTGTCGCGTTTGCGGGCAAATGAACGGGGATTGAGCAGCTTGCATGAAGTGGAAATGATTAACTCGAAAAGGAAGTTTGAGACAGAATGACAGGTTCGTTCGTTTGGTATCGCAGATCACTTAAGCTTTCAAATTTGAGAATCCATCTTCCCTCTGTGCTCTCTGTCCTCTGTGGTTAATCCCGCAGCATTGGGGTTCAGTATTTTGGCATCGAGGTGTCCACGCGATCAGCCCAAGCCAAGATGCCACCGGCGACGTTGAGAAGTTTCGAAAAACCAGCCTTTTGCAAGTGGCGTACCGCAGTAGCACTGCGCGCGCCCACCTTGCAATGAATGACAATTTCATCCGCCGTATCCAGTTCGCTCATGCGGGATGAGAGTTCGCCAAGCGGGATGAGTTTGGCTCCCGCAATGCGTGCGATGTCCGATTCGTAGGGCTCGCGCACGTCAAGGAGCACGAATTTGTCATTCCGGTCGATGCGGGCTTTGAGTTCCTCGACGGTGATTTCAGGGACTGGGAGTTCTGCTTCCTCCTCCGCGCGGGCTTGGGGAATTCCACAGAACGTTTCGTAGTCAATCAAATCAGTAATTGTCGGGTTCTCTGAACAAACCGGGCAGCCCGGATCCTTTCGGATTTTGAATTCGCGGAATTTCATTTTCAAGGCATCGAAGTGAACCAGACGCCCTATGAGCGGCTCGCCGATTCCTACGATGAGCTTGATGGCCTCGATCGCCTGCATGACTCCGATAACGCCGGGCAAAACGCCGAGAACGCCTCCTTCGGCACAACTTGGCACCATGCCTGGCGGGGGAGGCTCGGGGTAGAGGCAGCGGTAGCATGGCCCGCCGAGATGGGGAGCGAAAACCGTACATTGACCATCGAAACGGAAGATCGATCCATAGATGTTCGGTTTCTTTAAAAAGACGCAAATATCGTTGCTCAAGTAGCGTGTGGGGAAATTATCCGTTCCGTCGATCACAATATCGTAAGGCCCGACGATCTCTCTCGCGTTTTCCGATTGGAAGAGTGCGTCGTGGAGTTCCACTTGCACATTGGGGTTGATCTCCTTGATGCGGTCGCGGGCACTGTTGAGTTTTTTACGCCCCACATCTTTCGTCCCGTGAAGAATCTGGCGCTGGAGGTTCGAGTAATCGACCACATCAAAATCCACGAGTCCGAGCGTACCGACACCGGCAGCGGCGAGGTAGAGCGCAATGGGTGAGCCGAGGCCGCCAGTGCCGATGCAGAGCACCTTTGCCGCCTTCAGGCGCTTCTGGCCCTCCAAGGTGACTTCCGGCATGATGAGGTGGCGGGAGTACCGCGCTACTTCGTCATTGCTAAAATCGATTTTTTCTACACGAGTTGAGTCCAGAATGCTTTTCATGAGCGTTTAAAAAATGAATCTGTGAGAATAGCTGGCGCTTTATTGATTGCAAGAAACGGCCAGCCTAAAAAAACATCTCGCCTTGCAGAGAGGCTGCCGGTGCCTCAATGATTCATCCTTGCCCATGATTCCGACCGAGCACCACGACCCTATCAACGCGAGCATTCTTGCCGTTTCCGAAGACAAAATTTCCGGTTTCCTCCGTGAGCCGTTCTCTGAAATTTCCCGCCTTAGCGGTGTTGGGTTGCCGACCGTTTTGGAACGCATCCGGGCAATGGTTGAGGCTGGCACGATCCGCCGTGTGCGACAGACGCTCTTAGCCACAAATCTCGCTGAGGGTGCGCTTGTGGCATGGAGAGTTCCTGCGGAACGACTTGATGCCGCATTTGATTTCATGTTTCGCGAAGATCCCTTCTCTGGACACGTAGTTATCCGCTCGACCGACGCTAAAATTCCCGGCGAGGCATATAAACTCTGGACAACCTTGAAGGTGCCTGCCGGCCAACCTCTCGATGATCACTGTCGTTTGCTCATGAAATTGACGGGCGCCGAAGCCTACCGGTTGATGCCTGCCAAGGGAATCTTCGCGCTGGGCGTTGGCCACGTGCGTCGCAAGACGATCGAACCCGGTGATAGGTCCGAGGAACCCGCTCGCATGCTGAAGACCGGCGTCGTCCATCTCACCGCTCACGAGTGGCGCGTCCTCATGAGCTTGAAGAGGGAATTTGCGCCTGAGGAAATTCGTGAACCCGCCTGGACCGCACGCGCCGAGGAGTCTGGAGTGACCCTCGAGGAGTTCTATGCCGTTGCAGAGTCTCTTCAGGAGCGGAAGCTTCTCGGTCGTTTCTCAACATTTCTTGAGCACGTGAAACCTTCCCAAGCTGGCGTGAGGGTGACCCGTTTTAACGCCCTTTTCCACTGGGCCGTTCCTGTTGGAAGGGAGGAAGAGGTGGGCGCGCAGATTGGTCGGCATGAGTGCCTCACCCATTGCTACTGGAGAGAAGGCGGGCCTGAGTTCAACAATGTGAACATCATGGCTGTCTCGCATGGCACTGAGAAGGATCGCGTCATGCAATTTAAGGCCGCCATTGATGCACACCTTGTCGAAGCAGGCATCCCCGTCTCCTACACAAACGTGTTTTGGGGCGGGCGCAGCGAAATCAAACCCTCCGAAATTTCGCCCTTTGCCTACCAGAACTGGCACGCCAAACACGGTGCTTAGAATCGCATTTTTGCGAGCTTAGTCCCTATCGCAGTTTCCAAAACATCACGGCCGTGATGAGAAGGCCAATTGCAGAAATGACGTGCCTTACGACATTCTGAGGGAGTCGTTGTGAGTAGGTGGAACCGACGTAATAACCGACAAGGGCTCCAGCGGTCATCAGAGCCATGCGCGGCCAGTCGATCAGTCCACTCCAGGTGAACCACAAGGCCGCAACGAGGTTGATCAGGGATCCCAATACGCTCTTGAGTGTGTTCATGCGATGGATGTCGCTGAACCCCATAAACCCAAGCGTGGCGAGCATAAGAATACCAATCCCCGCGCCAAAATACCCGCCGTAGATGGAGACTAAAAATTGAAAACAAAGGGCAGGGATCAAGTGCGCTCGCGGCGTCGCTGCGGAAGCAGAAGAGGGCCTTCTTTGCATGAAATGCGCGCGGGCTACTCCTTGGAGCATGAAAAGAACCGTGGCAAATAGGACTAGGAAGGGGACGAGCTTGGCGAACACGGTCTCACTGCTGCGTGTGAGTAAAATGCTACCCAACCATCCCCCGGCAATGCTGACTGGGATGAAGCTGACAAACCAAGGTCGTACGTCTGCGAGGTGCTTTCGGTATCCATAGAGACTCCCCGCCATCCCCGTAACAAGCGCCAGCGTGCTCGTGGCATTGGCAATGACTGGAGGCACTCCAAAGAGGATCAATACAGGAAATGTGATGAGCGTCCCTCCACCTGCCACGGCATTGACGACTCCTGCTGCGGCGGCAGCGGCGAGGAGGGATAGGATTTCAAGCCAAGTCATTTGAAACTTGTATCTGCTGTCCTGATCTCAAGCGATCCGAATGTCCTGCTTGTTCGAAGTGCCAAGTTGATCGAGTATTTTAATCCATCCATCCATGGAAAAATCAGCAATCATTCACGCGGTGCTGGAGCATTTGCGCGGAGACTTTGAACGGCGTCAAAGTGCGGCAAAGAGAACTCGCCAGCAGGGGAATGATGCCGAAAGCAAATCCGAAGGAAAATACGACACGCGTTCCACTGAAGAAAATTACTTGGCAGACGGCTTGGCACGCCAAGCGTTGGAGGCCGCCAAGGCGGCAGAGGTCATTGAAAAAATGCCAATCCGGAATTTTGAAAAAAGCGATGGGATTGATGTCGGTGCCGTCGTCGAACTTCGATTTGATAAGGAAACCGAGTTTTTTCTGATCGCAACAACTGGAGGGGGAACGGAGGTTGTGTGGAATCAAAAAACCATCGTGGTTTTAACGCCAGAGTCGCCCTTGGGCTCACGATTGCTGGGGCGACGCGCGGGCGAGCGGGTGGGGGACGCAATCGTGAGGAAGGTTTTCTAGGTGGCTTCGGCCAGAAGAAATTTACACAGTTCAATCAACCGCTGACGCAGCGGATGCGCTCTTGAGGCAAACTCCCTCTGGAGCTTTTCATACTCCGCACGGCCTTCAGGGGTTTCGATCCGAACGGATGGGTATCCGTGCGATGCCAGATCGTAGGGGCTGGCCCGCATGTCGAGTTCACGGATGTCACGGGCGAGGGCAAAAGTGTCAGCGATAAGTTCCGACGAACACCATGGCGCGAGTTTGAAGGACCATTTGTAGAGATCCATATTGCCGTGGAGACAGGCTGGTTGCTCGAGATGGGCGGAGGTTTCCCGCGTCGGTTGCAGGCGATTCAACGGGCGGGCTTCCGGCGTAAAAAATCGGAACGCGTCGTAATGCGAACACCGCACAGGTAGCGAATTCACAACCTCAGCAACTTCGCTTGGCGACAGGCGCAGCGGTTGCGAGGCGTGGCGAATCCCGTCAGTTTTGTAAATCATCGCCCATTCGTGCAGCCCATGGCAGCCGAAGAACGGAGCCCGGGTTGCCGTACTTTCGAGAAACTGCTCGAGCCACTGAACAATGGACCTCCGTTTTTCAGGCAGGGGTTTCACCATTACACCATATCGTGTGGCGATGTAGCCGGGGATGCCAAGATAGCATTCCGCTTCGTCACCGCGCAGGGCGATGCCAAAGCCCGGATGCCATCGCCGCAGTAGCGAGGGGCGATTTGGATAGTATTCGAAAAGGAAATCATCCACCGGATGTGTCACTCCCAGTGAAGCCCGTTGCAACCTCGGCGCAATCCAAGGTTCAACGCGCTGCTCATGCGCCGCGCGCAGGGCAATCCACTCGGATGGCGGGAGGGTTTTCACAAGTCCTGCGTCCGGTAGGAGAGAATGCCCCAGCCTGCGGCAGCGAGCGCGGGATCGATTAGTTCTACTCTGTCTTCGGCTTCGTTCATGGTTGGCATAGGGCGTAGTAGCCGGTTTTTTTGCCGCCGATTTTCTCGACCATACCCGCATCCAACAACGGACGGAGCAAGCCCATTGCCCCTTGACGGGATACCTGCATCGCCTCCCAGATTTGTGCTGGGGTCATGCGACTGTGATCCCGCAGGAGTTGCAGCAAGCGCTCTTGATTGGGGCGGAGCACCAATTTCTGTGGAGATTTGGCCTCCAAGGCCTGAACCCGCAGCCAGACATTTTCGAGGGTTTGCCGAACACCCTCCGCGCAGTATTCAATCCAGCCGCTCAGATCCTCTCCAGCCTTCCGCACGGCGTCCAGCGCCGCATAGTAGCCGGGGCGATCCTTCCAATAATATTCATCAACGGAGAAAATGTGGTGGCTGTCGAAACCGCGCCGATAGAGTTCCCACAACGCCAACGCGCGACCAGTTCGCCCGTTGCCATCGGCAAAGGGATGAATGTCCTCAAACCGGTAGTGCAAGATGGCGGAACTCAGCACCGGCGAGAGTTTTGCGGCGGCCTTGTTCCACCACTCGAGAAGCTCGAACATCAGACCTGAGACATCCGCTGCCGCTGGCGGAAAATGGTTACCCACCCGCACGGCGATCATTCGACAACTCCCAGCGGTGCCTTGATCCATGACCTCACCCGCCAAAATCCGGTGCAACTCGAAGAGATCCTCGTGTGAAATTCGCTCCTTCATGGCGTGCTTCTCAACATACCGCAAACCGGCAAAATAATTGAGCACCTCCCGCCGAGAACGCACGTCCGAGGCGGCGATTTCACGCCCCTCTTCCAGAGCCTGCACTTGCTCAAGTGTAAGCGGATTGCCTTCGATCGCTGTCGAGGCATGCACATTGCGCGACCTTGTATCCTTCTGTAGAGCAGGAATCCAAGAAACCTCGACAGCCGCTCCCTGAATCCTCTCCCTCAAGGCCGCAATGTTCTCCACCAGATAAAGTAGGCGCGACGTTATTGTAAATTGAGGGATATAGGGCATCCTGTAAGTCAAGTATAAGTCAACTTATTAGTCAAGCTGCTCGTTTGGGCTCACGCGGGGGGCAGGTAAAATTATTTTATAGAATGACTTGTATGCTTTCCGAAGTCTCCGCGCTCTCGAATCCCAGCAGTTGCGCCGAGTGCACGCCCGAGCAGGCCTACAAATGGTCTGGTGGCACGGCGATCTACGCCACCCAAGCGAAGCGCGTGAGCGATGAGATGTTCATCGAGGCAGCAAAAGCTGTGGCCGATCAAGTCACGTCGGAACTGCTCGCGCAAGGGCTTCTCTATCCGCTGCAGGCGAACATCCTCGAGACCGAAATCAAGACTGCAGCCCGGGTGGCCAAGCTTGTCTTCGACAGCGGCCTCGCCGGCATCGAGCGTCCCGCGGACATGGAAGCGTTGATTCGCCAGCATGTTTACACGCCGACCTACCAAAAGTTGGTCTAAGTACTGAAATATGCGCGGATTTTTACGCATTGCGGCCTTGGCCGTATGGATTGTTGTGGCCCCCGGCGTTCTTCGCGCCGGGGTGCTCCAGTCCGCAGCTGCCGAAGGTTCGAATTTCCAGGAAAACTATCTCCTGGGAGACTGGGCTGGTTTTCGCACCACGCTCTGGGAACACGGTATCAAACCGAAGTTCCTCCTCGTTACTTGTATCTTGATTTTGATCGTTGAAATGGCCTCAAAACCCTTCAGCGATTTTTATGCGGGACAGCGCAGTTTCCGCTTAAAATAAGCCGCCGAGGGAGAAGATCGTTCAACTCTTGAACCTAGGA